>Ga0172377_10000082_pt1 | contig 77611 bp, 74 predicted proteins | sample Pumphouse3metaG_FD_119749 | JGI IMG/M metagenome (GOLD analysis project Ga0172377, IMG submission 119749) | Leachate microbial communities from a municipal landfill in Southern Ontario, Canada - Pumphouse #3 metaG | ecosystem: Engineered > Solid waste > Landfill > Unclassified | place: Canada...
AGCTCTGCTGTAAGCTCTGCTGTAAGCTCTGTGAAATTGTCCAATATACGGACAATTTCCTCTTGCACTGCAAGAGGTGGGATTGGGATTAAAATCTCTACCAACTGCCCTCTTGTAAGCTTTGGACGACCTGCACCAGACAAATAAGGTATAAAATTCATTGAACTTAAAAAATGAAATAAAAAGCGATTTAATAAACCAGCTTTCCCCCTTACTACATGAACATGATTATTAGCCCAAAATTTTCCAACTGCCCACTGTATGGAGTAGTTTTCTAAACTCGCAGAACCATCTTCTGCAATCAATACAAACTCACCATCGTGGGTATAGCCATCAACATAATCTTGTATATTGTTTGCTCCATAATAAGGAGTATTTCCCGCTACTCTCAAAGAAGCTTTGACTGGTTTCCTCTTTGAGTTTTCGATTTCGCAAATTTCTCCTAGCTTCTTCCACTCAGCTTCACTATCTCTGATCAGCTCCAAGATATTTGTTTTACTCATTTTTGCTTGCTTTTTTCTACATTTTTTTGGATAGCTTTTATACTCTCCAGATACTCCACCTCAATAGGAGAGAGTGTTTTTGCTTCATAAACTCTAAACTCTTTTGCTGCTTTTTCATCTGCTTGTTTACGGCTAATTGTTCTAGCATTTTTGAGTACACCTTTGCCATAGATAGTGGCAAATTTATCAAGCTCATCTATCCAGTCTTGCATATACATTGGAGTTTTTTCTTGTGCTTTTATCTCTGCTAGATCAAAAAAAGCAGAAACTAGACGATTGAGACGAAATAGCTCATCTTCATCTAGGTAGTTTTTTGCTGTTTTTGCTTCAGCTAGAGTTGGCATCACTCCTCTAAATGTGGTAAGTCCCATAAAATCTTTTGTGCTATCTGCTCGGCTAAATATAAGCTCTGCCGCTGTTTGCTCATTTGTCGCATAGTGGAGTTTGTTTTGTACAATCTTGAAAAACTCTATTGTAGTTGGGCTTTTGGGATCGTAGTCTTGGCTTGTGGCATAGAGATCCAAAACTTGTCTATATACAACTTTTTCACTACTACGAATATCTCTGATTTTGTCTAGCAGATCTTTCCAGTAGCTTCCACCACCAGAGCCTTTGAGCCTCTCTGTATCCAGCACGAAGCCTTTTTCTAAGTACTCTTTTAGTACAGTTGAAGCGTATCTCCTAAACTGCACCCCACGCACAGAACGCACACGATACCCGATAGCCAAAATAGCATCAAGATTGTAAAGTGTAGTTTGACGGGAAACCTCTCGTTCTCCCTCTTTTTGAACTGTCAACTTTTGGTTGACAGTTGATGTTGCATCTAGCTCCTGATCAGTAAAAATAGCTTTGATATGTTTGCTGATATTTTGCTTGCTCGTCTGAAACAACTCAGCTAACTCAACTTGAGATAGCCAAACCGTGCCATTTTCAAACCGTAAATCAATCTTGGTTGCACCATCATCAGTAGTGTATAAAATTATCTCACTCATTTTCAAAGCTCCTCTGTCTTAAAGAGGCTGTAGCCCTCATAGTAGTAGCTTATATCGATACCTTTCATAAACAGATCACGGCTACTTATCTGATCTGTGAGTGCAAGTTTCAGCAGATGCTTGATCTCTATATCTTTGACTACGCTTCTTTTCATAGCTGAGAGATACTCATCTTTAACGACTTTGTTCCAATCCACCACCTGTTTTAGCTCTTTTTTGAGTATCAGATCTAACCATATCCTAGTGGAGCGTCCATTGCCCTCACGAAAAGGGTGAGCGATATTCATCTCTACATATTTTTCTACTATCTCTTCAAAAGTGCCTTGAGGCATATTGTCGATATGAGATAGTGAGCTTTTCAGATACATCACAGGTGCAAAACGAAAATCATCTTTTGCGATATTGACATCTCTCATCTTCCCAGCAAAATCATATATCTCTCCAAATAGATAGCTGTGGATAAAGCTAAGCCCTGCAAAAGTTCCCACTTCGACCTTCTCTATATCGTTTGAGTCAAAGAGCTGTTTTGCCTTTTGTTTGCTTATCTTCTCTTCTAGTTTTGCTAGCTCTATCTGATCTGTTATGCCTAGTCTATTTTCTAGTATCATTTTTCATCTTTCTCAATAGTTGCAACTATCTCATCTATCTCTGATCTAAGTCTGTCTATCTTTGCAACTGTCTCTTTTAGCTCGCTATTTAGCTCTTTTATATCTATCTTTTCTCTTGTGTCTTTTGCTTCTACATAGCTACTCACCGATAGGTTGTAGTCGTTTGCTTCTATCGTCTCAAAGTCCACACATCTAGCGATGTGATCTATATCTTTTTTCTCTACAAAGATTTTGAGTATCTCATCTATCTGATCAGCGGTGAGGATATTTGTATTTGTCTCTTTTTTGTAGATCTCGCTTGCATCAATAAACTGTGTCTTGGTGTCGGTTTTGTGTTTTGAGAGCACTAGGATATTTACCGCTATGCTTGTGCCAAAAAACAGGTTTGGAGCAAGAGAGATGATGCTCTCTATGTAGTTGCCATCTACTAGATATTTGCGGATTTTTTGCTCTGCTCCACCACGATAAAAAATCCCAGGGAAGCAGACTATCGCAGCTCTACCTTTGGGTGAGAGGTAGCTTAGAGCGTGGAGTACAAAAGCAAAATCTGCTTTGGATTTGGGAGCTAAAATCCCAGCTGGAGCAAATCTATCATCGTTGATCAGCGTGGGGTCATCGCTTCCTATCCAGTTTACGGAATATGGAGGGTTTGAGACTATCGCATCAAATGGTTTGTCATCTATGAAGTGCGGATCTGTGAGGGTACTACCTAGTGCGATGTTAAATTTGTCATAGTTGATGTTATGCAAAAACATATTCATTCTAGCTAGATTGTAAGTAGTGTGGTTGATCTCTTGACCAAAAAATCCATCTTCTACTATGTGGCTATCAAACTGCTTTTTTGCTTGGAGTAGAAGCGATCCGCTTCCACAAGCTGGGTCATAGATCTTGTTTATAGTACTTTGTCCCTCTGTGGCTAGCTTGGCTATGAGGTTTGAGACACTTTGCGGGGTGAAAAACTCTCCGCCACTTTTGCCTGCATTTGCTGCGTAGTTTGAGATCAAAAACTCATAAGCATCACCAAAAAGATCTATTTTGTTCTCTTCAAACTTGCCAAAGTTTAGCTTCTCCACGCCTTTTAGCACTGCACATAGGCGGCTGTTTTTATCTTTTACGGTGTTGCCTAAGCGGTTGCTTGTAGTGTCAAAATCAGCAAAAAGTCCTTTGATATCATCTTCACTAGCGTAGCCGTTTGCACTAGATTCGATAGATGAGAAGATTTTGGCTAGATCGGTGTTTAGGCTTTCGTTTGTGTTGCAAGAGGCTACAACATTTGAAAACAGCTCACTTGGGTAGATAAAGTAGCCTTTTGTCTTGATGGCATCATCTCTGATTTCAGCCGTGATCACGCTATCTGGAAGCTCGGCATAGTTTATGCTCTCATCACCTGCTTCTATATAAGAGGAGAAATTTTCACTAATGAAACGATAAAAAAGAGTACCCAAAACATATTGCTTGAAATCCCAACCATCAACAGAGCCTCTCACCTCATTTGCTATCTGCCAAATCTGCCTTTGAAGCTCCGCTCTTTGCTGTGTGCTACTCATATCTTCCCTTTAGATCTTAGGCTACTATTTTAGCTTAAGATTATCAATCCACAATATGCGATTAACCAGAGAAACTATAAAAAGTTAGATAACTAGATCCAGAGGCTTACCCCCTAGATGCTCGTTTTCGCTCATTTTCGCTTAGGAATTTTTTGCGGACTCGTATGTTTTGTGGGGTGATCTCTAGCAACTCATCATCTTCGATCCACTCCAACGCTCGCTCAAGCGAGAGCACTCTATGAGGCACAAGCTTGATCGCATCATCACTTCCGCTAGCTCTTACATTGGTAAGGTTTTTACCCTTGATCGGGTTTACTGTAAGGTCGTTGTTTCGTGAGTGCTCGCCTATGATCATACCCTCATAAACTTTGGTTTGAGGTCCGATAAAGAGCACGCCTCGCTCTTGAATATTAAAGAGTGAGTAGGCTAGTGCGTCGCCATCTTCAGTGGAGATGAGTGCACCATTTGCCCTAGACTCCACGCTTCCGCTATGTGAGCGAAACTCCAAAAATGAGTGGTTCATAACCCCCTCGCCTTTTGTGTCGGTGAGAAACTGCCCTCTAAAACCGATGAGTGCACGAGCTGGGATCTCAAACTCTACTCGCTGAAACCCCTCACCCATCGGCACCATCGCGATCATCTCTGCTTTTCGCTTGCCAAGTTTCTCGATGACGCTTCCGCTAAACTCCTCTGGGACATCGATGACAAGGTGCTCAAACGGCTCACACTTGATCCCCTCGATCTCTTTTACGATAACCTCGGGACGACTGATGCCAAACTCAAAGTTTTCACGACGCATATTTTCAGCAAGTATGGTGATCTGAAGCTCGCCACGACCACTCACCTTAAACTTACCCTCGCCTACTACCTCAAGCCTCATCGCGACATTTGTCTTCATCTCTGACTCAAGGCGTTCACGAAGCTTGTTAGATGTGACATGCTTACCCTCTAGCCCCGCTAATGGCGAGTCATTTACTGAAAATATAACCGTCAAAGTCGGCTCTTCTATATGGAGTGGATCTAGTGGAGTTGGATTTGCTGGATCACATATGGTATCACCCACGCCGATAGCATCGATGCCTGCAAATGCCACGATATCGCCCGCTTCTGCACTCTCGATCTCGGTGCGGTTTAGCCCCAAAAAGCCTATGAGCTTAGAGATGCGACCTCTAACCATCTCACCATCTGCTTGAGCTAGTAAGATCTGATCACCCTTTTTTACTACGCCGTTGAAGATCCTCGCAATCCCGATCTTGCCCACATAGTTGTCATAGTCAAGCGTGAAGATCTGAGCTTGCAGAGGGTTATCTCTACCGCCCTCTGGACTTGGGATCTTCTCGATGATAGTCTCAAATATGCACTCAAAGTTGCCATCTTCTTCGCTTAGATCTAGCTTTGCTATACCATACCTCGCAGCGGCGTAAACCACAGGGAAGTCAAGCTGATCTTCATTTGCTCCCATCGCAACAAATAGGTCAAACACCTCATCTACCACGCGATCTGGCTCTGCTGATGGTTTGTCTATCTTGTTGATGACAACGATTGGCTTTTTGCCAAGGGCGAGCATCTTTTTGACGACAAATTTGGTCTGTGGCATAACGCCCTCATAAGCGTCCACTAGAAGTAAAACGCCATCGACCATCTTGAGTACGCGTTCAACCTCACCACCAAAGTCGGCGTGACCTGGGGTGTCGATGATGTTGATCTTATGATCTTTGTAGCGGATAGCGGTGTTTTTTGAGAGTATGGTAATGCCTCGCTCTCGCTCGATATCTCCGCTATCCATAACGCGGTCATCGTGGCTCTCATGAGCTGCAAATGTGCCTGATTGTTCTAGTAGCTTATCTACTATGGTGGTTTTTCCATGATCGACATGGGCTATAACTGCTATGTTTCTAACTTTTTGCACAAGCATCCTTGTAAATAAATGTGCAATTTTACCTAAAAAATATTTATGTATAGTATAATCAGTTATGATTTACTCCCCACAAACCCTAGATCCCATCATAAAAAAGCTCATATCTATGGGGGTTAGACCCGTTATCGTTGGCGGTTATGTGCGAGATATTTTGCTTGCAAAAGAGTCAAAAGATATAGACATAGAGCTATATAACCTACTAGATCTAAACACTCTTAGCAAGAGTCTTGAGCCTTTTGGCAAGCTAAACTTTGTGGGCAAAAGCTTTGGAGTGGCAAAGCTAAGCTACAAAGGTTATGAGATCGACTTTTCACTACCTAGACGAGATAGCAAAGTCGCTAAGGGGCACCGCGGTTTTGAGGTGAGTTATGATGCCTCGCTTGACTTTAGGAGTGCATTTTTACGCCGTGACTTTACCATAAATGCTATGGGCTATGATCTCCAATGTGGCGAGTTTATAGATCTATTTGGTGGTAGAGATGATCTTAGAGCTAAGAGACTTAGAGCAGTTGATGAGAGCTCGTTTGGTGATGATCCACTTAGAGTTTTAAGGGCGGTTCGCTTCTGCTCTACGCTTGGCTTTAGCATGGATAGCAAGCTTTTTGAGATCTGCCAAAACATGGTGCAAAGTGGCTTACTGGGTGAGTTGCCTCGTGAGCGGATCTTTAGCGAAGTAGAGAAGATCTTACTTGAAGCTAAAAAACCCTCCATCGCATTTAGTTACCTTAAAAAGATGGGTCTAGATCTATTTAGCGTAGATCCACATCTCTTAGATAACACTACTAACATCAAAACTAACAAACTTGTTATAGCCTTAGCACTGCTTTGCGATGGTGACATAGAGGTTTTAGCCAAACTTAGTAACGACAAAGAGCTAACAAGATCTATAACAAAACTACTAACACACACTAACACTCTTAGAGCTTCTATGAGTGATCTTGAGCTTTTGCACCTCGCTAATAGCGTGAGTTTAGAGGATCTTTTAGAGTATAACAGATCTGCTAACAAGCTAACAAAGTATGAGTACGAGGAGCTTTTTGCTAGAGCCAAAAGCTACAATGTTTTAAGAGAGGCAGTCCCTAGCAGATGTAGCGGAGATGAGCTTATAAAAGAGGGGCTAAAACCATCAAAAGAGTTTAAAACCATACTTGCAAAACGCTATGAGGCACAACTACTAGATCTCATAGAAGTACAAAAGGCTCAAGCACAAAGTTTGAAACAGTAAAGTCACTGATACTATTTACCCCAGCTAACTCCACAACCCCAACCTGCTCAATAGTCGCTCCATTTACATAGTAGATCTCAACATCACTTGCATCACTGCTAGAAGCACTCAAGATGACAGCTTTTTTATGCTCATCTATACTAAGTTTTACATCTACAAATAGCTCTTTTATGCCATTTACCCCATCAAGGCTAGCACCATATATGATGGCGATATCTCCATCTAGTGCGTCGCCTACTAGATCTTCCTCATCAACTACACCAGATCTAAAGAGCGTTGCATCTCCTAAAAAACTGCTAAAATCAAGCATATCTCGACCATTTCCAGCTATAAAACCAACTATGCTATCTAGCCCATTTTTCACAGCATCATCTTCAAAAACAAGTACATTTTTACCACTTCCAAGAGTGATGGTATCATCGCCACTCCCAGCTCTTATGATGTTTGCATCATCTGTGCTGTTGCTTCCCATTCCTAAGATATTGCTTAGCACCACTATCTCCTGATCGCCACTCGAAGCAGTCACTACGACCTTACCATCACCACTTATGATCGCCCCATCAGCTTGAAGAGCACTCAAGCTAAGAGTAGCACCCTTAGAGACGACTATATCTAACTCGCTAGCGTCGCTACTTAGTTTTGTTTGAGCACTCAAACTCTTTGATGAGTCTATCGCCATATGTACGGTGTCACTCTTTATGTTTGCAAAGTTGTAGGTGGTGTTTGAGTTGAAGTTATCTACTATATAGACCACTCCCTCGCCCGCTACATATAGCCCGTTTGCCTCGCTAGGATCTAGTATAAGTGCTATCTCTTTTGAGACCTCAAAGAGCATATGTATGTTGTTTTTTAATGCAAGATCACTCTTTATGAAGATCTGATCATCGCTTTTTCTAAGTACACTACTATCTGAGATCTCAAGCTTTATGCTTCCAAAACCTACGATCTTACCTAGCAGATCCCCTAAAGAGTAGTACTTCTCTATGTTTGCGATACCATCTTTTGGCTCACTTGCTAGCTGATCTATGTTGATCTTTAGTTTTTGGTTTGCAACTAGCTCTAGTGTATCAAAACTAGCTAGCTCGACCCCTTTTGTGTAGCTTTGAGCGTTTTTAAAGGCGTATTTGCCACTGCCTATATACTCTAGCTCTATATCCACTTGGTTGTTTGCACCCTTTAAGATCAGGTTTTTGTTTTTGATCTCAGCTCTAAAAACAGCAGAGGGATCCTCTAAAACTCCACCATCAAGAGCGTAGTAGTATGGATCGTCCATGATGGTTTTTACTATCTCTTTGGTGTTATCAAGTCTGATGAGATCTACTTTAGCACTTGCAACAACATCTAAAAGTGCATCAAAAGCCATCTTGCTAGAAATTTTGCCCTTTAGTATCTGCGAGCCGATTGAGCTAACGATTTTGGCTAGGCTAGCTCCCTCTTTCGTATCGGCATAGATCTCAAAAAAGCTCTTCATAGACTCTAGTGTATCGCTTGCAGACACAACTGCGTCTTGCTTTTTTTGCACCACTTTAGTCAAAGACTTGATCACTTTGATGCTGTTTTTATCCCCACCCACAAGCGAGATCGCATTTTTTACAAAGTCATCATCGCCAACTTTTTTAAGCAGATCTAAGTTTAGTTTTATCTTATCTTTTAGAACTCTCTTTTGGCTTTTTGAGTATCTATTTTGTAGCCAAGTGTAGGACTCTAGCGTATCATACAAGATCTCATCACCAAGCACAGCGTCTTGCAGGGTGCTTTTTTTATCCACTAAGGCATCAAGCGTTGAGCCATCTATCGCCTCACCATATGCCATCAAATATATCTCCACTACATTTTTAGCAGTCGCTTTTTTTGCCATTTTATGCCCCCCTCTTAGGCTTGATTATAGCACAAAAGTGACACTTTTTTTAGATCAATTTTAGTCAAAAATCATCACTGCATATTAGCTACTTTTGCGATAAACTTGCAAAAATATCACCACAAGAAGCTAGCATACCATCATGGTAAATCTCCACATAAACAACTACAAGCTTACACCCTTTAACATAGCCGCGAAAGATCTGATGCAGGGCTATTTGGCACAGATCCAAAGCGAGCTAAGTGACTACACTTTTGCCCAAAACTTCATCTGGCTTAGCCACTCAAGTGGCTTTTATACGATCGTAAATGAGACATTTTGTCTATTTATACTAAATGGTGAGGATCTAACTATGCTTCTGCCACCTCTTGGCAAGCTAGAAAACATCAACACCGCTTTAGTGGAGTGCTTTTCGATTATGAACTCGCACAACAGCTCCATCTATGTATCACGCATAGAGTATGTTCACCAAAGTTTTGTAGAAAACTTCATCGCCTCGCTTGATGAGAGTGCGGAGATCTATGAGCTGATGCAAGACTACATAGTTGAGAAAAAGCTGGTCGATTATGTATATATGAGTGATCATCTCATCGAGCTAAAGGGCAACTCTTACCACACCAAACGCATCGAGATCAACAAGTTTAAAAAGTCATACGAGGATATCAGCATAGAGATCTTAGATCCAAACAGGCACAAAGATGAGGTGCTCTCTATCCTAAATCGCTGGATCGAGCATAGATTTAAGTATATCCCAAAGGAGCAAAGCGAGCTATTTATAGATGGGATCTCACATGAGCGATTTGCCATCAAACGCATCTTGAAGTACTATGATGAGCTAGATCTCATCGGTGTTGTACTCTACATAAACGGCACGGTAGCGGGCTTTAGCGTAGGAGAGAGGCTAAATGAAACATCAGCATCAATACTCATCGAAAAGAGTGACTTTGAGATACTCGGAGCTGCTCAGTTTATATTTAGAGAGTTTTGCAAAGTCCTAAAAGAGAAGTTTGGATCTACATATATAAATGTCGGTGATGATATGGGGTTTGAAAACCTCAAAAAAGTCAAACTCTCATATAGACCCTACAAACTCATACCCAAATACACCATCTACCAAAAATGAAGATCTCACAAGCTACTCTTAGTGATCTAGGTGCTCTTTTGGATCTTGAGAGCGAGCTATTTGGTAAAGATGAGTTTGCACTTAGTGGTGCGAACTTTAGGTATCATCTAAAAAAAGATCATATACTAAAAGCTTATGATGGCTCTGTTTTGATGGGGTATCTGCTATTTTTACGCAGGCGTGGGAGTAGTAAGATCCGCATATATAGTCTAGGTGTAGCTAAGAAGTTTTGGCGTAGTGGGGTGGCTCAAAAACTACTAGATCATCTAGTAGATCTAAGAGCTAAAAGCATCACTTTAGAGGTAAATGAGGCAAATCTTAAAGGGGTAGCATTTTATACAAAAAATGGCTTTTATCCTACAAAAATACTGCCTCTCTACTACCCAGATGGTGCAAATGCCATCAAAATGCAAAAAGATCTAGTGAAGTGAGTATCTACTGCCTCGTTTTACAACCTCAAGTGGGGTGTCAAAAAGGTGTGAGAGTTTTTGTGAGGTTATAAGCTCCTCTTTTGTGCCACTTTGGTAGATCTTCCCATCTTTTATGAAAAGTACCTGCTTTATACCCTCAAAGATCTCCTCTATGTGGTGAGTAACTAGCAGTATTGTCGCCTCTTTTGAGATCTCCTCTACAAAGAGCATAAACTCCTTTTGAGCCTTTATATCAAGACCTACTGTTGGTTCATCAAGTAGTAGCATTTTAGCACCTCGCACCATCGCTCTTGCTACTATGCACCTTCTAAGCTCGCCCGTACTCATAGTGCAGATCTCTTTTTGTATGAGATGCGTAAGCGAGAGTTTTGCCATCAGATCTTTAGCCTCTTCAAGCTCTTTTTGAGTTATGTTTTGATGGTTAAAAAGACCCAAAGTACCAAAAAACCCACTCAAAACTACCTCAAGACCACTCGCTTTTGGAGCTTCAAAGTAGAACTTGTTGTGCAGATCATTTGTCACTATACCAAGGTGACTTCTAAGCTCGTTTATATCCCAAAGAGTGCGAGAAAATATCTCTCGTTTATGTTTTTTAGCTGTTATAGATGGGTAGATCTCACAAGCGATGAGCTTGATGATAGAAGACTTACCACTACCATTTGCACCAAGCAGAAGTGTGTGTTCACCCTTAGATATACTAAAAGTGACATCTTCTAAGACCGCCTCTTTGTCATAGATAAGGCTCACATTTTCAAACTCAACTAGCTTTGACATCTAAACCAACTGATGCTTGACAAACTCACTATAATGACCCACCTTTAGCTCAAGCTCACTATGTGTTCCACTTTGGACTAAATGCCCATCATCAAGTACAAAGATCTTTGAGGCGTTTTTAACCGTACTTAGTCTGTGAGCGATGGTTATGACAGTTTTTGGCTTCAAAAAGCTCTCTAGGTTCTCAAAAAGCTTCGTCTCTGTGTGAACATCTAACGCCGAAGTGGACTCATCAAAGATCACAACACTAGGATCTGCAAGCACCATACGAGCGATGGAGAGTCGCTGACGCTGTCCACCACTAAGCCTAACTCCCATCTTGCCCACCATCGTCTCAAGTCCATTTGGCATAGACTTTAGCATATCGCTTAGCTGGGCTATGCGAAGTGCCTCGTGTATCTCTTCATCGCTAAAGTTATCACCCATAGTTATGTTAAAACGAAGCGTGTTATTAAAGAGGATCGGCATTTGAAGAACCAAAAAGATCCTCTCTCTAAGCGAGTGTTTGTCTATCTCATCGATGCTGATGCCGTTATAGAGTATATCACCGCTACTTTTTTCATAAAAGCCCGCTATGAGCTGTGAAATGGTAGTCTTTCCACTCCCGCTAGCTCCGATGATCGCCACCTTTTCGCCCGCGTCTATCTTAAGGCTCACACCCTCTAATGTCGTGCTATCTTTGTTGTATGAAAAGCCTAGATCTTCTAGCTTTATCTCTATATCTTTTTCGACAAGCAAGATCTCTCCACTCTTTTCAAGCTCAAGATCAAAGATCTTGTTTACCCTTGCCATCGCTGCTTTTGCACTCGCTAGCGTGTACTGAAGTGAGAGTATATTTTGTACAGGTGCCATGATAAACCAGATGTAACCAAACATCGCAAACATAAGACCGATGCTTAGATCTCCATACGCCACAAGCAGAAGTCCCGTAGATCTAAATATCTCAAAGGCGATGAGAAACATCGTATGGCTAAAGCGTTCATACGCCACGCTTTTGAAGTTAAACTCATTTGAGCTTAGCTGTATAGCCTTTGCTTTTTGCACCGTATCGCTAAAGAAAAACTCCTCTTTGTTGCTAGCTTTGATCTGGCTAAAGAGATCTGTTGTCTCTGTTATGCTGTGTGAAAATGCCTCAACTGAAGCGTTTTCGCTCTTTTTTAGCACCTCTGTTTTTTTAGCGATCTTGCGTGAGAGTATGGCGATGAGTGGTTGAGTAAGAAGGATCATAATCCCCAAAAGCACATCTATACTAAGTATAACAAACGAAACGGCTAGAAGTGTTAGCACAGATGTGACAAATTTACTCGCTACATTTGCTATGAAATTATCTAGTGTATTTACATCATTTATGAGATTTGCAGAGACTTTGCCACTTCCAAGCGACTCATACTCATTTATACTAACGCGTTTTAGATGTGTTAGTAGTTTGAGGCGGATCTCATATATAACTATCTTCGATATAGCAGTGAAGATTTTAGTAGTGATCACCTCAAAAACATAGCTCAAAAAACGAAGCAGTATAACTCCAAAAGTGACGATGGCTATGTAGTAAAAGGCATTTCCACTGCCAAAAAATGCGTCTATATTTGTTACAAAAAATGCAGGTTTATCAAGCAGAACTTCATCGACCAAAACAGGTAAAAGTAGGGGGATTGGCACACTAACAATAATGCCAATAGCTGTTATAAACTGCCCAATTATGAGCAGTTTTTTGTTTTTTACAAGTAGATCTAGTATAGATCTAAGTGTGATCTTCTCACTCATTTTTACTACTATCTATCTCTATAATAGTATGTACATTTCCTCGCGGGTAGAAGTCTGCTACGACCTTTAGCCATTTTGGTTTTAGTTTAGTAAGTAGCAGATCATAGATCTCATTTGCACTATTTTCATGGCTAATGTGTCGATCTCTAAAGGTGTTTATGTAGAGTTTTATCGCCTTTAGCTCCACTACAAACTCATCTGGCGTGTACTCTATAAGTATCTTTGCAAAGTCAGGATAACCACTACGAGGGCAAAGACATGTAAACTCTGGAAGTTCTATCTTTATGGTGTAGTTTTTTTTATGCTCATTTCGCCAGATCTCAAAGTCGCGACTCAAGTCAAACTCTGCTAAGAGCTTCTCTCCATACTTCACATCAACTCCTCTAAACTTGAGAGGTACTTACCTTGTAGATAATCAACGCCCTTTGAGACAAAGTGCTCATGAGCCTCTTTAGACTCTATAAGTTTTACCCAAGTTTTTATCCCTCGTTTTTTTGCCATCAAAGCAAACCCATCAAAGATAAACTCACTCGACTTATATGCTGACTCTTTGGAGTAGTTTGTAGCAAATCTGATCACATCAATATGTAGATCTTTTAGATACAAAAACGATGAGTGAAGTGCTCCAAGTCTATCTACAACTATCATAATGCCAAGATCTCGAAGCTGATCTAAGATAGTGTTAAACCGCTCTGTATATGAGTAGTACTCACTCTCACTAAATATAAAAATGATGCGATTTTTCTCTATCTTTGCATTGTTAAATAGATCTTTGATCTTAACTAGTGAGTGGTGGTTTCTAAGAGTTGAGCCTGTTATGTGCATAGCGTAAGTGTGGCTACTATTTTTTGTTAGTGAGATGATCTTCTCTAGTGCCATTAGGTCATATTCAGGTAGCATTCTTAGCTTATTTAGCACTTTTAGGTACTCTTTTTGATGCAGTATCTTACCATCTTCATCTTTTAGCTTTATGCTACACTCTTTAAATGCTACGCTTCCATCGCCTCTTAAGACATCTTGACCATATATGGTTAGATCTCGTCTTTTTAGTGCATTTATGACACTATACTCATACTCACTTGGATCCACATCTGCTATAAACTTTTGTGACTCTTTTTGCTCACGAAGTTGCTCAAAAAGGTTCTCTATAAGGTAGTCAAGCTTTTGTGAAAAAGTTGTGTCATTTATGGTTGTGTTGATCTTGATCTCAACATCATCTATGGTTATATCTTGTGCTTTTAGTGACATAAACTCAAAGATCGGTTTATAGAGTATCTTCTCACCTTGCAAATAGAGCAGAAAATGGCTCCCTCTTATGTGTCCTATGGGTGTATTGTGTATATCTTTTGACTTTAAAAACTCATCGATCCATACGATCGTTTTTTGAACGATTTTGTCACTATTGTTTACCCCATACTTAAAGTTTATCTCATTTAGATTCTCAATACTAACTAAAACAAGCGTAAAATTTTTATGCTTTTTTAACTCACTGCTTAAAAATGTGTAAAAGTACTCTTTTGTAAAAGCTTTTGAGATAGAGTCTGTTAGCTTTTTATCAAACCCTTTATAGATGAGATAAAAGATTATGTATATACTTAGTGCAAAAATCGCAACAAGTTCTATAAAAAAGTATGCTCCTAGCTCATTGTGAGCATTAAAAACTACTTGAAATATAAGCACTAAAAATAGTACAAATATAGGTAGTCCCATCTTAAGAGCAAGCTTAAAGCGATGCTCTCTCTCTTTTAGTTGTGAAAGTATCATAAATCTCCTATATATCCAGATGTTTTACATCTTTTGCATGAGCCTCTATATAGTTTCGTCTTGGCTCAACCTCATCACCCATAAAGAGTGTAAACGCATCACTTGCCGCCTCTGCATCGTTGATCGTAACTTGCAGTAACACCCTATTTTCAGGTGTCATAGTTGTCTCCCAAAGTTGATCTGGGTTCATCTCACCTAGACCTTTATAGCGTTGAACATCACTACCTTTTTTAGCGTAGTTTATAACCTCATCAAGCATCAATAACATATCTTTTTCAAACTCTATATTCCACTCTTGAAGTCTGTTATATATGTGCATCGCTTCAGCAAAAAATGGCGAAGCAAATAGCTCATCATCGATAAGAAGCTCCTCTAAGCCATTTTGAGTCTGAACAAATAGATGGATCTGCTCTGATGTTACACTTTTTGTGAGTATATTGCTCTCATTTTGTTCAAAAAACGCCTCGATCTCTTTATACATAGCATTATAACTAAGAGCTATAAGATCTGGTTTTTGTATGAAGTAGCGAAGTAGATCTACAAGTGCGTATCGCTTAGATAGAGTCTCAAGCGAAGCTCTATAAATATCAACCATTTTGAAAAATGCTACAAGATCATTTTGTCCTACACCCTCTATCTGAAGTGACTCAACACCATTTTCTATGAGGTAGTCATTCATCGCTCTATCATCTTTAAAGTAGATCTCTTTTTTACCCTTTTTGTAACGATAGAGTGGTGGTTGAGCAAGGTATAAGTAACCATTTTCTACGATCTGCCTAAAGTAACGGAAGAAAAATGTAAGTAGCAGAGTTTGGATATGGCTTCCATCAACATCGGCATCGGTCATAATGATGATCTTGTGATAACGAAGCTTATCTTCATTGTACTCATCACCGATCCCACACCCCATTGCGGTGATCATATTGGTTATCTCTTCGCTTTTTAGGATCTTATCAAGTCTTGATTTTTCAACATTTAAGATCTTACCTTTTAGTGGAAGTATCGCTTGAAAAACGCGGTCCCTTCCCATCTTTGCACTACCACCCGCAGAGTCGCCCTCCACTAAGTAGAGCTCACAAATCGAGGCATCTTTACTTTGACAATCAGCTAACTTCCCAGGCAAGGTTCCCACACTCATAGAGTCTTTGCGACGAGTTAGCTCTCTTGCTTTTTTAGCAGCTTCTCTACCTCTTGCCGCCATCAAAGCTTTTGCCATGATCGCTTTTGCTTCTAGTGGGTTCTCTTCAAAGTATTTGCTAAGTATCTCATATGACTGTTTTTGGATCAGTGGTCTTACATAGGTGTTACCAAGTTTACCTTTTGTTTGTCCCTCAAACTGAGGCTCTGGTACTCTAGCTGAGACTATGGCGATGAGTCCCTCTGAGGTATCTTCACCACTGATTTTTGTATCTTTCTCTTTTGCGTTGCCGTTGTTTGAGATGTAGTTTGATATAACACGAGTAAGAGCTGCTCTAAAACCAGCTTCGTGCGTTCCACCATTTGGTGTGCGAATATTATTTACAAATGAGTAGAGTTTTTCATCATAGCCATCATTATACATAAAGGCGATATCAAACTCTATATCTTCGATTTTTGAGCTAAACTCAAACACTTTTGCAACCTCTGTGCGTCTGTTCATATCGGTTACATATTGACTTATACCACCCTCAAAATGGTAGCTATTTTTGACACCACTTCGCTCATCATTAAAGTTTATGGTTATAAATGGACTAAGATAAGCAAGCTCTTTAAAGCGTTTAGCCAAGTAGTCATACTCAAACTCTACACCATCAGTAAAGATCTCTGGATCTGGTGCAAACTCAACAGTTGTTCCGCTTTTTCTAGTTGTTCCCGTAACTTCTAAGATCGCATCTGGGATCCCACGAGTAAATGTCTGCTCGTGAATGTTGCCATTTCTCATAATGGTAACTTTTAGGCTCTTTGAGAGTGCATTTACAACACTTACACCAACGCCATGTAGTCCACCAGAGACTTTATAGGTATCTTTATCAAACTTACCACCCGCGTGAAGCACTGTAAGAACAACAGTTGCAGCACTCACACCCTCAGTTGGGTGCATATCTGTTGGTATCCCACGACCATTATCACTTACTATACAAGTACCATTTTTAGTTAGTGTGACATTTATGGTGTTACAATGACCCGCCATCGCTTCGTCAATAGAGTTGTCGATCACCTCATAAACTAAGTGATGAAGCCCACGATGCCCAGTATCACCTATGTACATTCCAGGGCGTTTACGAACCGCTTCAAGCCCTTTTAGAACCTTAATATTACTTGCACCATAATTCTCTTGCATATCTACTCCAAATAGTTATTGTTTTATATGTTATAGCACAATTGGCATAACGATTGTTCTTAGATCTCCATCTTGTAGCATAAAAGGGAGATTGTGTTCATTTAGTCCAAGTTCAAATTCTGAGTTGTTTATGCTATTTAAAAAGTCGAGCAGATAGCGACTATTTAGTGCTATGCTAAACTCTTTATCAAATGTTGTTGGGAAGTTTAGATCTGTTTTTGCTTCGATGTTGTCATCACTAAGGGATTCAAATGTGATGTTGTTATCATAAAATGTGATCTGAACATCTTGTGAGATGGTAGTGATCTGTTTAAGTGCATCTACTATGAGAGCTTTTGGAAGTGTTAAGTTTACCTTTAGATCTTTTGGGATTATACGAGTATACTCTGGAAATTTGCCATTTATGAGTTTTGTATAGAAGGTGTACTCATTTGATTTTATGAGTAGATATGTCTCATCAAAGAGAAGCTCTATATCATCAAAGAAAAGCTTTTGTATCTCTATGATCGCCTTTTTTGGGATTATGATATTTAGAGGTGAGTTTGATTGATTTGGTATGGTTACTATTGAAAGTCTTCGAGTGTCAGTTGAGACAAAGCTTATAGAGTCATCTTTTATATCGATCAAAGCTCCATTTAGCTCAAACTTTGGGTTGTTGATATCGATAGAAGGCGTTATTTTTTTGAGTGATTCTATTAGTTTTGATGAGTTTATAGAGATCTTTGACTTCTCATCTATGCTTGGGAACTTTGGAAAGTCAAGGTATGAAAATGTAGGGAGTTTAAACTTTGAGTGAGCTTGAGTTATATGAAGTATCTCATTTTTAAGCTCTAGGATTATCTCATTATCTTTTAAGATCCTAACAATATCCAAAAGCTTTTTACCATTTGCAGTTGTAGTTCCATCATCTATGATATCTACTTTTGTAGTGCTTGCTTCTAATCCTATCTCATAGTCTGTTGCTTTTATGGTTAGAGTGTTTGTATCAGCTTTTATGAGTATGTGTGAGGTGATTTGTGAGAGATCTTTTTTCTCTACAAAGGCTTGAGCATTTATAAGCATATTTTCTAAAACTGACTTCTTTATGGTTATCTTCATTACCAAACTCCATTTATATATAAATTTTAGTAGTAGTAATAGGTAAGGGTGAATATGTGAATACCTCTTGAAACTACTTGCAGTGCGACTTTTTAAAGGTTGCTAAGTTGCAACGATTTGTTCACACTCATTCACATAGTGTATTATATCTTTTTTATTGTGAAGATTTAATTTTATTTGAGAGTTCATCTATCTTTACCTTAAAATCCTCATCGCTCTCTATAAGTTCGGCTATCTTTTTTAGAGTGTGGCTAATTGCTGTATGATCCTTCATACCGAAGTATTGAGCGAGTTGAGGCATAGTATTTTGTGTTAGGTTTCGTCCTAGATATATAGCGATTCTTCTAGCTAAGACTATATTTTTACTTCTACTTTTAGATCTGATCTCACTTGGTTTGATGTTTAGATCTTTTGCAACGCTTGCGTTTATCATATCTAGTGTTAGGTTTGCTCTATTTTCTTGGATCTGATCACGAAGTACATTTTTGGTAAACTCTATGGTTATATCTACATTCATAAGCTTTGAGTAGGCGTGAAGTTTAGCCAAAATCCCCTCTATCTCTCTGACATTGCTCTCTATAACAGTTGCTATGTAGTTTATGATCTCACTATTTAGATGCACTTTGTTGATCTGGCACTTGTTTTTGATGATGGCTATCTTGGTTTCAAGCTCGGGTGGTTGTATGTCGGCAACAAGACCGTGCTCGAAGCGACTCTGCAAGCGTTTTTCTAGTCCTGCTATCTTTTTTGGGTGTTTATCAGCTGTGAGTATGATCTGCTTGCCCTCACCTCTTAGAGCCTCAAATGTGTGAAAAAACTCCTCTTGGATCCCCTCTTTGTTGCTTAAAAACTGTATATCATCTATGAGTAGGACATCACATTTTCTATATTTGTCTTGAAACTTCTCCATAGATTTATTTCTAACATGCCTTATAAAGTCATTTAAAAACTGCTCAACAGTGGTGTAGATGACCACTTTTCCCTTTGAGTGGAGATAATTACCAGCTGCTTGCATAAGGTGAGTTTTACCAAGTCCAACACCACCATATATAAAGATAGGATTGTAGAGCACTCCAGGTTTTTCACTAGCACTTTTTATGGTTGCATAGGCAAACTGGTTAGAGCCTCCAACTATAAAGTTTTCAAATGTATGAGATGGGTTTAGAAGCGATGGCATTGCTCTTTGATCGCTCTTTGTGTCTCGCTTTTTACCCTTTTTGTTTTTCTCACCTTTTAGGAGTATCTCAACACTTACATCATCAAAATGGGCGTTTAAAACCTCCTCGATCTTTTGAGCGTAACGGTTTTTGATCCAGTTTTGTACTAGTGGATTTGCAGCGTAGAGTATGATCTTGTGATCATTAGATCCACCCTCATCGTAAGCTAAGTTTTTGATGTAGCGGTTGTACTCAAGCTCACCGATCTCATCTTTTAGGGACTCTAATATTTTAGTTATATTCACTTTTTTGTTCACACACCTATTTTTTATATGTGAATAGTACACATTTTAACCATAAATAGGGATTAAACTATGTGAATAACTCACTTTTAATAGTGTGAATAGTATAATTATGTGAAGAGGTAAAGATGATCATTTTAGGCATAGATCCAGGGACTACAAAGATGGGTTATGCTCTTATAGAGCTACAAAATCGCAACATCTCACTTGTCGAAGCGGGGCTTATCCGCATAAAGAGTGAAGATCTGCAGTATCAGATCCCACAGATGTTAGAGGCTTTTGAGCAGATCTTTGCTGCTCATAAGGTTGATGAGGTGGCACTCGAAGATATTTTTTATGCTCACAACCCCAAAACTACCATCAAACTAGCCCAGTTTCGCGGTGCTATTATGCTGATGCTCCTACAACAGTTTGGCAACTTTAGCGAGTACACCGCTTTGCAGGTAAAACAGGCACTAACTGGTAATGGCAAAGCCTCAAAAGAGCAGGTAGCATTTATGGCAAAGAGACTGCTTGGGATCAAAAAGGAGATAAAGCCACTTGATATCACAGATGCTATTGCAGTTGCCATCACACATTCACAGCGAGTAGGGCTAAAAAACGCCAACTTGCCACAGATCAAAAAGTAAAACTAAACTTATAAGTATAATAATAAAATAAAATATAGTAATTTTTAAAACTCTTAATGTTATAGAGTGTTAAAATATTAAAAGGTAGAAGATGAATCCATACACAAATTTACCAGATGGGCACCCAGCTCGTGTTTATCTGGAGGAAAATATGCTCATTCGAGGGCTTATTTCGAGTCTAAATAGTATAAGTGTAGATGAAAATCCAAATGAGTTTGACGATAAGTTTAAGAGACTGCTTTTAGTTGAGAAGCACTTTGCTAGAAAAGAGAACCAACTTTTTCCATACTTAGAGAAGTATGGTTGGACAAGCCCATCGCAAAATATGTGGGCGTTTCATGATGATATAAGAGGCGAGATCAAAAGTGCAAGGCTTCTATATGAAGCGAAAAATATAAGAGAGTTTTTGCCACAACTCCAAAGAGTCTTTAGCTCACTAGATCATGTTATGCAGGTTGAAGAGGGCAGGCTTCTACCACGAGCTTTAGAGATGCTAAATGAAGCTGACTGGGCGGAGATGAGAGCAGGTGATGAGGAGATTGGTTGGATGTTTGATGTGCCACCTACGCCATATCCACCACAAGAGTATATCCACCCATCGCAAGATAAAACAAAGCGAGATCTACCATTTTCACTTGAGGGACGCATCAAGTTAGATGAGGGTTATATGCTTCCTGAGCAGATCAACTGGCTACTTAAGTTTATGCCAGTAGATATCACTTATGTTGATGAAAACGATGTTGTTATATTTTACAACCGTGGTGATGAGCGGGTCTTTCCACGAAGTGCTGGGATCATCGGTCGTGAAGTGAAGTTTTGTCACCCGCCAAAGTCTGTTGGGCAAGTGCTTTTGATACTTCAAGAGTTTAAAGCAGGTAGACGAGATGAAGCGGAGTTTTGGATCCCATTTAAGGGGCGTTTTATCCACATAAGATACTTTGCTATCCGAGATGATGAAGGCAATTATAAGGGTGTGATCGAAGTTTCACAAGATGTAACTGAGATCAGAAAACTAGAGGGTGAGAGACGACTCCTCGACTGGGAGTAGTCTCTATTTAAGATGGGGTGCGATCTTTGTGCCCCACATATAGTTGGCGAGGTCTTGCTATCTTCACACTTTGCTGGCTATTTAGCTCGATCCACTGAGCGATCCACCCTGGTGTTCTACCAAGCACAAAGATCACCGCAAACATCTCTGTTGGGATCTTGAGAGCTTTTAGGATTAGTCCTGAGTAGAAGTCTATATTTGGGTAGAGATTGCGACTTATAAAGTACTCATCACTTAGAGCGATATGCTCTATCTTGTCAGCTATCTTGATGAGTTCACTATCGATGCCAAGCTCGCCCACAAGCTCATCTCTGATCTCTTTTAGTATGCGTGCACGAGGATCAAAGTTTTTATAAACACGGTGCCCAAACCCCATAAGCCTAAATGGATCATCTTTATCTTTTGCTTTTGCTATAAACTCATCTACTCTATCTACACTGCCAATCATCTCAAGCTGGTTTATGACCATCTCATTTGCTCCGCCATGGCTTTTACCCCAGAGTGCGTTTATACCACCACTTATGGCAGCGTAGGGGTGAGCACCAGTTGAAGCGATACCTCGTACGATGGAAGTTGAAGCGTTTTGCTCATGATCTGCGTGAAGGGTAAAGATAGTATCTAACGCCTTGATCTCTATGGGTTTTAGCTCCACATAGTCGTGAGGGTAGCTTCTAAGCATATATAAAAAGTTCTCCACAAAACCGCGGTTTACATCTGGGTAGATGATAGGTAGCCCTTTTGAGTAGCGGTACGATAGTGCAGCAAGAGTTGGGATCTTTGCTATAACGCGGTTTGCCATTTCGCGGTAGTCATTGGCATCTTTGATCTCAAGGTGTTTAAAGTAGATAGTTGAGAGTGCATTTACACCCGCAGAGAGTATCGCCATCGGGTGGGCATTGTCTGGAAATGCCTCAAAGATCTTAAACACCTTTTCATTGATAAATGAGCGTTTTTTCATCTCAAACTTAAACGCTTCAAGAGTTTTGCGATCTGGCAACTCGCCATATAGTAGCAACTGCACCACATCTAAGAAGCTCTTTTGGTTTGCAAGGTATGAGATGTCATAACCTCTATACATCAGCTCACCCGCCTCACCATTTATGTATGTGATCTCTGACTTGCACGACGCAGTAGAGGTAAAGCCCTCATCGAGCAAGAACATACCTGTTTTGGCATAAAATGAGGCGGCATCAACTACACTCGCACCAACTGTGGCATCTAGTATGTCAAACTCATAGCTTTTACCATCACGATTGTCTATTATTGTTACGCTATTTTTACTCATAACTAGCCTCCAAGATCATATTTTGTTCATTATAGCATAAAGTTATAGGTTATAAATATCAAAGTTTTTTATAAAGTTACTCTCTACTTTATCACTCTAAACCATACTTTTTATGGTAATTTGGATCACTGAATTTCATCTCTTTAATATTTATATCATCTGGAATATCTACTGCATATTTGCCAATACCTGCATAATCCATAATATTTTGTTTATCCATATATCTCGAAGCTCTTATCTCATTTCGCTCTTCGACACTAGGGATTTTGTCTAGTTTGAGGCTTCCTGCGATTTTACTAAACTCATCTACTCTCTCGGCTTTATCGGTATCCATTTTTCCACCTCCATATTTGCCCATTCTATACTCATTGTATTGTTGCTCTGCATCATCACCAATCTTTAAAGAGCCTGCGTATTTATCAACAAATTCTGCTCTAGCCTCTTCATAACTTAACTCTTTTTCTTTAACTTTTATGCCTAGTCTATTTAGTAGATCTGTTACCAGATTCATTATCTCTTTTTTCATTTTCTAGTTGTATCCTTTGATCTGCACTGCATACAATTATAGACAAATTTATCTAATTTTGCTAAACCACTATATTTTAGATATACTATCTTATATATAATGTTATATAAAACTATATATAAAGGAGATAGTGTGCGAGCTATAAGTGACCTACAAAAACAGCAGATCGGCATAAGACTACCAAAGTACCTCATAGATGATCTAGATGAGATGACAAAAAAGTTTAGTGTAAATCGAACAGAGATCATAACCGAAGCGGTAAGTAGCTACCTTGCAAGGCATAAAGAGGAGATCTTTTACGCAGGGTTTGAGAGTGCTTGCAAAGATCTAGAAAATGCTCTAAATAGTAAGCAAAAAAATGAAACTTTAGATGAGTTTTTAGATGAGTTATAGAGTTATACCGCTAGATCAGTTCAAAAAAGATGCAAAAAAGCTAGCTAAAAGATACTCAAAACTAAAAGATGATCTAAAAAAGCTTAGTATGGAACTACAAGCAGATCCAAAATGTGGCAAGCATATAGGATCAGATCTATATAAAGTTAGAGTAGCAAATAGTTCTGTACCCACTGGAAAAAGTGGAGGTTTTAGAGTTATCTACTATATTTTAGACACAGATGCTATCTATCTGCTTACTATCTATTCCAAATCAGATATGCAAAATATCGATGAGACAAAATTACTTGAAATACTAAGATCTATACACCCATAAGCATTAAAATTATAGTACAGCTACTTTTGAAATTTTGAATATGTTATTTTCTTAGCTTCCTCTATGGTATAGCCCTTCATTTTGCCCTGCTTTAGTAGATCTATATATGGCTCACACTCTTGTATATCTATATAGTCTTCATAGATCTCTCTAGCCATCTCTACGATTTTTAGTTGCTCTTCATCTAAGGTATCTAAAAAAGCTTGATCTTCAAAAAACATACTATTTTCTTCAGAATCCTCATATCTTTTAGTCCTTATTTCTTTTAAATCTTCTTTTGTAGGCATAGCTTCATATTTAAGATGTCCAAATTGTTTTTTAAACTCATCTAGCCTATTTGGATTTTCACTCTCTTGAACAACCCCAATATTTTCAACTTCTTTAACTTTTATATCATCTCTAAAAACATTTATAAATGCTTTAAAAACTGCTATGATATCTTTTTTATCAGCTGGAATATGAATATTTAAATTAATAGTACTACTTATCATTTCGTATCCTTTCTGATCTTCAAGTGCTGTTAGTATTTTCATCACCTCACTTATCCTCTTGGTATATTTTACCCTAATAGTGGGCTTTTGGATCGCAAGATGAGCGAGATGCTCATCTGTTTTTAGAGTGCCACAGCAAAGATCGCACCTCTGCGGTAGATGAAGAAGCGTTTTTTATTATCGTCTTTGGTAGCTTTTTTAAACTCTGCTACACTTTTGATCTCGATGTTTTCTACCTGTATGATGATGTCACCCTCTCTAAGTCCCACCGAGTAGGCTTCACTTTCAAGATCTACACTTTTTACTACTACGCCATCGATCTTTATGTTTTTGTTGCTTCCATCAAGCTCACCAACTTCTACGCCTTTATACTTAGCACTACCACCTTTTTTGCTATCGTAAGTTGTAAGTTTTACGCTCGCAAATGCCACCTTTTTGTCTCTTATGTACTTTACGCTTACGCTTGTATCTGGTGTAAATGTCCCTACTCTGTTTTTAAGCTCACTCGCACTAGTTACCTCTTTGTTGTTGATGGCGATGATGAGATCTCCTCTTTTTAGCCCCGCTTTTGCTGCTGGTGAGTCATCTTCTACGCTTGTGATAAGTGCTCCGTAGTTTTTCTCATAAAGCTCGCTCATATCCTTTGAGATATTGGCGATGTTTACGCCCATATAGGCTCTGGTGTATTTGCCACTCTCGATGAGGCTTGTGGAGATCGATGTGACCATATTTGAAGGTATTGCAAAGCCGATGCCCACATTTCCGCCACTTTTGGAGATGATGGCGGAGTTTATACCTATGAGTTGCCCCGCTGAGTTTACGAGTGCTCCGCCAGAGTTACCTGGGTTGATGGAGGCGTCAGTCTGTATAAAGTCCTCATACTCTGTTATGCCGACATTGTTTTTACCAGTGGCAGAGACGATGCCTTGTGTGATGGTTTCACCCACGCCAAATGGATTTCCAAGTGCAAAGACAATGTCGCCCACTCGCACATCATCGGAGTTAAATATAGTGATGGCGTTTAGATCTTTTGCTTCGATTTTGATGACGGCTAGATCACTCTTCTCATCTTTGCCGATGAGCTTTGCTTCGTACTCTTTTTTCTCGCCATTGAGATTTACTATGATCTCATTTGCCCCATCTATAACATGGTTGTTAGTGACGATGTAGCCATCATTTGAGACGATCACACCAGATCCTAGAGCTTGCTGGATCCGCTCCTGTGGAACTTCTCCAAATCCACGAAAAAACTCTCTGAAAAATGGATCATTGAAAAACGGGTTCGCCGCCATCGTAGAGTTATCGACTCGCTTTTTTATGGAGATATTGACTATGGAGCTTCTTATGCCCTCTAAGACATTGTTGTATGAGAGTATGCGATTTGTCTCGCTTGGGGAGACTCGCTCAACGCTTTGCGGAGCTTTTTTAAACTCTATGCTACCTTTTGCGTATGCCAAAGATAGGGCTATAAACATAAACAGAACGATTTTTTTCATAAAACATCCTTTTTGCTTTTGTGATATGCAAAATTTTAGTCACAAATGGTTTATGAAGTGCTAATGGCTAGCTAATGAAAAGTAAACGCCTAGATCTCACTATACTTGATGTTTGGAGCAACTATATAACAGAGGCTCTGCTCTATGTTAGTGCATCTGTATGAGCCTACGGCAAACCCTCGCTCACACAGTGTTATACCCTCGCTCATATCGATAAACCCGAGCTTTGAGGCTTCTAGTAGCCTCGCATCACTAACAGAGTCAAACAGTAGTGTTAGCTCAACCCAGTCGTAGCCTCGAAGCTTATCTTGAGTGTATAGTGTTATAGTTATGTTAGTGGGTGTTAGTACCTCTATGCCTCTAAGTTCTGCATCAATAAAGCCACAAAAGCGATCCAAAAAGCTCTTGAGTGAGCCTTTGGCAAGTGGTCTCACTGACACCCCACGCACTCCATAGAGCGATCTTCTACATCATTTGAGATCTGTGGCGACTGGCTTCGTAGGTAGTAGGTGGACTTTAGTCCTAGCTTCCATGCTAGGGTGTAGATCTCATTTAGATACTTTCCACTTGCTTTATCTAGTGTGATGAAGATGTTTAGGCTTTGACCTTGATCTATCCACTTTTGGCGGATCGACGCTGCTTTTATGAGTATGGTTTGATCTAGCTCATACGCTGATACATAGTAGTTCCAAGTATCTGGCGAGAGGTTTGGCACTACAACAGGGATAAGCCCAGAGAGGTTCTCCTCAAACCACTTTCGCTTAAAGACAGGTTCTATGGCTTGCGTAGTTCCTGTAAGTATCGATATGGAGCTAGTTGGTGCAACCGCCATCAAGTAGCCATTTCGCATACCGCCTTTGATCTTCTCTCTTAGTGAGTTCCAGTCGTAGTTGTTGGCAAATAGTCCTCCACGATCCACTAGGTTGTTTACCTCTGCGTTTGCACTATCCATCGGTACGATGCCTCGCGACCATTTAGATCCTTCAAACTCTGCGTAGCTCCCCTTCTCACGAGCAAGCTGGCTCGAAGCCTCTATGGCATTGTAGCTGATGGCTTCTAGTAGCTCATCGATCTTATCAAAGTGCTCCTGAGTTCCCCACGATATAGCACTCTCTGCTAGCATCTGCGACTCACCCATCACGCCAAGTCCGATCGCCCTTGTTTTTAGGTTGGTATCTTTTACCTTTTTTAATGGGTAGAAGTTTAGATCTATGACATTGTCCAACGCTCTGATGGCGATGGGGACTATGCGTTTTATATCTTCGTGGGTGTTTACTTTAGAGAGATTTAGCGAAGCTAGGTTACACACTGCGGTGTCGCCATTTATCATCTCTTTTTCTACGACAAAGATCTCTTTGCCACCAAGTGTATCAAGTGCGGTGATCTTTTTGGCAGGCTTAGTTAGTCCGCTATCTACTTTAACAAGCTCCTCTTCTTCAAACAGCTCTACGCTTCCATCTGCAAAAATGACCTTTGTTTTGTAGTGGTTTGGGTTTGTGTTTTGAAAGATCTCTGTGCATAGGTTAGAGCTTCGTATCACGCCTGTGTGGGAGTTTGGGTTGGCTCTGTTGGCGTTATCTTTGAAGCATAAAAACGGACTTCCACTCTCAAAGTATGATGTTAGGATCTTCTTCCAAAGCTCTTTTGCTTTTACTTTTTCTTTTATGACGCTCTCATCTTTTTCAAGCTCCAAGTAGCGATCTTCAAACGCTTTGCCATATAGAGTAGTTAGCTCTTTTGCGTCAAATGGATCAAATAGCGTCCAGATCCCATCACCCTCTACTCGCTTCATAAATAGATCGTTGATCCAAAGTGAAGGAAAGAGATCATGAGCTCTTCGTCTCTCTTCGCCTGAGTTTTTCTTCAGATCTAAAAAGTCGCTTATGTCCATGTGCCACGGCTCCATATAGACCGCGATCGCACCTTTTCTAGTGCCTAGCTGATCGACCGCCACTGCGATGTCGTTTGTGATCTTTAGAAACGGTATGGTTCCACCTGCTGCGTTTTTGTGACCATCTATAAATGATCCCATCGCTCGCACACCCGTCCAGTCCCAACCGATCCCGCCACCAAACTTTGAAAGCAGTGCCATCTCTTTGTATGAGTCAAATATCCCCTCGATGTTATCTGGAGTAGATCCGATGTAGCATGAGCTTAGTTGATGACGCGGAGTTCTCGCGTTACTTAGTGTTGGAGTTGCAAGCATCACCTCAAAGCTTGAGATCATGTCATAAAACTTGATCGCCCACTCCTCTTTTTGCTCCTCTCTTTGAGCCAAAAACATAGCGATCGCCATAAACATATGTTGCGGTAGCTCGATTGGCTCCAACTTGCGATCTTTGATGAGGTAGCGATCATAGAGTGTTCTGATACCGAGGTAGTTAAACTGCATATCTCGCTCTGGTTTTATGTGGCGATCTAGCAGATCTAGATCAAAGCTATCTTTTAGCCCTAGTAGGATCTTGCCCTCTTTTTCGCCCCGCTCAAAGTACTCTCTAAGTGAGGTGTAGCCTGTGAAGCCATTGACCTCGTGGTAGAGGTTAAATAGAAATAGCCTTGAGGCGACAAATGTCCACTCTGGTGCATCGACATCGATCTTATCGACTGCTGTTTTTATGAGGGTTTGCTGGATCTCTTTGGTGGTTATGCCATCACGAAACTGTATCTGTGCATCGACTTCAAGCTCACTTTGCGAGACATTTGCGAGACCTTCCACCGCTGCTGAGGTGTACTTTTGGATCTTTGAGATGTCAAGTTGCTCTATACGCCCGTTGCGTTTTATTACTGTTACCATATACTTTCCTTACTTTTTCATACTTACAAAAGATATATTATTTATAAGTTTAGCTTCTTTTACTTTTGCTATATTTTAGTGAGTGATTTTAGCACAAATTTGTCAATCTTTAAACACTCTTGCAAAGATTTTATCGACATTTTTGGTATAGTAGTCGTAGTTAAAACACTCTCTTATCTCATCTTCGCTCAGTTTAGATCTAAGCTCATCATCTGCTAAAAGATGCTTCAGGTATAGCGAGTTACCCTCTGCGTCGGTGGTTGCTCTACCTTGCTGGATCTCACCCCAAACTTTCATAGCATTTCGCTGAACAATCTTGTAGGCATCTTCACGGCTCACGCCTCGTAAAGGAAGCTCTAAAAGCACTCTTTGTGAAAAGACAAGCCCACCTGTTAGGTTGAGGTTTTTTAGCATATTTTGCGGGTAGATCACAAGTTTTGAGATGACACTATTGAAGCGGTGAAGCATAAAGTCAGTCGTCGTAAAGGCATCTGGGAGCCAAAACCGCTCGGTGGAGCTATGGCTAATATCTCGCTCGTGCCAAAGTGCGACATTTTCCATCGCTGGCACACTGTAAGCTCTAATGATGCGTGCAAGTCCTGTGATGTTCTCTGTAAGGATCGGGTTTCGCTTGTGTGGCATCGCAGAGCTTCCCTTTTGCCCTTCGCTAAAGTACTCCTCTGCTTCGTAAACCTCTGTGCGTTGAAGGTGGCGGATCTGAACTGCAAACTTCTCGATCGTGCTTGCAAGCAGAGCTAGAGCAGTAGCTAGTCTAGCGTAGCGATCTCGCTGTATCACTTGGTTTGACGCAGGAGCTGGAGTAAGACCCAAAAACTCGCAAGCAAGCTCCTCAAGCTCAAGTGGAGCGTGAGCAAAGTTACCCATCGCACCGCTGATCTGCCCTACTGAGATCACCTTTAGTGTCTGCTCAAGGTTCTCTAAGTGGCGTGCCATCTCATCGTACCATATAGCAAGCGTTAGCCCGTAGGTGATAGGCTCGCCGTGGATCCCATGACTTCGCCCTACCATTAGAGTCATTTTGTGCTCATAAGCTCTAGTTTTGATGGACTCCATTACCATCTTGACATCTTCGATGATTAGCTCTAGTGAGCTTTTCATCTGCAATGCCACTGCGGTATCGACCGTGTCAGAGCTTGTCATACCGTAGTGAAACCACCTGCTTTCTTCACCCAAACTCTCCGCTATGCTTGTAGTAAAAGCGATGAGATCATGTTTGGTCACTGCCTCGATCTTATCGATGCGTTCTACACTAAAACGAGCGTTTTTGACAATCTTCTCTGTGTCCTCATCAGGAATGAGTCCTAGTTTGTTCCACGCCTTTACAACGGCATTTTCTACATCTAGCCACGCTTGATATTTTGCCTGCATACTCCATTTTGAGCTCATCTGCTCTCTTGCGTATCTCTCTACCATTTAAAACCTTTTTGCGGTAAAATTAAGTAAAAGATTTTACCCCATATATGATTAAAGGGCGTTTAGTGCCATTTGTTACTAAAATTTATAAACTTCAAACCCAGATGAGAGCTTCGCACTTTCTAACAAGAGAGCTAAGTTTTTCGCAAAAACAGATGCAGAGCTTCATAGCTAGATCTAGACTTTTTCACAAGGGCGAAGCAGTACAAAAGCCATCACAGCTTATTGATGGCGAGGTTGAGTTTGTCACTTTTGAACCTATCTCGATGGGGCTAGAGCCTATCTTTGAAGATGATGAGTTTGTGGTTTACGATAAGCCAAGCGGAGTTTTAGTCCACCCTCAAAACCGCTACACTCCCTACTCTCTCATAGATGAGCTTAGATCTGCTTATGGTGATGAGGCAAATATCACTCATAGGCTTGATCAGGAGACTAGCGGACTTGTACTTTGTGCCAAAAATAGAAAAAGCGAGATCGCTATCAAGCAGATGTTTGAACACCGTGAGATAGAAAAACGCTATCTTGCATTAGTCCATGGTGAGTTAAAAGAGCCACTAAGCATAGATGCTCCACTTCTTCGTTATGATGATGAGAGATCAGCTCTTGTACGAATGGTGGTAAAGGTTGATAGCTCTGGCAAAAGTTCACTTACGCACATAAAACCGCTAAAGATGCTAGGCGATAAAACTTTGGTGGAGTGCTCACCTGTTACGGGCAGACAGCATCAGATCAGAGTGCATCTGTTTCATGTGAAACATACCATCGTGGGCGAGCCTGTTTATGGACAAGATGAGAGTGATCTTGTGCGTTATCTTGAGCGTGAACTGAGTCGTGATGAGAGAGTAGATCTTAGTGGAGCTAGAAGACTACTTTTGCATGCAAATGAGCTTAAGTTTGAGCTTAATGGCAAGAGTTACCACATAAAAAGCCCGCTAGACTTTGAAGCAGAAGCTCTTAAAAATATGCTCTAATGTTTCATGTGAAACAATGCTATTTTGTGATGATGTGAATATCTTTTAGCAAAAGATTCTTATAGATAGTTTAAATATATCAAAATCGCTAGAAAGCCCTAAAATAGGGGCTTTAACCTATATTTAAGAGTGTAGATTTTAGGTTAGATTTATATAAAATATTTCTTAAAACTTATGGAAATTTACAAATTTGAGTAAGTGTAATTCACATCTTATAACAATGTGTGAATAGCGGTTATCTGGAGCTAATAAACGCAGTTATTGTGATGAATGAAGTGACAAAACGCAGTCATTACGAGGAGCATAGCGACGAAGTAATCTAAGTTGTTTAGTGGCTTAAGCTAGATCGCCACGGCTTTTACAAAGCTTCGCGATGACGCACACTTTGTTATTCTCTGCTCAAGCCAGAAGATGACACATAGTTTTTTTGGTTGCTTTTTTGTCGGTACAAAAAAGTCACAAGAGTTTGATCCAATAATAAAGTAACTGCTGGTCATAAGTGCTGAGGGCTTTTGCATCAAGTGGGTGACAATAGCCATTAAGGTATTTAGGTAGGACTTTGTTAGAGGAGGTATCTACGATAACTAACCTATTTTTACAAAAGTATGGTACTATTCTTCCAAACCGCCTCTCTGGAGTATTGGCGGTTTTGTTTACTCTTTATCCTCTTTGATCACTTTTATGATCCCAACTATCGAGACTGCAAAAACCATTACCAAAAATAGGATCTGAAACGCCTCAACCATTGCTTGGATCCTTCTTTTCTTTGAGCTGACCGCACGCTGCGGAGATATCAAGCCCCTTAGAGTCTCTGATGGTGCAAAGTAGCCCTTTGGAGATGAGATGATCAGCAAACGCTACCATACTCTTTTCAGGCGGTCTCTCATACGGCGAGTCTGGGTAGGGGTTAAAGTAGATGAGATTTACCTTCGCCTTTATGCCACTTAGTAGCTTGACAAGCTTTTTGGCACTTGAGAGATCATCATTTTTGCCCTTTATGACAAGGTACTCAAACATCACTCGTTTGCGAGTGTCGATGGGAAATCGCTTCACTGCATCGATGATCGAAGCGATGTTATACGCCTTGTTCATAGGTATAAGCTCACTTCTAAGCTCATCATCGACTGCGTGCAGAGATATAGCTATGTGAACGCCTAGATCTAGCTTGCCGAGTTGGTCTATTTTGGTACTAAGTCCGCTTGTGGAGACGGTTTGGCGTTTGCCAGATATGGCAAGCCCCTCCTCAACTTTAAAGATCTCGATCGCCTTTGCAAGGTTTGCGAGGTTGTCTAACGGTTCGCCCATGCCCATGTAGACTATGTTTGTTATGCGGTTGTGTTTGTGGTCGTTGTCCATCTTGAGTGTTAGCACTTGAGATACGATCTCGCTAGCGTCAAGATCTCTAGTAAATCCACCCTTTGCAGTGAGGCAAAACGCACACCCCACCTTACACCCCACCTGCGTAGAGACACATATGGTGTAGCGAGCCTCCTGTACCAGCTTGCCATCTTCTATGATCTCATCTTTCATCTTAAGCCACACCGCCTCGATGGTTTTGGCATCACGAAGGCGAAGCAAGTACTTTATGGTGCCGTCATTTGAGCACTCTTTGCTAACTACCTCCAGTGGGTTTAGATCAAACTCATCTGCAAGCGTAGATCTTAGATCTTTTGGCAAGTTTTGCATCTCATCGAAGCTCTGAGCATAGTTGTGATATAGCCAGCTATATATCTGTTTGGCTCTAAATGATGGCTTTATAAGGGTTTGAAGCTCTTTTAGCGTGTATGCGTAGATAGATGGTTTCATTTAGCACTTAGCTCTTTGATGCGACGAGGTACATACTCGTTTAGTAGATCTTTGGCCCTCTGGTGGTTTGTCATAAAGTCCGCGTGAGCGTTTTTGTTAGTGTAGTTAGTTATACAAAAGACCCCACCAGCAGGCACGCCAAACTCCTTTGCAACGCTTAGAAGTGCGAAAAACTCCATATTTTCAGCTCCTACGCCAAGTGGCAAAAACCGTTTTGTTAGCTCGCTGTTAGTGGAGATGTAGTTTGATGAGTTGATGATGATATCTTGTTTGTTAGTGGTGTTAGTGCTTATAACATTATCTAGCGGAGTGTAGGCATCACCACTTAGAAAGGCTAACTCGATGTTAGCAGCGGTTTTGGACTCTACTATATCGAAGATCTTAAGTTCGCCATAGCTTCCAGCACTCCCAACGAAGAGCAGAAACTCTGGCTTATCAAAGAGGCAGAGGCGAGTAAGATTTATACTCATCTCTACAAGCCCTACCCCCATCGGCGTGGCAAAACTAAATGTCTCGTTGTTGCCAGCACAAACTATCATATCGCTACTTCAACCCCGTTTGATGATAAAAACTCTTTGAGTGCTTTGATCTCAATCTCTTTGAAGTGAAATACTGACGCCGCCAAAACCGCGTCCGCACCATTTTGCAAAGCCTCTAGCATATGTTGCATCGTACCTGCTCCGCCACTTGCTATAACAGGTATGCTTACGGCTTCGGCGATTGCTTTTGTGATCACAAGATCGTAGCCATCTTTTGTGCCATCTGCGTCCATTGAAGTAAGAAGTATCTCGCTAGCACCGCGAGACTCAACCTCTTTTGCCCATGCTACTGGATCAAGCTTTGCATCTATCTCTCCGCCATTGATCACCACGCTATAATTGCCATCGATCTTTGCCACATCGATAGCGACCATTATACGATCAGATCCAAACTTTTTAGAAGCCTCATTTATAAGATCTGGCGTTCTTGTTGCAGCGGAGTTTATGCTAACTTTTGCAACTCCAGCATCGAGAAGTCGCTCTATATCCTCTATGCTCTTGATCCCGCCTCCAACAGTAAGTGCTAGGCTAGTAGAGCCAACAACCCTTTTTACCTCATCTATAAATGTTGCTCTACCCTCATTTGTTGCACTGATATCCAAAAACGCTAACTCATCAGCACCTTCTTCGGTATAGCGTTTTGCGATCTCGACTGGATCGCCTGCATCTTTGAGTCCGACAAAGTTTACACCTTTGACAACTCTACCATTTTTGAAGTCTAAACACGGAATGATTCTGTGGGTTTTCATTTTGGGTCCTTTGTAGTGGAATGAAATTATATCTACAAAAAAATAATATGGTGATATAATGTTTCACATGAAACAATCAAATTTGCAACTACAATGGTATGAAAAACTTTGGCACGATATCGCCTCAAGTGGCGAGAGTATAGCAGAGCTTGAGCGGATCTTTTATGATAATGCACTAGATCTTCTAAGGGGTCGCGTTTTGGTCATAAACTCGCTTGAAGTCCAGCTTTGTGAAGTAGAGTTTTACCATTATAGCACGAGGCATCAAGATCCATTTGTGCATGAAGATGAGAGGCTAAGAGAGACTAAAGAGCAGATCTATGTACACAAAAAGGCGTGGCAAAGAGGCGGAATGGGGCTTACTTTTGGCAATGGTACAGATAGATCTACCATACTTTTTAGAGGTATAAAGTGCGATGATGAGTTTGTCGCAGGGCCTGTTGGAGTCAAGAAGTTTGTAGTAGATAAACTGCATCTTGATATAGGTGATCATAAGACACTCCAAAGCTACTTTGATAGTGCAAGAGTGGAGCTTTTAAAGCGGGACTTGCAAGATGATCTAAGAGTCATAAATGCACCGCGAGAGGGGTTATCTAGCAAAGATGTGAGTTTTAGAGAGGCACTTTATAGGTTTGTGCGGAGTGACTATCTTGTGGCAAAGCGGGGTGAGAGCTTCAAAAGCTATGCAAATCTCAAAGATAGGTCGCTTTTGTTAAAAAGAGGTGATGGTATTAATGAAATTGTGTTAAAATATGCTCCAAAATGAAGATAGTAGCAAAAAAGAAGTTTGGACAAAACTTTTTAAAAGATGAGAGCGTCTTGCACCAGATCATCGAAGCGATGCCCAAAAATGACAATGTCATAGCAGAGATTGGGCCTGGCTTAGGTGATTTGACTAAATATTTAGTCCAGCTCAAAGGTGTAACAGCTTTTGAGGTCGATACCGATTTGTGTAAAATATTGCAAGAGAAGTTTGGGACTTTGATCGCAACCAACCAACTTCGCCTTAGATGTGGCGATGTTTTAGAGGTGTGGCAGAGCAATCTTTTAGATGAGGACTATGATCTTGTGGCAAACTTGCCCTACTACATAGCGACAAACATCATACTAAAGGCACTCGCAGATCCAAAGTGTCAAAATATCCTTGTGATGATCCAGCTTGAGGTGGCACAGAAGTTTTGTGCTACTGCAGGAGGGAGAGAGTTTGGCTCACTTAGCGTTTTGGCTCAAAGCGTTGCAGATGTGAGTTTGGTGGCAACCGTCCCACCAGAAGCGTTTGATCCAGCACCAAAAGTGGAGTCTGCTGTGATTTTGTTTGAGAAAAACCAAAGCAGAAACGACGCTGATTTTGAGCGTTTTTTGCAAAACTGCTTCTTGGCACCGCGAAAAACGCTTCTAAAAAACCTCTCTACTAGCTATGACAAAAAGAGAGTTTTAGATCTCTTTAGCGAGCTTGATCTAGCACAAACCATAAGACCTCACGAAGTGTGCACCCAGAGCTATCACCAACTCTATGAAAACATAAGGAGTTTGGATGAACCAAGAGGAACAAAAAAGCAGTGAAGTAAGTACAGGCGAAGCGACTCAGCATAGCCCAAAAAGGCCACAACAAAGAGGGCGAAACGACAAAAACAGACCAAGAAGAGACGCTTCAAGTACTCAAGATGGTAGCAAAAACTCACAAAGAAGAGGCTCACACAGAGGATCTTACGCACCAGATGAGACGCTAAAAAAGTTTGCACAAATCTACCACGAGGGGCAAAAACAGCGACTAAACCCACACTTTAAACTAGATCTAAACACAAAAGAGAGAGTCCGCATAACTCCACTAGGTGGTCTTGGCGAGATTGGCGGTAACATCACAGTTTTTGAGACGCAAAATGAGGCGATTGTCATAGATGTAGGTATGAGTTTTCCAGACAATCAGATGCATGGTGTCGATATTTTGGTGCCTGATTTTAGTTATATAAGAGAGATCAAAGATAAGATCGTCGCGGTGATCATCACTCACGCTCACGAGGATCACATCGGTGCAGTGCCATACCTCTTTAAAGAGATGCAGTTTCCGATCTATGGTACACCGCTACCACTTGCGATGATTGGATCTAAGTTTGATGAGCATCAGATGCGTGAGTATAGACGCTACTTTGTGCCTGTGGAAAAACGCAAGATCTATGAGATCGGAAATGACTTCAAGATCGAGTGGATGCACATGACGCACTCCATCATCGACTCATCGACTCTAGCGATCACAACAGAAGCGGGTACGATCATACATACAGGTGACTTTAAGCTCGATATGACGCCAGTTGATGGCTATGGCCCAGACTTGCATCGCCTTGCACACTATGGCGAGCAGGGAGTTTTGTGTCTGCTAAGTGACTCTACAAACTCTTACAACACTGCCTATACACCATCAGAGCTAAGCGTTGCACCAGCACTAGATCGTGTATTTGCAAAGGCGGAGGGTAGAGTGCTACTCTCAACTTTTAGCTCAAACATACACCGTGTCTATCAAGCCATACAGTATGGGATCAAGTATGGCAGAAAGGTTTGTGTCATAGGTAGATCTATGGAGCGAAACCTAGAAGTGGCGATGCAGTATGACTATATCAAGCTTCCAAAGAGTGCATTTATAGAGCCAGAGTCGCTCTCACATGTCAATGATAAAGATGTGCTAATCGTAACTACGGGGTCTCAAGGCGAGCCTAGTTCGGCACTGTTTCGTATGAGTGTGGGCGAGCATAGACATGTAAAGATCAAGCCAAATGACCTTGTGATCCTCTCATCTCGTGCGATCCCAGGTAATGAAGCAAGTATATCTATCATGCAAAACCATCTACAAAAAGCGGGTGCAAAAGTAGCAACTGATCGTGATCTGCATGTCTCTGGGCACGCTTCGATCGAGGAGCAAAAGATTATGCTTCGTCTTGTAAATCCTAAGTTTTTCCTGCCTGTGCATGGTGAGTACAACCACATCATGCAACACCGTGACACTGCTGTGGCTTGTGGAGTTCCTGAACGCAATATATTTTTGATGGACGATGGCGATATGGTGGAAGTTTCGCCAAAATATATGAAAAAAGTCAAAACCATCAGATCTGGCAAGACCTACATAGATAACCAGCTAAATACAAAGATCGAAGATGATATAGTCCAAGATCGCCAAAAACTAGCAACCGATGGAGTGGTGATCATAGCTGCTCACCTAGCTGATGGTAAGCTTACTCAAAAGCCTTCTATTACAACATTTGGGATCATATCTGATAAAAAAGATCGCTTCTTTACAAAAGATATGGAAGATCTACTAGATCAGTATATCATCAACATCAAGCCAGCTATGCTTGCAAACAGTAGAGCATTTGAGAGTGATCTAAGACAAGTTGTCAAGAAGTACATCTACAAAAAGATGAAAAAGTACCCACTAATCTCGATCAATATATTTTTGCAGTAGGCGAGCTAGACCACTAGTCTCGCTATACCTTGAGGCGGTGTCAGTCACATACTTTAGAGTAAGTGGGATATCGCCAAGGTAGCCATCTTTGCCGTCTCTGATACTTAGGCGAGAAAATACTCCAAGCACTTTTATGTGACGCTGTAACCCCATAAAGTCAAACCACTCTAAAAACTCTTCATCACTTACTTTTGGAGATACAAGATCTCTAAAGTAGAGTGCCAGCTCCTCTATATGAGCTCTTTCAAACTCAATGTAGCAATCTTTTAGAAGTGAGACTAAGTCGTAAGTGATAGCTCCGCTCATCGCGTCTTGAAAGTCGATGATGCCAAGTGAGCCATCACCCCTTAGCATAATGTTGCGTGAGTGGTAGTCACGGTGCACAAAAAAGCCTTGCGGTTGCTCTAAAACCTTCGCGGATATCGCACTTAGTGAGTTTTGCAAGAGGCTCTTCTCCTTACTGCTAAGCTCAAGTTTTAGATGTTTTTGCAAGTACCACTCCTGCATCAGATCCATCTCAAAGTGTAAAAACTCCCTATCATATAGTGGCAGATCTCTAGCATCTGCTCTTTGCATCTTTGCTATCTCATCTATCGCTTTTTTGTAAAGATCCTTGAAGTTTGAAGTATCTAGTAGATCTAGGTAGTGGGTAGATCCTAGATCTTCAAGTATGAGATAGCCTCGCTCTAAGTTTTGCTCATAGATCTTAGGTACGCTCCCACCTGCTAGATCTAGCTTAGTATGCACCCTCACAAACGCTTCAAGTGAGCCTAACTCTCTTGAGGAGTCCATAAGAATGGCACTTTTGTTGCCATCAGTGAGCCTAAAGTAAGATCTAGCACTTGCATCACCCTTTTGAGCATGCACCTCAAAGTTAGCATATGGCGTCTCTTTTAGCCATTTAGTCATAAATCACCCCCAAAAGTGTGTCTCTACTAGCTCCCGTGACGCTTGAGATCTTGACACTTTTGCCATCAAGTCTCTCTCTAGCTAAGTATGCAAACGCCATCGACTCCATAAACTCAGAGCTAACACCAAGCTCATCGCTTGTGCAGATCCTTACGCCTTGAAGTTTAGATCTTAAAAGCTCTAGCAGATGATCATTTTTCGCCCCGCCACCACACACTATGAGCTGTACAATACTGTGTTTTTTAGCCTCTTTGGTGATACTTGTGGCGGTTAGCTCTGCTAAAGTGGCGAGCAGATCTCGCGGTGAGATGCTAAAGCCATCAAGCATAAGCTCTAGCCACGCTTTATTAAACTTCTCTCTGCCTGTACTCTTTGGGTAGCTTTTAGCAAAGTATGCCTCGCTTAGCATCTTTTCAAGCAAAGCCTCATCACATCTGCCCTCTTTTGCAAGTCTGCCACCCTCATCAAAACTCACGCCAAACTTCTCTTTGGCGACTAGATCTAGCAGTACATTGCCACACCCTGTATCGTAGCCTATTAGTTGATTATTGGAGGGATCTTGAAGTATGGTTATGTTTGCCATTCCGCCGATGTTTAGCACCGCAGAGCTTTTGTGCGAGGCAAATGCGTAGCTATGAAACGCAGGAGCAAGCGGAGCACCCTCGCCACCAAGGGTGAGATCCTTTTGCCTAAAGTCCGCCACAACTCTCACGCCGATGCGTGATGCGATGGTGTGAGCACAGCCTAACTGCATGCTAAAGTGTGGCGGATAGTGCCAGAGTGTCTGCCCATGTGAGCCGATGGCATCAAGCTTTGTTATGCCAAACTCACTCATAAACTGCTTGACTAAAGAGGCGAAAAAACTCCCAAGATCTACGCTCAGTAGCCCCACTTCTTGTAGCGTTGTAGTGCCGTTTATGGCCTTTAAGATCCGCTTCTTTAGAGCTTCATCAAACGGGTAGGTTTTGGCGTGAATGAGCTTTATATCTTCATCGCAGTAGGCTAGATCTACGCCGTCTAAGCTTGTGCCTGACATGATGCCTATGAAGTATCTACTCACTTTTGACTCCCTAGTTGCACGCTAGCAAATGCTAGCAGAGTGCCGATGCTGATCTGATGGGCAAATGGTAGTTGCAGGCCAAAATCTCCAAGCAAAAGCACACTCAAAAAGCCCACCACAAGAGCTAAAAGTGTAGTGCGGGAGTTGCCTCGTTTGGTAAAGATGGCACTAAAGTAGATCCCAAGTAGCCCTGTGTAGGAGTACGCCATCACGCCAAGAGCGAAGCTTAGAAGCGAGTGCGAAGTGTAGTTTTGCCACACATAGCTAAGAAGTGCCATGAGAAATAGTGCTAAAGTCGCTAGCAAAACCGCCACTTTAGAGGCTCGCACGAAGTGATCTTCACTCTTTGTGCTTCTGCTCTCTTGCCACGGCCTATAAAGATCCTCTATCGCTACCGAAGAGAGTGCCCCCAAAACGGAGTTGGTGCTTGAGAGCGTAGTTGCGACTACGCCCACCGTTACCACCGCCTTTAGCCCATCGGGCAGCTCTGTGAGTATGTAGTACATAAAGATGGTGACGCTCTCGCCTGCGAAACTCTGATCAACTACTGCTTTTTCGTAGTGTAGGTATAAAAGCGAGCCGATGGCTAAAAACAGAAGCACCACAAAGATGGTGATGATGATGGAGATGATGAGTGAGAGCGTAGCCTCATGCCCATTTTTGCAAGTTAGGACTCGTTGAGTCATGTCTTGATCCAGCCCAAAAGCAGCGATGTTTAGCAGTAGCCACCCACTTAGTAGGGCGATGATGTTAAACTGGTTGCTACTCGCGGTATCAAATAGCTTGAGCTTACTCTTAGCATCAAGTAGGGCAAAGATCTCCACGCCATCAAGCGAGGTGTAGAGGTACCACAGCACTATAAAAGCAGATCCTATGTATATGCTAGCTTGCAAAACATCGCTATATATGATGGACTTGATCCCGCCAAAGTAGGTGTAACTAAGTGCTCCAAGAAGCAGTAGGGCGGTGCTTAGAGCGATGTGAACGATCGTTATATCGCTAAAAAGTATCATCGAAATGGCGATGCTTCCTATGTAGAGTCTCGCTCCGCTTGCGATGATGCGACCCACTAGAAACATCACGCTTGCTTGCTTTTTTGCCTCTAGCCCGTAGCGATGCCCTAGAAGCTCATAGACGGTGATGCACTTGTGAGCATAAAAGCGAGGCACAAGCACAAACGAGACAAAGATCACTGCCAAAAGTGCGGAGATGTAGAAGCCTATGAAGGTTAGATCGCCCTTGTATGAGTACTCTGGAGCACCTAGAAATGTCGCGGCCGACTGCGAAGTAGCCACAACAGAGATGGCGACTGCGAGAAGGGGCATAGAGTTTTGGCTTACAAAGTAGTCACGAGTGGAGCTGATGCTGGTGCGACTAAGTAGGTATGAGCTTATGGCAAGGGCTAAAAAGTAGGAGCCAAATATGAGCCAATCAAGCGTAGAAAATGAGCTATCTAACACCACACCACCATAAAAACCTTATAAATCTTTAGATCTTATATCTGCAAAGTTTAGCCTATTTTTGCTTGTATGGCTCTTATCGCAGTAGATCTTCTTAACGATGAGCTAACACGCAAGAGATATGATTTCGCAACATAAGGAAATAGTCATGGTACAAAAACTTCTACTACTTTTGCTTTTAGTCCCCTACTCTTTTGCACTTAGCTTAGATGAGGCACTAGAGGCAAGCTTAAAAAACCACCCAGATATCGCTCTTGCAAGGCTTCAAGTAGATGCTTTACAAAGAGATGAGCTTGCATCAGGTAGTCTCTTGCTGCCTCAAGTGGGCTTAAGGGTGAGCTACGATCCAGTGATGACATACGCTTTGCCAGTAAATGGGGCATTTAATACAAAAGAGGAGAAGAGTTTTATAACGACTCTATCGCTTGATCAGAAGATCTACGATTTTGGAGCGAGTTTGGATCAAAAAAGGGCAGCAGGCGTGGCAAAAGAGATGAGCTCTCTTAATCTTGAAGATGCCAAAAATACCCTCACATATAGAACTAAAGTGCTATATAAACAGATAGTCATAACAAAAGAGCTACTTAACATAAAGCAAAAAGATCTAGATCTAAAGCAGATCTACTATGATGAGGCACTAAAAAAAGAGCAAGAGGGATTGCGGACAAAGGCAGATACTAGCCGTCTATATGTTGCTCTGATGGACGCAAAAGAGGCACTTGCCACTACTGCTGGTACGCTAGATCATCTTATATATAAACTAGGGCTTTTTATGGGTAGAGATCTTGTAAAAGATACACACTTTGATAGTGGTGTCATATATGATCAAGAGGAGCTAAAGAGATCTAGTGTAGATGAGCTACTTCTTAGTACAAAGATGCAGTTGGAGCAGAAAAATATAGAAAAAAGTGAACTTTTATATAGCTCAAACCGTTCATCTCACTTTGGAAGTTTGGATTTTCACGCTTCATACTCGCACCTAGATACGCTAAATAGTTACGATGCAACTGTTGTGGGAGTGGGGTATAGCTTGCCCATATATACAGGTGGCAAGATAGATGCCTATACGCAAAAAGCAAAGATTGAGGCGAAGATGGCAAGAGAGCAAAAAGAGTCAAGACTGCTTGAGTTGCAAGAGGCTCTTGATGGGCTTTTTGTAGATCTTCATAGGCTTAGTTTTAGCATAGAGACGAAAAAAAGTAGCATAGATGCCTCAAGAGATGCACTTAGCGTTATGGAGGGTAGGTATAGGGCTGGGCTTAGTAGTTATGTGGAGCTTTTAGATGCTTCAAACACTCTGCTAGCCTCGCAAGTGGGGCTTTTGGAAGCTTACTACGAGAAGAGTATTAGAGTTGATGAGATCAAGCTTTTGGAGGCAAAAAGATGAAAAAGTATCTATATATGGTTGGCGTAGCTCTGTTTGTAGTGGTGGGTGGAGCTATGTTTTATAACGCTGTTTATGTGCCAAAAACAACTTACAAAACTGTCTCTATGACAAAGGGTGAGTTTACTAAAAAGATCTACGCAACAGGCTATGTGGGGGCAAAAGAGTATAGTTACATTACAGCACAAAGTGGCGGAAAGATAGAGTATTTGCCATTTGAAGAGGGGGAGTGGATAAAAAAGGGTGACTTGCTAGCCAAGATAGACCCCGTAGATCTTCCAAAGCAACTAGATGAGGCGAGAGATGTTATACAAAAAGCCAAGCTTGAGCTTAGATCACTTGAGAGCGAGTTAGGATCGTTAGAGGCAAAGAGATCTCTTGCTAGCATAAACCACGACAGATACAAAGCACTGTTAGATAATGGTGTAGCAACAAAAGCGGAGTATGACATAGCAAAGAGTGATCTTGCTGTGCAGAAGTTTGCATATGATGCTCTTAGATCTAGCATAGATAGAGCCAAAGCGGAGGTAAAAAGAGCAACAAATAGCCTTGAGGGGTTAAAGCAGAGGCTCTCAACTTATGAGATCTACTCTCCCATCGATGCTCTTGTGGTACAAAAATATGCCTCATTTGCTCAAAGTGTCGCATCATCGTCGCAGATCTACAAACTTGTAGATGCCAAAAATGTCTGGGTAGATGCCTATGTAGATGAGAGGCTAAGTGGAGGAGTGAGAGTGGATCAAAGCTCGCTTATAACTCTTAGATCTCAAAATAGTGCCATAGATGGTAGGGTAAAGAGGATCGCCCCTCAAAGTGACGCCATAACTCAGGAGCGAGAGATCAACATCGCCTTTGATGAGCTTCCTATGCCATTTTATATAAATGAGCAAGCAAGGCTTAGTATAGCCATAGAGCACTTTGATGATGCAAATATAGTCCCACTAAATGTTATATGCCTCTATGATGGCAGAGAGGGTGTCTGGGTAGGGCGAGATCTTAGAGCTTACTTTGTACCGCTTGATGTGGTTGCCAAAGATGATGGCGTGGCGATGGTAAAGCAGAGTGTATCAGAGCAGATCTTAGTGCCAGATCGTACCAAAAAGAGCCTAAGAGAGGCTATGAGGATCCATCTATGATAGATCTCGCATATAGAGACATAAGACACTCCGCGACAAAGTTTGTAGTAACTGCACTAGGTGTTGGTATGCTATTTGGCATAGTGCTTTTGATGATAGGTGTATATAGAGGGCTTATAGAGGACGCAAGATCGCTTTGCGATGATGTGGGAGCTGATCTGTGGGTAGTGCAAGATAACACTTTAGGGCCATTTGGTGAGTCATCTAGGATCCATAGTGATCTAGAGCAGACTCTACACTCCATAGAGGGTATAAAGGAGATCTCTGCACTCACGCTCTACTCTACACAGCTCCCTTATAATGGGCAAGATCTAAGAGTATTTCTCGTAGGTTATGACCCATTTGGCTCAATAGTACCCATAAAAGATGAGAAGCTTATAAGAGGTAGAGTTATAGAGCGTGATCGCTATGAGATGGTAGTCTCTAGTGCTTTAGGGGTCGATCTAGACAGTAAGATAGTGATGGCAAATGATGAGTACAAAGTTGTAGGCATAGTGACCTCAAGTGTATCAAGTGGAGGAGATCCGCTTGTCTATGTGAGCTTGAAAGATTCGCAAAAGATACAGTTTGCCTACACAAATGAGACTATAAGAAATGACAGAGCAAGAGGGGTGCTAAAGCAAGATACAAATATAGTAAATGCAGTAGTAGCAACTCTAAGAGAGGGCTATGATGATAGAGTGGTAGCTGATGATATCGCAAAATGGAAGCATCTAAGCGTCTATACAAACGAGGAGCAGTTAGAGATCCTTTTGAAAAATGTCGTAGAGAAGTCTGCTAGACAGATAGGGCTATTTACCGCCATACTTATACTTGTCTCGACCGTGATTATCGGGCTTATCATCTACACCATGACTCTAGAAAAGATGAAAAGTATCGCTATTATGAAGCTAGTTGGGATCGCAAACTACCACATCATAAAGATGATAGTAAAAGAGACGCTAATCCTTGGTGGGATCGCCTTTGTGTGCGGTAGTATATTTGCAAATCTTACTTATAAAAACTTCCCAAAAAAGATGGTTTTAGAATTGCAAGATGCCTCTATGCTTTTTGTCGTCATTTTAGTTGCTTCGGTTCTTGCTTCACTCATAGGAGTTCATAAAGTCCTTGGTGCAAATGCACAATCGGCGATCGGCGGTTAAGATGAAAAGCAGTATAAGAGTAGAGAATCTTGTCAAGAGCTTTGGCAAGGGCGAGACATTTTTAAGTGTGATAGATGGTGCATCTTTTGAGGTAGAGGGCGGTGAGTTAGTCGCTCTTGTTGCTCCTAGTGGGGCGGGAAAGACAACGCTTTTGATGATGATGGGTTGCATCGAAGAGCCAACAAGTGGCAAGATCTACCTCGGAGATGAGCTTGTCTATGATGATGGTTATCTGCATAGAGATACTAGAAAACTAAGGCGAGAGAAGATCGGCTTTATATTTCAAGCCCACCATCTTTTGCCATTTTTAAATATAGAGGAAAATGTGACACTTCTGCCACTTGCAAATGGTAAAACAAAAGCAGAATCTAGCAAGATAGCTAGTGATCTTTTGGAGTATTTGGGCATAAAAGAGAAGCTAAAAGCTATGCCATCACAGCTCTCTGGCGGGCAAAACCAAAGAGTCGCCATAGCTAGAGCACTAGCAAATAAACCCAGAATCATACTAGCAGATGAGCCAACAGCAGCACTTGATGCAAGTAGATCTAAAAGCGTGGTTGATCTTCTAAAGAGCATCGCTAGAAAAGAGGGTGTGGCGATAGTTATGGTAACCCATGACGATGCTATACTAACGCTTTGTGATAGGGTGCTAAAGATAGAAGATAAAAAAGTGATAAGCTATAAGGCATAATTATGTTTAGGTTGCTACTTGTTGAAGATGATGACTCGCTTAGCTCAAGTCTAGTGGATCTTCTAAGGCTAGAGAGCTTTAGTGTAGATCTCGCTAGTTGTGCAAATGAGGCGTTAGAGCTTAGCTTTGCTAGGAGTTACGATCTCTTTTTGTTTGATGTGGACATACCAGATCTTAGTGGGTTTGAGCTACTAAAGAGCTTTAGAGATATGCACAACTTTACTCCAGCCATATTTATAACAGCACTAAGAGATATCGGATCTATCTCTGAGGGCTTTAGCGTTGGAGCTGATGACTACATAAAAAAACCATTTGACTTTGATGAGCTACTTATTCGCATAAATGCACTCCTAAAGCGAGAGACCCTTTTGCAAAGACAGCGTATAGTGCTTAGGGAGTTTGTTTTTGATGTGAGGAAAAATGAGCTATATAGAGATGGGGTTTTTGTCGCTCTTTCGCCCTATGAGCTACTTTTAGCTAAGATCTTTTTTAAAAATATCAACAAAACACTAAGCAAAGATAGTATCTTAGATGAGATAGGTGGAAGCGATGGCTCTCTTAGGGTTCATATAAGCTCTCTAAGAAAACTAGGGCTAAAGATAGAGACGCTAAAAGGGATCGGATACCGCCTTGGCAAAGCATGAGAGAGTCGCGTTTTTAAAGTTCTTTTCGGGCTACTTTATAAGTGTGGCATTGCTGATCTTAGTAGTGGGATACCTCTACTACTCACAGATGCAGCGTCAGTTTATACAAAGAGAGCACTTTTCGCTCATAGAGTATGCTAGACACATAAAAAACAGCGAACCGCTAGATAGTTTTGTGGATTTTTATAGCCTTAGAGTACCAAAAGAGAGTATCTCGATGGATAACCTTCTAGAGACTAGAGATGAGTTTATAAAAACTATACCCATGGAGGATAGTGGCGGTACTTATCTTCGAGTGTTTAAGTCAAAAAAGCACTATTTACAGAGTTTAGATGAGTTGGCTCTTAGGGTAAAAAGCACTCAAGTTGCACTTTTAGCACTTTTTGCTCTGCTTAGTTATATACTAGCTAAAAGTGCCATAAAGCCTATGCAAGAGAGCATCGAGGCACTAGATAGTTTCTCAAAAGATCTGCTTCATGACCTAAACACCCCACTAACATCGATGAAACTAAATATTAAGCTACTTCAAAAGAGGGGCTATGATGATGTGCTAATAACAAAGCTTAAAAGGGATCTCGACTCCATAGTGGAGCTTGAGGAGAATCTAACTATACTACTAGATAAAAAGAGCTTTGTTTTTGAAGATGTGAGTGTTTGCCTGCTACTAAAAGAGCTACTTGCTTTGCATAGAGATGCTCACAAAGAGGTGGAGTTTTTCTTAGAGTGCAGAAGTTTTACCAAGCACACCAACCAAAAAGCACTAAAAGAGATACTAAATAATCTTCTAGCAAATGCCACAAAACATGGTGGAGGCGTGGTGAAAATCTATACTAAAGATAGCACCCTCTTTATATACAACAACATCTCTAGCGAGATAGCAAGTGGAAGAAAACGGGGGCTAAATATAGTAAAACAGCTCTGCAAAGCACTAGACATCGAGTTTGGTTATAGCTTTGAAGATGGTGTTGCTATCGTTAGTTTGGGGTTTAGGTAGCACAATAGCATCTTTGCCTTTATAATTTATGCTAGATCTTGTTAAAGTGTCTTGCCACACGCTCATAGCTCTTGATGAGAAACTCCTTAGATCCAGCGTAATTTCCTTTCTCGTAGTACTCTAGCACTCCGCTGATATATAGCGGTATATCCTCGTTTGATGGGATCAGTAGCATCTTGCCACTGCTCTTAAGAGATAGGTTTAGCACAGCTCTAGCGGTTCTTTTGTTCGCATCTGCGAAGTAGTGTAAGTAGGCTAAGTTGTTGTGCAGATATAGGGCTTGATCGTAGGGGTTTGCTATGGTTTTGCTAGTAGAGATCACCCTTTCTAGCTCGCTTGTAAGCAGGGTACTATCTGCTAGTGGCTCGTAGTGACTGCCTGTGATGGTGACTCTGTGTTTCCTTGCTGCTCCTACGCTCTCTTTTTTGAGCAGATCACTAGCTAAGATCTGGTGTATAGATATGATCGCATCTCTACTGATGGTGTGATCGCTAGAGAGTATATGCTCAAATGCTCTGTTTAGGTTTAGTAGCATCGTAGCGTCACTAAAGCTCGCACTACTAGTTATGCCACGCTTTAAAAGTGTCGTGGCATCAGCTCTTGTGTAGGCGTTACCCTCTATTTTGGCACTTGTATATACAAACTCAAAGCCAAGAGTCTCTACTAGATCTCTATTTTGCAAAAACTCATCTAGCGGTAGTTTGGCATTTAGCTCTTCTAGTAGATCTATCTCATCTCTACTGAAGATCTCTGTGTTATCTAAAAAGTTTGGGTTGTAGGGTAGCATTTGTAGATCCTTTAGTAGCCCTGTTCATTTAGCTATCTGTACTTGTTGGGTGAATAAATTTGGCAGGTATTCATCTTTACAAGTCAGGGTATTTTACCTTGGATTCTTTATAGTCTCCAATAGTCTAGTAAATTTTTTATTGCTTCATGGAATAATTCCGGGGCTTTAATACCTAGAACCATCTTCCCTTGTTTGTTTAGTAAAAAACTTACTTCAATTCTATCTACTGCTTCTTTTACTCCACCGTAAATTACGACAGTTCTTATTATTTCTTTATATTCTGGATAGTAAGTTTTAATATAAGTATTTTCAAAAGCATGAAAATTATTTAACTCTTCAATACCTTGTTCCATTGTAGTGTCTTTTTTACCTTCAATATTGATAATTTTTAATCTATCAATATCAGCTAAAACAAGATCTGGAATATGTATTATTTGTGATTTATCTCCAGCTTTATAAGCTTCTCTATTCTTATATTTTTCTACTACAATAGGCTCACCTCTTGAAGTTAAAAAATATCCCCTTTCGCAACCCGCATGATTCTCGTATACTGAAAAACCATTTGTAAAATTATCTACTACTAAATGAACAAAGATAGTTCCTAGTTTTTCACCTTGAGTGTCATATCTCCAATAATCTTTTTTCTCTTTCGGTTTAGCAATTATTAAATTTTCTAATCCGATATTAAATCTATTTGCTATTTTAATAAATTTATTTGTTGCATTTACATGTGATTGTGATAATCCATGTAATGTTATTTCTAATTCTCCTTGCCAACCAAGAGTCCTTAGTGTAGAACAAATTAAACTTAATGAGCCAATATTTGGATCATGTGCAAGTCCACCTGATTTAAATAATCTTCCAGATACTTGAATTTTATCACCATTTTTATATATATTTATTGGTACATTACCTTTAGGTGGTTGTCTCATGGTATTTTTAACAGCAATAACTTCTTCAACAGAAGTGAAAGGAATCATTATGCTAGGATCTAATTTTTTACCTAAAATTTCCACACCAATTGTCAATAAACAACGCGTTCCAAAAATATTTGTAGGTGTAGGTTCTTCCTTTTGATTTACTTGAAGGCTATAAAGCATTATCTTTTTGATACTTGGATAGTAGTATTCGATATAAACAAATTTAGAAGCTCTTTGATAAACACCTGTATTTCTACTCTCTGCATCATCTGTTTTTGTCTCTTCAATAGCATAAATTGGTGTATCACTTGGTGTCGGTTCTTGTTCTTGAAAGAAAACCAAGAAATCAACAAAACTTGAATACCCAGAAACAGTTTTTATAAAAATTTTATTAACATATTGAGAATCAAGCCCTTTTACTTCATAAGAAAAAGTGAATGTTTTATCGTCATTTAGAAGTGGCAATATTCTTATGCTGTTTATGAAACATGCAATACCATTATCTTTAGCAAATTTTTCAATAATTGCACCTAAAACCTCTTTTTTTGGTCTCTCTTCAGTTAAGATCCATAAGTTTTTAGTAGGCATATAGGTTCCTCTAATCTTTTTTAAAGATCAAAATATATTGATGTATTTGATTTGATACATAGCTAAAAGGATAACCATAAGGGTATAAATTTACACTTTGGTCAGCCCATATTTTAGTCCCCAAATATTTTAGATTATCAATTGTATTTAAATCTCTTATAATATCAGCATGCAATAGATTTAACTCCTTATCTTTTGGTTGTAAATCTTTGATAAAAATTACTATATGTCCTTTACTCTTTAAATATTTCATAACATTGATTACACTTTCATGAAATGCTTTTAAGAAATTATCCCATGCCATATTTCCTAAATCTAGCTCCGAATCAGTAAACGGTGTAGCTGAAGTATTGCCACCTTTTTTAGCTACTTCTCCAGTCTTAGGTCTCGATAGCATATCCCCATAAGGAGGATCTAGCAATACTAAAGATAGTTTTTCATTATTTAGATACTTTTGAAGTTGGTTTTGTTTTAAAAATTCTATTGAATCAGCTTGAATTGTAGTTTGTTCTTTTAGGTCAAGATATTTATTAGCTTCCTTATAAGCATTGATAAACTTATCACTTAAATCAATTCCTATGGCTCTTCTATTGGATAAAGAGGAGCCTAATAGTGAGCCTCCTACACCCATAAAATAGTCAAAAACTATCTCATTTTCTTTTGTGAAGAACTCTATAATTTGTTTCATTAATTGCGGTGGTTTGGGGGAGGGATGGACTTTTCTTATGTGGTGAGCAAAACCTTCTTCACCACCCGTTGTATATCTTGTATTAACTACTGAATTTAGAAAAAAAGTCCATTCCCCACCAGATAAATCATTTAACTTATTACCTATATGATATTTTTTACCATTGCTAATCTGAATTACTTTTTGTGAACTACCAATCACAACAGCGGTGTCGATATTTTCTCTTACCCAAGAAGGAAATTCTTCTATTTCTTCTTTAGAAAAAACTTCTAAAGCTGGAAGATGCTCTTTATTATCATCATTTGCGATAATTCTTTTTTTATTTTTTATTTCTTTAATCTTTTCTTCAAGTGTTTTTTTTAAAATTTGTTCCAATTCTTTTTTTATGTCTTCTTCAAACTCTTCAAGTTTTTTCTTTTTTATAAATGCAGTAAATTTTTTATCGTCTAACATTTAACATCTTTTTCTATGTAAAATAATAGTTCATGTAAATCATGTTCAACATTCCCAGCTCTGCGTTTATATCTTCTGTAAGGAATTTTAGTTAATTGATAAGTGTTTTCTATTCCATATTCTTTTAAGACAGCTTCTATTTGTTCAATACTCATGATGCCTTCTGTGCTGTAACTAAAAATAATATGTTTAAAATTTGCATTTTTAATTAAATCTGCAAAAGAGTTTAATACATCTTTTGCTATGCAATATTTAGATTTTAACTCTTTGTAAGGTCTCATTCCTGTTATACCTGAAATAATTGGATTATCATATCTAGATATGGTTTCTAAAACATGGTAATTTGGAGCATATTGTCTTTTGTTGTATGGTGGATCTATGTATATAATATCACCTTTAATTTCTTTAATTAATTCATTCGCATCTCTATTGTAACTCTTATTGTTTTTATTGTTAGATATCGTTTCGAGCTTTATTAGCTCTAATTTTTTTAGAGATCTGTTATCCCAATGCTTTAAATACGCACCATAAGTTCCAGCAATATTAGATACAAAAGGGGTGGCTTCAATTAATCCAGCTAATAAATAGTAGTATTCGTTTTCTTCTAAAAGATGCTTATTTTTCCACTCCTCTATCGTTTGTCTAAAATAATCAATTCTCAAAGCGTTTTCATTGCTGAAATATTGTCTTTTTGATTTAAAATTTGGAGAATAATTTTCATAAATAAATGGTGTGCTTTTTAACATGCTTAAATTAATCTCTAAATCATTTAAATAATCAAATGGATCTTTGCCTAAATGATTTATAATTTTAGTAAAATTAGGATATTTTTCATTTTCAATAATTGCTTTTTGTAAAATAAAAGATAAGTATAATAAATCATTTGAAATAATTTCAAAATCTTTTTTAAAATATCTTGCTACCGTAGAAGTTCCTGAAAATATATCACATAAAGATTTAGAATCTTTAGCTTTGTCATTTATAATTTCTTCTATTTGCTCAAGCAACAAAACCTTAGAACCTATATATCTCATTTTAACTTTGCCATCGCTCTTTAAAATATAATTTACAGCGATGCTACCTCGCACTCTCTAAGAGCTTGCTTATTCTAGCATTTGCTTCTTCTATGCGACTCTCTTTGATGGCACCAGATCTAACTTGCTTGTAGATGAGATCTACTAGATCTTTAGGGTTGTTTGTACCTAGTTGGTTGCCAAATATGAGCAGATCTACGCCACTATTTATGGCGAGTGTAACTGCCTCTGCTAGCGAGTAGTTTTTAGCGATTGCTCCCATTTGCATATCATCACTAAAGAGCACCCCATCAAACCCAAGCTTATGGCGTAGAAGCTCGGTGTTTGTGGCATATGAAAGCGTAGCAGGGTAGGTTGGATCAAGGCTTTTGTTAAATATATGAGCACTCATAATCGCCTTTAGTTTGCCTTTGCTTATGAGTATCTTGTATGGCTCAAGCTCCACCTCACTCCACGAAGAGCTAACATCTACAAAGCCATCATGCGAGTCTGCGTCACTAGAGCCATGTCCTGGAAAGTGCTTGCCCGCTGTGATGATGCCTCGCTCGCCTAGAGAGTCGATAGCGATGGTAGCAAACCCCGCTACAACCTTTGGATCATCGGAGTATGATCTGCCACGACTTGCTATAACGGGGTTATTGGGGTTTATGCTTAGATCTAGCACAGGTGTGAAGTTGCAGTTAAAGCCATCTAGCTTAGATGCAAGTGCATTGTAAACATGCTTTGCCATGTAGTCATCCATCTCGGCAACCCGCTTAGGCGATGGCGTAGCGTCATAGCCGTGCTTTGGCTTTAGGCGTGAGACTTTGCCACCCTCTTCATCTACGCAGATAAGAAGTGGGTGAGTGGAGGCGTTTTTGAGTGAAGTGGTGAGTGAGAGAACCTGCTCTTTTGAGACTATATTTTTGGGTTTTGATCTATCTTTTATGTTGATATCAAATAGTATAACACCGCCTAGTTCATACTCTCTTATGAAGGAAAGCAGATCTTCGCTCGCCTTTGTGCCATCAAACCCCACTACTAACATATGGGCGATCTGCTTTTTTAGATCATCTGCACTACTTGTGCTAAAGAGTAGCAGTAGCATAAGTAGCAGAGATCTCATCAGTTGCCTCTTGATCCAGGTTTCACTGCTTCGCTGCCGCTTTTGCAGAGTGGGCACTGTGATGGATCATACATCTCAAAGTCAAAATCCTCTAGTGCAAAGAGTGGTAGATCTTGTGGAAGTGAGCAGTTTGGCTTTGGCGAGATCTCGCTTCCTGCTCGCTTACAAAAGCCTCTGTTGGCAAGTGCAGCAAAGCCCACAACTACGCCACCTTGCATCTCTACTGCCTTAGCTGCTTCGAGTGCTGATCCACCTGTGGTAATGATATCTTCGCAGATGATCACTCTCTCACCCTTTCTAACCTCAAAGCCACGGCGGATAGTCATTTTGCCATCAACTCTCTCGGCAAATATGCTCCTCTTATCTAGTGAGCTAGCGAGTGCAAACCCCGCTATGACGCCACCTAGTGCTGGTGCACAGATGGTGTCTACCGCTATACCAGATGATCGGATCTGCTCTGCTAGAGCGTCTGCTAGTTTTTTTGCATTTGCTGGGTTTTCAAGCACTTTTGCACTCTGTAAGTAAAACGCAGAGTGGTTGCCACTGCTTAGTTTAAAATGCCCTTCCAAAAGGGCGTTTGAGCTGGTGTAGATCTCTTTTATGTTCATATGATCCCCTTAAACTTTGAGGATCTCCACCTCTTTTGTCTTTAAGATCGCATCGATCTCACCGATATATTTGTCTGTTAGCTTCTGAACTCTCTCTTGAGCTGACTTGGAGTCATCAGCGGTGATCTCTTTATCTTTTTCAAGCTTTTTGATCTTGTCGTTTGCGTTTTTACGATCGTTTCTTATGGAGACTTTAGCGTTTTCGCCCATGCCCTTCATCTGTTTTACCGACTCTTGGCGTTGTTCAACCGTCATTGGCGGGAAAAAGAGCTTGATAACATCGCCATCACTGTTTGGATTTACGCCGATGTTTGCTTTTTGTATGGCACTCTCTATCGCATTTAGGAGGTTTTTCTCCCATGGGTTGATGGTGATGGTGGTCGCGTCTGTCGCAAGCACAGAGCCTACCTGATCTAGTGGGGTTGGCGTGCCGTAGTAGTCGATCCTGATGTTATCAACTACCGCGGTGGTAACTTTACCGCTTCGCAAAGTTTTGAACTCTCGTTGCATGTGTTCTATGCCACCTTGCATCTTCTTTTCACATTCGCTAAAGATCTCTTCTAGCATAAAAATCCTTTGTTTTGTTAAAAATAGTTGCAGGATTGTAGCAAGAAATCTTTTAAAGTTTGATTTTAGAGGCTTATTTGTCAGCCTCTTTGCTTGAAGGGGATAGTGGGGCTTGGATCTCTATGTTGTCACTTAGGCCATCAACGACTGATTTGTTAGCATTTAGTGAGTACATATAGCTTAGAGCGATGGTGTTTGCTATAAATATAAAGCCGATGAAAAATGTCACTTTTGTAAGAAAACTAGCTGGTCCTTTAGCACCAAAAACGGATTCATTTGAACCACTATATACCCCTAAGCCTATGCTTGAGCTTTTTTGAAGTAGTACGGCGATGGTTAAGACTACGACTAAAACGATCTGTAAGATAAATAAAAAACTTGTACTCATAAAACTTCCTCAAATTAAGAAGCGAATTATACCAAAAAAAACATTTGTTTCAAAATTTGATATAATTTCATAAAAAAGATCCAAAATGTTTAGACTACTGCTACTTTTAACTCTTCCACTGCTTGCATTTGCCCAAAAACCGCTTGTTGGTACTACTACTTTTGCACTCTATGATATTGTCAAAAATATAGCAAAAGATAGTGTGGAGCTATACAACATCGTCCCATTTGGCACTAGCATACACACCTATGAGCCAACCCCAAAAGATGCCACAAAGATAGCAAAAAGTAGCATTGTCTTTTATAGTGGAGCTTCGCTTGAGCCGTGGATCAAGGGGTTTAGCTTTGCTAAAAAGAGCTTGGATCTCTCAAGTGTTGTGGATCTAATCACACTTGAAGATGATGATCATCACGACCACCACCATCACGGCTCTTATGACCCGCACTACTGGCTAGATGCAAGCAATATGATAAAAGTTTGCGAAGCGATCACTAAAGAGTTAGGTGAGATAGTGCCAGAGAAAAAGGAGTACTTCATCGTAAATGCACTGCTCTATATAGATGAGCTCAAGAGGCTTGATGCAGAGTTTAGATCAGCTCTAAGTGAGTGCAAACAGAGCACCATTATAGTAAATCACGACGCTTTTTCATACCTTGCAAAGCGGTATGGGTTTAGGAGTTTGCCACTAAGCTCGCTCGCTCCTGAGAGTGAGCCGAGTGCTAAACGCATGATCGCTATACTTAAGCATATCAGATCTAGTGGTAGCAAGGTTATATTTGCTGAAAACTTTGCTAGTCAAAAAGCGATGCAAAGTATCGCAGATGAGGCAGGTGTAGAGCTGGATCTGCTTCAACCACTTGGCAACATAACCGCAGATGAGGCAAAAGCAGATCTTAGCTATGTTCAGATCATGCGTCAAAATATCGCAAAGATCTCAAAAGCCCTACAATGCAGATGAAGTTTGATCTGCCCATATTTGATGTCAAAAATCTAAGCTTCAAAGTGGGCGATCAGCAGATATTAACAAGTGTTAATTTTGAGATATTTAAGCGAGACTATATAGCGATTATTGGGCCAAATGGTGGTGGTAAAACTACGCTAATTAGGCTACTTTTGGGGCTTGAGAAACCAAGTAGCGGAGAGATAAAAGTCTATGGCAAAAAGATCTTTACATCTCACCACAAGATAGGCTTCGTGCCTCAAAGAGCATCACTTGTAGATCTAAACTTCCCTGCCACTTCGCAAGATATAGTAAAACTAGGGGTTTTGCGAAGTAAAAAAGCACAAAACATAGAGAGCGTAATGCAAAAAATGGGTGTGTGGCATCTGCGAGATAAGATGATCGGCACACTCTCAGGCGGGCAGAGACAGCGAGTGATGATCGCACGAGCACTCGCCTCTGATCCTGAAGTACTGATACTTGATGAGCCAAACACAGGCGTTGATGTCGCCTCACAGCAGAGATTTTATGCACTTCTAAGAGAGCTAAACCAAAACGAGGGGATCACCATACTCTTCATCACTCACGACACAGGCGTCATAGCTGATGATATCAACCGCCTCTTTAGCATCAACCAAAAAGCGACCATCTGTAACAACCCAAAACAGGTTCTTAGCTGCGAAGATATAAGCGAGATCTACGGCATCGAAGCCCATATGTTACACCACCACAGGCACGCACACTGATGTTTGAGATGTTTGAGTATGACTTTATAGTCAGAGCGTTTTTAGCAGGGCTGATCATAGCGACTTTAGCCTCGGTAAGTGGCACTTTCGTGGTGCTTCGTCGCTACTCAATGATTAGCGAAACACTTGCTCACTCGGCTCTTGTAGGTGTTGCGGTGGCTCTTGTGGCGGAGTTTAGCCCTCTCTGGTTTGCGGTACTTTTTGCACTTTTTTCTGCATGGATCATTGAGTATCTAAGAAGTCGCTTCTTTTTGTATAGCGACGCAGCTTTGTCGGTGCTACTCTCAGCTTCACTCGCCCTAGCCATAGTCATAGTCTCGCTTGGCGGGTCGTTTAACAACTCGCTTTTTTCATACCTTTTTGGCTCTATACTCTCCGTAAGTAGGGTAGATCTATACACCATTGCTATATTTGGTAGCGTGGCTTTGGCACTACTACTCTACTACAAAGATGAGTTTTTCTTTATGGCATATGATGAGGAGGTGGCAAGAGTTAGCGGAGTAGATACGCTAAGACTTAACTTTTTGCTTGTTAGCATCATCGCTATCATCGTTGCACTCTCCATCACCATCATAGGAACACTGCTTATTGGGGCACTTGTCACTATTCCCGCCATCTCGGCGTTGCAGTTTCGAGTAAGTTTTAACCGTACTTTGCTACTTTCACTTAGCTTTGCTCTTGCTAGCGTAGTGGGCGGGCTTTTTATCTCCTACGCCTACTCGCTTCCATCAGGTGCTACTATCGTACTTTGTAGCATCGCCATTTTTATACTCTCATTGGTGAAAAACAGATGAGCATAAAAGAGGAGTTTTCTCGCTTTGCTAGCGAGTATGATCGCTACAATATCATTCAAGAAAAAGTGGTTACTCACCTACTTAGCAAGGTTAGCACAAGTGGCAAACGGATCGTAGATCTAGGGTGTGGCAGGGGTGGAGTCTGCTCAAAGCTTAGCGGGTATGAGAGCTTTTTGGGTGTTGATTTTTCGCAAAATATGCTAGATCTACACCCAAAGAGTAGTGAGACTAAGCTCATCTGTGCTGACTTTAACGATGCAAGCTTTTTGGCTACTCTTAAAAACTACCAAGCAGATCTCATCATCTCCGCATCAGCCTTGCAGTGGGCAGAGGATCTAGCTTCTATATTTGAGGCGATCAGAGGTACGCCCTTTGCGTTAGCGATCTTTACTTCAAACACATTTGCTACACTAAATCGCACCGCGGGCATAGACTCCATGCTTAGATCTAGTAGCGAAGTCATCAGCTTAGCGGAGCGTATCTTAGGGGCTAAGAGCGAAGTAGTGCACTACAAGCTAGAGTTTGCAAACACCAAAGAGATCTTTAGCTACATAAAGCGAAGCGGAGTTAGCGGATCTAGAAGAGTGCTTAGCTACAAAGAGTCAAAAAGGCTACTTTTGGAGTATCCGCTTAGCTACTTAGAGTTTGAAGTGGTTTTTTTACATAAAAGTGCTACTATTTAGATCAATATGGAGGGTGTGCTATGAGCGAAGAGAGTTTTGAAAATGCGGTGAGATCTATGATGCTTTATGTGGGTGAAGATCCTGCTCGCGAGGGGCTACTTAAGACGCCAAGTAGGGTTAGAAAGGCGTATGAGTTTATGTTTGGAGGCTATAAAGAAGATGCGAGAGAGATCCTAGAGTCTGCGATGTTTACTAGCTCAAATGATGAGATGGTGCTCATCAAGGATATAGAGTTCTACTCCACTTGCGAGCATCATTTGCTACCTATCATTGGGCGTGCACATATAGCCTACATACCAGATGGTATGGTGGTTGGGCTATCCAAGATCCCACGCATCGTTGATGTATATGCACGCCGTATGCAGATCCAAGAGCAACTAACAGAGCAGATCGCAGATGCTTTGATGGCTAGTATCAAGCCTCAAGGTGTGGCGGTGGTGCTTCAAGCAAGACATATGTGTATGGAGGCAAGGGGCGTTGAGAAGATCAACTCCACGACTACCTCTTCGGCTCTTAGAGGGCTTTTTAAGAGCAACCAAAAGACTAGAAGCGAGTTTTTTGCACTCATAAACTCGCCAAGTGGGACTAGGTACTGATGCCATTTTCTGCTCTTAAAAAACGGCTAAATGGTGTAGATCTCTCAACCACCTTTGGTGAAGTAGTAAGAGTAAATGCCAACTTGATAGTCGCAAAAGGGCTAAAAGTAGGCGTGGGCGATATGGTAAACATCAGCTCCGTAGCAGAAGATCTGCGAGTTGTAGGAATGGTGAGCGAGGTTGGCAAAAGTGAGTTTTTTATAACACCATTTAGTTTTGTTGAGGGACTTAGAAGTGGCGATCGCGTAGTCCTTGATCAAAGCGGGCTTCAGATCCCAGTTGGCGAGGCACTACTGGGGCGAGTGGTAGATCCATTTATGAGACCAGTCGATGGTAAAGGGCTTGTGGAGTGCGTCTCTAAGATGCCCATCATCAGAGCACCCATAGAGGCGATGAAGCGGGGTATGATCGATGAGGTTTTTAGTGTAGGTGTTAGAAGCATAGATACACTACTAACTTGCGGAAAAGGGCAAAAACTAGGCATCTTTGCGGGGAGTGGTGTGGGTAAATCGACTCTTATGGGTATGATAGTGCGAGGCTCATCTACGCCCATAAAGGTGGTAGCACTCATTGGTGAGCGGGGTAGAGAGGTGCCAGAGTTTGTGCAGAAGAACTTAGGCGGTGATCTAACCAACACCGTCATAGTGGTCGCAACATCTGATGACTCCCCGCTTATGCGAAAGTATGGGGCGTTTAGTGCGATGAGTGTGGCGGAGTACTTCAAAGAGCAGGGGCAAGATGTACTCTTTATCATGGACTCTGTGACTCGTTTTGCCATGGCTCAAAGAGAGATTGGACTCTCGCTTGGTGAGCCACCTACATCTAAGGGCTACCCACCATCTTCGCTAACTCTGCTAGCTCAGTTGATGGAGCGAGCAGGTAAAGAGGAGGGGAGTGGCTCTATAACTGCCTTTTTTACGGTGCTTATAGAGGGTGATGATATGAGTGATCCCATAGCTGATCAGTCTAGATCTATACTTGATGGGCACTTTGTGCTATCTCGTGAGATGACGGACTTTGGGATCTATCCGCCCATAAATGTACTAAACTCTGCTTCAAGGGTGATGGGTGATCTGATCTCAAAGGAGCATCGAGCAGCAGCTGGGAAGTTTAGGCGAATGTTTACACTTTTAAAAGAGAATGAGATGATCGTTCGTATTGGTGCTTATGCAAAAGGAAGCGATCCAGAGCTAGATGAAGCGTTAGCAAAAAAGACAGCTATTGAGAAGTTTTTGATGCAGGATTCGCTTGAGATTATCAGTTTTGAAGAGGCACTTAAAGCTCTAGTTGAGCTTGTAAGTGCGTAGGATCTACTCCATATCTTTAGCTTCGATCTCCGCGTAAGCTTTAGATAGGTGCTTTCTCATTTGAACCTCATAAGCGTCCCACTTTTGGTAGCCATTTGGGAACTCTGCTAGTGCAGCATCGACATCATCTACGATCTCAAACGCTTCCATATCTTCATCATATGCTTGCTTGGCATACTTCGTGATCACTTTTAGGTAGTTAAGAAATGGATCTATTACTTTAGTATAATCTCCACTTGATGGACCATGTCCTGGGACTATTAGGTTGTACTTTTTGTTAAAGCTACCTTTTTGATCTTTCATAACTTCTAAAAGCTTCATATTTTCAAACACGCTTGAAGATCCATCAAATCCACCAAAACGGTTGTGTATGATATTATCGCCAGTAAAGAGTGTTAGCGAATCAACATGCTCTATGAGTATATCTGAGTCTGTGTGCATATGTAAAAATGGGTGGTGCATTACAAAGTGTTCACCATCGATCTCTAGCTTATCGCCATCATTTAGACCAATGATCGGGAATGCGTAAGGCTTAGTCCCTTCAAGATTGCCAGAGAGTCGCTCTAAGATCTCATACCATGTATCGGCTGCTTCTTTTTTTACCTCTTTGATCATATTTTCTAGTGCGTAGATCTTAGCATTTGGCCAAACCTCTAAGAAGCTCTTGTTTGAAAACCAGTGATCACCATGTTTGTGAGTGTTAAATATAGCCACAACGGGTTTTTGGCTAACCTTTTTTACCTCTTCGACTATCTTTTTACCTATGTTGTAGTTTCCACCTGGATCTACGATTATGAGACTAGTCTTACCTTCGATGATGGCAGGGTTGTTCATAAACCCTTCGTTCTCCTCATTTGGTTCCATTTCAGGACCATGCATAACGAAGACATTTTTGTTTATCTTTTCAAACTTAAACTCACCAAGTTTGCCAAGAGTAAAAGCACTAAGAGATGTGGATAGTAGCAGAGCAGATGCTGCCAATATTGCAAGTTTTTTCATTGTTCCTCCTTCTGTTTTGTTATGAAAATATCACAACTTAAGGAGTATAAGTATATTCCATCAAGCTTAAATTAGCTTGATGGAGTGGAGATTTTGTTACGCTTTTCCAGATAGCATACCATAAATGGTCATCGGTTTTAGAGCGTAAACTTTTAGTAGCCACCAGATCCATCTCTCTTGGAGTGGGTCAAGTGGGAATGAAGGAACTGGCTCTTTTGTCCAGTTGAACTCCGCTAGCATAACTGTTCCAAGGCTAGTTATAAGTGGACAAACTGTGTATCCATCATATTTAGCACTTAGAGGTTTGCCATTTGCTTCAGCGATTAGGTTATCTACTACAACTTTATACTGTTTTCTTGCAGATCCTCCAGTTTTACCCATAATGATACCAGCGTTATCACCTAGAACAAACACATTTTTGTATGTATCGTGTTGAAGAGTCTCTTTTACAGCTGTTACCCAGTTACCATTTCCTAGTTTTGAGCTAGCTACTTCTGTTGGAGCTTTCATCGGTGGAACGATGTGTAGGAAGTCAAATGGTACTTCAACTCTCTCAGTTTTCCTAACTGTTACTTCCTCTTCGATATCCTCATCGTACTCTTTTTGCTCCCACCACTTAGTAAATACTGCTACTTTGTTTGCAGAGTCTACCTCTGTTAGGTTGTGTTTGAAGTTGTACTTAAATCCTCTTGCTTCAAACTGTTTAACGATTGGAGTGTTATAGACTGGGATACCAAATAGTGCTCCACCATCAGTGTAGTAAGTTAGCTCAACTTTATCTGCAACACCTGCCTCTTTTAGTCTAGCGTGCATTAGATACATGATCTTAAGTGGTGCTCCACCGCACTTGATTGGAGTGTGTGGCATAGTATATACTGCTTTTAGTTTTTCACTACCTGTGTGAGCTTTTGCTTTTGCGATAAGCTCTTGAGTCCCCTTCCAAGTAGCAACTGCACCATCTTCAAAGTAAAGAGAGTGAACACCATTTTGACCAACTACTTTTTTAACATTTGCATTGTTTGCACCAGCAGATGTTATAAGATCTGAATCAATCCCCTTGATAAATCCGTAGTTTAGTGACGCACCCATAGCAACTACAAGGTAGTCATAAGATACTTCTTGACTTCCATCGATAGTTAGTTTGTTGTTGTCTGGATCAAAACTTGTGATATTTCCAGCGATTAGTTTTACACCCTTTGGTACAAAGTCATCTCTTTTGTATCTGATGTCATTTAGATCCCAAACACCCGCAGCTACTAGTGTTTGACCTGGTTGGTATGAAACAGAGTTAGGATTTGGCTCGATCACAGTTATATCTGCGTTTGAGATCATATTGTTAAGTCTCGCAGCAGTTGCCATACCTGCTAGACCACCACCAGCGATAACGATCTTGCCTTTAACATCAGCAGACGCACTCACTTCGCTTGTAGCAACTGTTGCACTTGCTAGAACTGTTGCAGCAAGTGGTGACATTGTCAAATATTTCAAAGCGTCACGACGAGACATTATCTCTGGATGCTTATCCACCTCATTTAAAATCTCTTCTAAGATCTTACTATCTTTCATCATTTTTCCCTCTTTCTACGATAAAGTCATCAATTTTACACCTTTGCAACTTAAGGCATTTTTAAATGGATAGAAAAATATCTTATTTATAATATTTTATAACAAAAAAAGAGTTTTTGCTACTTAAATATATAATTTATTTATAATAAGCTGTACGCTAACTTTTGAGTTAAACTCATTGCGTAGGACTCTATAACTGCATGAGAGGGTGTTATTATTAGCTGGGTTTATAATATTTTTAAATAAAACTAATTCAACACTCTCTTTAGAATTTTTCTGCTCCACAATAACCTTAGAGTGGTTCTTATCTCGCCCAAAAGCCTCAACTTTTTTTATCTTTGCCTCTTGCATAAAAAAGAGAGGTCTCTTGTTTGCTTCACCATAAGGCTCATACTCCTCTAGGATCTCTAGTAGCTCAAAATCTATCTCACAAGAGGGTAAAATCCCAAGTGGCTTTTCATTATATATATAGGACAATATTTTCTGCTCTTTTGCTCTCTTGTTGATAGCAGATCTAAAGAGATCTATGTTTTGGCTAAGAAGTGTTAGTCCCGCAGCGAGTTTGTGTCCACCAAAACCAAGCAGAAGATCTTCACACTCTGCTATGAGTGAGTGCAGATCCACCCCTGCTACGCTTCTAGCACTCCCTTTTGCCTCATCTTTTTTTATGCAAAGCACTATGGCGGGCTTGTTGAAGTGATCTACGAGCTTTGAGGCGACTATACCAACTACGCCATCGTGCCACAGCTCGCTTGCAACCACTATGATCTCATCATTTGGATCACAAAGTGCAATCGCCTCTTTGGTGATCTCCGCTTCTATCGCCTTTCGTTCATCATTTAGTGAGTTTAGCTTCATAAATATCTCGTACGCTTTAGCAGTTGAGGTGGTGCTTAAAAACTCTAGTGCCAGACTAGCATCTGCCATTCTTCCTGCGGAGTTTAGCTTTGGAGCTATCATAAACGCGATATCTTCAGAGCTTATGCTTGTCTTGTTTAGTGAGTCTCGTATGATAATAGCGTATGGTCTTGATGAGCTTGAGAGCCTCTTTAGACCCTCTTTGACTATGGCTCTGTTGATGTCGATGAGTGGCATGATGTCTGCGATGATAGCGATGGAGAGTAGATCTAGGTACTTTGACATATCGACTTTAGCACCAAGCTCCTTTTTTAGCTCAGCTAGCAGTAGCCACGCCACCTGTGCACCACAGATCTCACTTAGTGGGTAGTTGCACTCATCAAGCTTTGGATCCACTATGGCGTAGGCGTCTGGTAGATTCTCTAGCGGAGTGTGATGATCGCTTATGATGAGAGTGATCCCCCGCTCTTTGCACACTTTGGCAGCTTCAATAGCTCCTATGCCATTATCTACTGTTAGAACTAGATCAGCTTCTAGCCTATCAAGTACGCTCGGACTTAGCCCATAACCATCACTAAAGCGGTTTGGAATGATAGCTTGCAGTGGGTAGCCTAGCTCTTTGAAAAAGTCCACTACGATGGCAGTTGAGCAGATCCCATCTACATCATAGTCACCCACAACGGCGATCTTTTTGCCATTTTGTATATATTTAGCGATCTTTTTAGAAGCTTTGGAGGCATCTTTTAGAAGTGTTGGAGGCGGGATCTGAGAGAGTTTTTTCTCTCCCATGCTAAAACGCGAGCTAAGAATTGATCTAAGCTTGTTTTTGTCTAGTAGTGGTATGTCGCCAAAGAGTTCCAGACTCATTCTTCGCTAGCGATCTCAAGAGTGGCTCTGACAAAAGCGAGTATGGAGGGGTTTGGACTTTGCAGTCTTGAGGTAAACTCTGGGTGAAACTGTACGCCCAAAAACCATGGGTGATCTTTGATCTCCACAGCATCTATGAGTCCATTTGACTCACCTGTGATTAGCATACCCGCCTTTTCAAACGCCTCTTTGTAAGCTGGGTTTGCCTCATATCGGTGACGGTGACGCTCATAGATAACCTTAGCACCACCATAAGCAGATCTAAGAAGTGAGCCACTTTTGGTGTTGCATGGATACTCACCAAGACGAAGCGTTCCGCCCATTTGTGAGGTGTGTGTGCGGAGCTGTTTATCACCATTTTGATCTAAAAAGTTATCGATTAGGTAGATGATCGGATCTGGCGTGTTTTCATCAAACTCGCTAGAGTTAGCACTTGAGAGTCCCATCACATGTCTAGCATACTCCACCATACTTAACTGCATACCAAGGCAGATCCCAAGAAATGGCATCTTGTTTACCCTTGCAAACTCGATCGCTTTGATCTTGCCCTCAACCCCACGACTACCAAATCCACCAGCAACCAGCACGCTATCGCAGTCACTAAGCAGTGCCTCTGCACCTTTGGCCTCTATATCTTCACTATCGACCCAGATGATCTCTACTCTTGTATCTAGGTGTGCACCTGCGTGGATCAGCGACTCTGTGAGCGACTTGTAGGACTCTTTAAGCTCAAGATATTTGCCAACAAACCCAAGAACTATGCGGTTTTTAGGTTGGACTATCTTCTTGACAAGCGAGTCCCACTCGTGCATATCTGGCTCAAGATCGCCAAGCTCAAGCTCTTTTGCGATCGGTTTTAGTATATTTTGACGCAAAAATGAGATAGGCACATCATAGATCGTCGCAGCATCAAGAGCCTCTATGACGCTATCAGCACTCACATCACAGCTCATAGCGAGCTTTTTTTTGAATGTTTTTGGTAGTGGATTTTCACTTCGTGCGATGATCATCTGTGGTGTGATCCCTATGCGACGAAGCTCTTGAACTGAGTGTTGCGTCGGCTTGCTCTTTAGCTCGCCCGCAGCTTTTATGTAGGGTATGAGTGTAACATGGATAAAAAATGTCCCCTCAACCTCCTCATCGTGCTTCATCTGGCGAATCGCCTCCATAAATGGTAGTCCCTCAATGTCGCCAACTGTTCCACCAAGCTCAACTATGAGTATGTCATGATCTTCGCCCGCTTTTTTGATACGACTAACGATCTCACCCACGATGTGTGGGATCACCTGTATGGTTTGCCCAAGATAACCGCCTGATCGCTCTTTTTCAATGACGCTAGAGTAGACCTGCCCTGTTGTAAAGTTGCTTGTGCGAAGATACGATGTGTCTAAAAACCGCTCATAGTTTCCGATGTCTAGATCTGTTTCGCCACCATCTTTTGTGACAAAAACCTCACCATGCTCAAGCGGGCTCATAGTGCCTGGATCGACATTTATGTATGGGTCGATCTTGAGCATTCCGACATTGATGCCAGAGTGTTTTAAGAGTGTTCCAACACTAGCAGCGGTGATCCCTTTGCCGAGTGAACTTAAAACCCCTCCAGTTACAAAAATGTACTTTGTCATAGTCGCTCCATAAACTTAAAATATTTAAAATGATACACAATTTCGCCTTAAAAAATTAAGGCAATTTTAGTTAAAATTTTTAGATGGATCTTATGCTTTTTTATATCATATCAGCACTCGGCGTCTCGACAATTTTAAACATACTCTTAAAACATTTCGGCGTTTCACAGATTATTGGCTATATATTTACAGGCACTATCGTTGTGTATGCGTTTAGCCTAAGCGGAGCTGACTCGCAACTTTTGGATATCTTAGCGGAGTTTGGTATCGTCTTTTTGATGTTTACTATCGGGCTTGAGATCTCACTTGCTAGAATGAATAGCATGAGAATTGAGATCTTTTTCAATGGTTTTTTGCAAGTCGCACTAAGTGCGTCTATCTTCTTTTTTGTGCTTCACTACGCATTTGATCTAGATCAGATATCAGCTATTGTTATATCTTTGGCGGTGGCGATGAGCTCTACGGCGGTGGTGCTAAGCTACCTAAAAAGCTCCAAAGAGATCAACAGTCCTTATGGTCAAAGGGCGATGGGGATACTCATCTTTCAAGATATAGCGGTGATCCCGATCCTTATACTTCTAGGGTTTTTAACAAGCAGTGGCGATGAGAGCATAGCTGTTATCCTTAGAAACACCGCCATAAGTGCCTTTTTGGTGATCGCACTGCTTTTTATAGTGGGTAAGCGGGTGATGAGCTACTTGCTTCACTTCTCTGCTAAGAGTGAAGTTGATGAGCTATTTATGACTTCGGTGCTTTTTATAGTTATGAGTGCGTCGCTTCTAGCTTCGGTGATGGGCTTTACCTACTCTTTGGGGGCGTTTGTAGCGGGTATGATCATAGCTGAGACCAAGTACCATCGCAAGGTTGAAACCGACATAGCACCATTTAAAGATATACTACTAGGTACATTTTTTATCACTGTTGGTATGAAGATAGATGTGGCGTTTTTTATAGATCATATCTTGCTAGTTGTAGGGATATTTGTAGCTATATTTTTAGCAAAAACCGCCATCACTTACGCCATTATGCGACTAACATCATCATACACAAGGTCACTCAAAACTGCTCTAGCTCTCTCACAAGTGGGTGAGTTTTCGTTTGTGATCTTTGCAATTGCTAGTTCTGGCGGACTGCTAGAGAAGAGTGTTGAGTCACTTTTTGTGCTAGTTGTTATATTTTCGATGGTGATTACGCCATTTTTTATCTCAAAGATCAACCCTTTTGTGAGTTTTATTAGCAATTATCAATATTTAGGGCTTGATGAGACAAGTTTTACTACACGAAAAGATCATGTCATAGTGTGCGGATATAGCGTCGTAGGCAAGTTTGTAGCACAGTTTTTAGATGAGATGGACGCACCTTATATCATCATCGATAACAACCCAAAGCATGTTCAAGAGGCACTCCAAAAGGGCAAAGAAGCATATCTAGGTGATATGTCAAAACTAGCACTTTTAGAGTCGCTAAATGCACAACATAGTGCCGCGATCATCGTCACACTCGACAATGTGGACAAGAAAAGAGCCATCTGCGAAGCGGTGCTTAAGCATACAAAGGATATAAACTTAGTAGTAAAAGTCTCAACCCTAGAAGATAAGCAAAATTTAGAGGATCTAAAGATCACAACGATAGTTGATTCACAGCTTGAGGCGGGTAGACTGCTAGTTGAGAGAATGATTAGTTGCAAACTAGGAGCATAGGTGACATTTATAACAGATCTAGATCACACATTTTTAAGAAGCGATCTAAGCATAAGTAGCTTTTCTAAGGAGCTTTGGAACCGATTTGCAAAAGATGCCAATATGGGCATCGCAACGGCAAGAACTTACAAAAAAAGCATGCAGTTTTTAGGTGGCTTAGATCTAAACTTGCCCATGATACTACTTGATGGCTCACTCATCGCAACTCCAGATGCTAAGATCATAGAGACTAAGTTTATACCTAGATCTACCGCAGATGAGATCATTTATGAAGGGAGCAAGTTTGGGATCTTTCCGTTTTTGCTCTCGCTTGCAGATGCTAGGTTGCAGGAGCGATTTTCATACTCGCATACGCTAAATAAGCATCAAAAAAGAGTGCTAGAGAACTACAAAAACGATGATCATCACGACAAGCAAGCAGATCTTAAAGCCCACGCAGATAATTTCAAGATCGTCTATTTTGGCGAGGAGCTACGACTGCGAGATCTACACGCTCATATATATGGTATATATGGCGATAGCCTTAAGTATGTTTTGGCACCTGAGGTTTATGTGGGGTGCTACTTTTTGACTATACTGCACAAAGATGCAGACAAATCAAGTGGGATCAAGAGTGTTAGCAAAAGTGCTGGCTTTAGCCTAGAGGATCTAACTGTTTTTGGCGATAACCACAATGATCTAGGTATGTTTGCACTAGCGGGTAGCTCCGTGGCGGTGGCAAATGCCCAAGATGAGGTTAAAGAGGTAGCGTCGTTTGTCTCATCATACACCAACAACCAAGACGCAGTAGCAAGGTACTTAGCAGATCTATGAGTCGCAGTAGCTACGGTATCATCATCGTTGGGGTGCTATTTTTTATATTTGGCTTTGTGACATGGCTAAATGGCTCGCTGATTCCATACCTTAAGGAGCTTTGCGATCTTAGTGATTTTGAGGCACTTTTCGTCACATTTTCTTTCTATATAGCTTATAGTGTGATGGCTTTGCCGATGTCATATCTACTAGATCGCTTAGGTTATAAGCGAGGTATGGCACTCGGGCTTGTGGTGATGAGTGTGGGGAGTCTGCTTTTTATTCCCTCAGCTCTAAGCGGGGAGTATCTGCTGTTTTTGCTTGCTCTTTTTGTGCTTGCAACTGGGCTTACTATCTTGCAAAGTGCCTCAAACCCTTACATAGTCTATCTAGGCGACATCGCATCAGCGACAAGACGCATCTCTATAATGGGCATCATAAACAAACTAGCGGGTGTGCTTGCTCCTATGCTTTTTGCACTTTTAGTAACCATCGATAGTGATGATAAAACCGCGATGGCATCGGACTTGATAGCCCCTTATGCGGGCATGGCGGTAGTGCTTGCCTCTTTGGTGCTACTTGTGAGACTCTTACCAGCAATAGAGCATGAGGTTAGCGGAGTGAATGCTAGATCTAAGAGTGTACTAGATCACCCTCACGCTATCTTGGGTGCGGTGGCACTCTTTTTTTATGTCGGCATCGAGGTGATCGCAGGTGATACCATCGGACTATATGCACAGAGTTTGGGTGAAGAGAACTTTAGTGTGTTTACCTCATACACCATGCTAGCGATGGTGGTTGGCTATCTATTTGGCATCGTTTTAACTCCTCGCTACATAGACGCATCTAGGGCGTTGGCTCTCTTTTCGCTTCTAGGAGTTGTGCTAACTTTTGCTATCATCACACTTAGTCCAAACGCCTACCTAGTGGCACTTTTAGGACTAAGTAACGCCATAGTTTGGCCAGCTATATGGCAACTCTCTTTGGGTGGCGTGGGTGATCTAGCTAAAAGGGTGAGTGCACTTCTTATCATCGCCATCGCAGGTGGAGCGATCTTGCCACTTTTGTATGGCAAACTTTCACAAGTAGTGGGCATGCAAAGCTCTTACTCGCTAGGGCTTATCTGCTACACAATCATACTTCTCTACGCCATAAAGTGGCACAAAGCAAGAAGTTGGAGCGAAGTTTGGTAGAGCTTTGTGGAGATGAGTTTAAGTATCTTTTGGTTAGCAACTCCTTTGCAAAAGCTAGTATCGCACTAAGTGGTGCACAGCTCTTTTCCTACATAAAAGAGGGTGAGTCTGAGCTTTTGTGGTTAGCAAGCGGTGCGATTTATGAAGATGGTACGCCTATTAGAGGCGGGATCCCCATCTGCTGGCCATGGTTTGGACACCATAAGAGTGATGCTAGCTTGCCTCAGCACGGTTTTGCATCTCTACTTAGGTGGAAGCTCTCTAGCATCAAAGAGGAGCGAGACTCTACAAGCGTTACACTAAAACTTGAAGACTCAGATCTTAGTAGAGAGTTTTGGAGTAGTAGTTTTTTGCTTGAGGCGACATTTAACATCGGATCTAAGCTTGAAGTGAAGCTAAAAACCACCAACAGAAGCGAGGAAGAGATGGAGATCTCGCAAGCTCTTCATACATACTTTAGGATCTCAGATATTGCGGATCTAAGGATCAAAGGGCTTGATGGCAAGAGGTATCTCGATGCACTAGATTGGGAGTCAAAGATTCAAAATGGTGATGTTGTCGTAGATGGCGAGATTGACCGTGTCTATCAGGGAGTTAGTGAGGCGACTTTACAAGATAGATCTAGGGTGACTAGCATCAAAAACAGTGGCTCATCATCGTGCGTAGTGTGGAACCCTTATGGCAAGCTCCACTCTCAAATGAGAGATGGTGATCATAGAAGTATGATCTGCCTTGAGAGCTCAAACGCCTTTGATGATGCAAGAGTGGTGCCACCAAATAGCTCGCATACGCTTAGTTTACTCATCTTTTAGTAGCCTATTTGCCTCGTAGGCGAGTCGCAAAACTCCGATGGCGTAGGTGGAGGAGTTGTTGTATCGCATCACTTTTTGTGTTAGATCTCTTAGGTAGCTAAGCTCGCTCTTGCCACAAGCAAAGCAGTTGTACTTGACACCATTTTTGCCACTTGCATGGACAAAAGATGCAGAGGTAGTTGAGAACTCATACTCATACCACTGCGACTCCACTTCGGCTATATCTCCTAGCTTGTCCCACTCTATGAGTGAGTCAAACTTAGCTCGCTCTTTTAGGAAGTTTGCCGCAGAGATGATAGCATCATCGCTTTTTGAAATATCTGGTGCATTGCCACTCATAGATCTAGTAAGTGGTAGGTTATCTGGCATAAACTGACACACCCCAATCGCCCCAGCGTAGGAGCTAGGGAGGTTGCACGCCTCAGCAGAGAGGTTATTTGTATAGCAGTGATGCAGTATGGCGACCATATTTGATTTGGACATATTCAGCAGCCATTTGTTGCGATCGCTATCTGGTTTGGTGCGAAGAAGTAGGGTGTTAAAGACCACAAAAGAGTCATGTTTTGGCACCACTCTGCCAAGGCGAGTCTCTTTCATAAGTATAGCAGCGATGATCTCGCGACTTACTCCAAACTCTCGCTCTGCATAGTCATATGCTTGTTTGTGTTTTTGCAAATGATCTACTATTTCAGGGATAAACTGCACAAGAGAGTTGTTTGCTTTTTTCTCATTTTTCTTATGAGTTGCGATCTGTGAGGGTTGAAAGAGCTTAAAGCTTAGCTCATCTACCTCTTTTGCTTTTGGTGAGGTTAAAAAGCTCTCTATATACTCTAGATCTACCCCTTTAGCGAGTGCTTTTTTGCACACTTCATTGTAGGAGGCGTTTTTAAACTTACACTCGCTTGCACCTACAAATGTTAGTAAACATAGCCATAAAAGAGCCTTTTTCAATCAACAATCCTTGCTATTTAGTAACCTTTAGTATAGCTTTTTAATTATCAAAATGAGATAAACTCGCTATACTTGCAAAAAAATTTAGGACTATTTATGCAGCAACAAAAAGTTGAAGTGGATAAAGCGTGTAACAACGAGATCTGCCTAAAAAGTAGCGAGTGTGCGAGGTATCAAGCCTATATTGATGGGGATCAAAACTACAAAACTTTCGGTGGAACTGAAACTAAAGGGTGTGGACAGTTTATCCAAAAATAGCACAAGCTTCTTTTAGACGCCCCTGTGTGCCTACATCGATCCACTCGCCATTATATAAAGAGGCGGTAATATTTCCTAGATCTATCTGCTCTCGCAAAAGTGGAGCAAGCGGAGCTTTTTGAGCACTTTTGTTCTCAAACATAGATCTATGGTAGTAGCCGATACCGCTAAATGTATAAGATCTCTCATTTGTAGCTAGCCCATTATCTATACCAAAGTCACCGTTAGGGTTGTGAGGCGGGTTTGGTACAAGTATGAGATGAGCCAAACTTTGTAGATCTAGCGTTAGATCAAACTCATAGTTACTCATCACATCGCCATTTACTACCAAAAATGTCTCGCTTTTTATGAGACCTAGTGCATTTACTATCCCGCCTAAGCTCTCAAGTCCGCCACTTTGTCTCTCATCGGAGTAGCAGATCTCAACTCCCCATTTTGAGCCATCGCCAAGATAGTCTAAAAACTGTTTGCCAAGATGATCTATGTTGATGACTACATCGCTAAAGCCAAGGCGAGAGAGTTTTGCTAGGTGATGCTCTATAATGCTTTTGCTACCCACTTCGATGAGTGGTTTTGGCGTGTGATCTGTAAGGGGACGCAGTCGCTCACCTCTGCCTGCTGCTAGTATCATTGCGGTCATACGGGATCTCATCAGGACTCTATAAAGATCTCATCTTCTATATATATGGTTGCACTATGGAGTGCTTTTGCAAATATGCCACGATTGTGGCGTAGTAGTTTTGGTAGTTTACTATCTATCGCACTTAGATGGTTGCAAAGTGTGCAGTTTTGTGTGATCTCAAACCAAGCATCTCCTATGCGAAGCCTCGTGCCGTGTGGTAGTGTGTAGGGGTTAAAGTCCATGAGTACATTTTCGCCAAGCAGACCATCTGCTACATCTATGCCATGATCTTGTGCAAGTTTATAGCTATCAGTTGAGGTGAGAAGTATGGATCTTTGTATATCTTTTGCGTAAAATTTATCTCCAACTATACCATTTTCATCGATAGCCAAACTTTGCAACTCAGATCTACTGCTTTGAGATATAAAAAGCTTTAGAACCTTCCCAACTTTTTTAGGCATTTGTCACTCCATGCACACAAATATAAACAATTATAGTGCGATTCTATCATACTTTTGCTCCATTAAAAAGTTAAAAGTGTGAATAATTTTTCATTTGTGAGAAAATTGTTACATTTTTTTAAGCTTATCTTGACAATTTAATTTAATTTCATATATAATCGTTGTCTTGCATTTTGACCATGTGGTACTATATGCGTGTATGTGGTGCAAAATTTACAAGACAAAAGAGGGAGGTAGATAATTAATGAGTAAGATTTCTGAAAATAGTTTTGAAAAAACTACAGATTCTACGAAAGCTGTAGAGAGCTCAAGCAGAAGAGATTTCTTTAAGAAAACCGCTGCTTATTCAGTTAGTGCTATCGCAGCTTCAAGTGTGTTGGGGGCTTCAAAGCTAAGTGCAGACGATCCAAACATCATAGAGCATGTTGAGTGGGGGACAACTTTAGGAGACGAGCTAAACAAGTATCCTTATGGTATCCCATCAAAATATGAGCATAATGTTGTAAGAAGGGTATCTTCACTGCTATCAACAGCAGGTGATATGCACGCAGCTGTCTCTATGACGCCACTGCATGAGCTAGAGGGGATTATTACACCAAATGGTCTTCACTTTACAAGAACGCACAACGGTGTGGCACATGTCGATCCAAATAAGTTTAGACTTATGATCCATGGACTAGTTGAGAGACCGATCGTTCTAACACTAGATCAGCTTAAACGCTATCCTGCGGAGAGCCGTATCCTCTTCCTAGAGTGTCCTGCAAATGGTGCTGCTGAGTGGAAAGGACCACAGTTTAACTCACTACAATTTGTAAAAGGTATGATGAGTAATGCTGAGTGGACGGGCGTTAGTTTAAGAACCATCTTAGATGAGATTGGTCTAAAACCAAAAGCAAAATGGATGCTAGCAGAAGGATCTGATGGATCTGAGATGAGTAGAACTCTTCCTGTTGAGAAGGTTCTTGATGACTGTATGATCGCTTGGGCACAAAATGGTGAAGCACTTCGCCCAGAACAAGGCTATCCAGTTAGACTTATCGCTCCGGGCTGGGAGGCAAACCTTTGTGTAAAATGGCTAAAAAGACTTGAGTTCGCAGAAGAGCCATGGTATGCAAAAGAGGAGACTTCTAAATATACCGCACTAATGCCAAGTGGTAAAGCTATTCAGCACTACTACCCACTAGAGGTAAACTCGGTTATCACTTCACCATGTCCAGAAAAACCATGGACTGATATCAAAAAAGGTGATATAGTAGAGATCGAGGGTCTTGCTTGGAGTGGTCATGGAACTATTACAGGTGTAGATATCTCATTTGATGGCGGTGACAACTATGTTGAAGCCAAACTAAAAGGGCTTGTGCTTCCAAAATCTTGGACAAGATTCTCATATCTATACAAATATGAAGGTAAACCACTACTTCTTCAATCTCGTGCAATTGATGATGCTGGTTATGTTCAGCCAACTATTTCGCAAGAGAAGTCTATTATGGGACTTGAGGGTGTTTATCACAGAAACTCTATCTGTACTTGGGAAGTTAAAGCAGATGGAACAGTTCACAATGTTCAAGTTAGAACAGATAACTGCCCAAAGTCTTAAGGAGTAGATGATGATAAAAATTAACACTAAATTAATCGCGATAGTGGCAAGTACTCTTTTAGCAACAACAGCTTTTGCTGCTGGCAAAGTGGCACCGCTACCAAAGCCGATTTTTGAAAATAAGAAAAATGCACTAGATGGTGGTGTAACATACCCAACTAAAAATGGTCAATACACTGCTTATAAGGTAAATGACCAAAAAGTAAAAGGCATAAACCATGGTCGTACGCCAACAGCAAACGAGCTAAAGGCGTGGGATACTGATATTATGCCTGATGGTACAGGACTACCTGTTGGATCTGGAACTGTTGAAGAGGGTGAAGAGCTTTACGAGAGAGATTGTGAAGTTTGTCACGGTGAGTTTGGAGCAGGCGGTAGAGGCTACCCTGAGCTAGTTGGTGGAACTTTGGCTTCATTAAAAAACCAAAGAGATTGTCCTGGTAAAGATGCACCAAAGAGAACTGTTGGATCTTATTGGCCACAGTGGAGTACACTCATCTGGTACATCAGAGATGCTATGCCTTATGCTAACCCAAAAAGCTACTCACCAGACGATATGTACGCTATGACAGCATATATACTGTATGAAAACGGTATTCAGATTGATGGCGAAGATATTACTGAGCTAAATCAAGAAAATATCTTAAAAATCACTATGCCTAACCGTGATGGATTCTATCCAGATATTGATGGATCAAATGGCGTAGAAAATGTTAGAAAGTTCTACAAAGATCCTAAAAACTTTGGAGCAATCGGTACTCGTTGTATGAGCAACTGTGGTAAAGAGACTGTTATGCACATAGGTCAAGAGATTACAGATGTAAAACCAGCTTACTCAACCATTAGAGATCTTCCACCAGAGACTGATGCTACACCAAAGTCAGCAGCTGAAGTGGAGTATGAAAAATCATGTGCAGTTTGTCATAAAACTGACACAATGGGAGCACCAGTTCTAGGCGTAGCTAAAGATTGGGATAAAGTTATGAAACAAGGTATCGATACTGTCAATAAACATGCTATCGAGGGTGTTGGTAGTATGCCTCCAAAGGGTGGCAACATGAGCCTAAGTGACGATATGGTAAAAGATATTGTTAAATTTATGGTAGAATCAGGCAAGTAATTGCCGTTCTGCCAATTGCTAATTTAAAAAAGGAAACATAATGCAAAGAAGAAAATTTATAACTCTTACTGCAGCAACAGCAGCAGTAGCAGCGGTTGCACCTTCAACACTAAGTGCAACAGATTTTAGAAAAGAGGCTCCAAAAGCGTGGGAAGCTGCGACAAGCCAAGAGGCTATCGAGGCGATGTTTGGAACAGGTGCTATGGAAGAGGGCAAGATTGAGATCAAAGCTCCAAAACTAGCAGAAAATGGTGGTGCTGTTCCAATCGGTATCAAATCAGATATCGACTTAGCCGCAGTTGCTATTTTTCAAGATGCGAACCCAAGAAGTGCCGTAGTTGTTATGGAGATGCCTGAGGGGTCAAAAATAGATCTTATGACTAAGATAAAAATGAGAAAAACTTCAGATGTTACTATTGTAGCAAAAGGTAGAGATGGTAAGCTTTACAAAGAAGTACAAAAAGTAGAAGTTTCTATTGGTGGATGTGGCGGCTGATTTAGTCAGATTGTTACCCAAAAATAAAATATAAAAAAGGAAAATCTATGAAACTAAAAGCAAAACTTAAAGGCGATTCAGCAGAAATCAAAGTAATGGCACTACACCAACAAATGGGTAGAGAAGAAGCAGAAACTAAAAAAGGCACAAAAAACTACATTACTCACCTAACAGCTAAAGTAGGTGATAGAGTAGTTTTTCAAGCTTCAATGGGACCGTTTATTTCAAAAGACCCATACTTCAAATTTGATGTCGCTGGTGTAAAAAAAGGCGATACAGTAGATGTTGATTGGGTAGATCTAAGCGGTGCTACTAAAAAAGAGAGCATTGCTATCAAGTAGTGTATAGCTCCCCTTATGGGGGAGTCTATAAGGTAGATAAGATACAAATTCAAGATTTGTCGTTTATGTACTTTAAAGTTCACAAAAAAAGGATAAATTGATGTTAAAAAAGAGACTTTTCCCTATCGCATTGTCATTAGCTGCTCTATTGAGTACAACTGCAGTAGCAGGTGCTGAATATAACTATAACCTTAAGCCTAAACAGATAACAGATAATGTTTGGTGTTTTTTTGGTGCACTAGAGGTGCCAACTAAAGAGAACGCTGGAGACATGGTAAACTCTTGTTATATAAAAGGCGAGAAAGAGTATGTACTGTGGGATGCAGGACCATCTGCGGTTTTTGCTAAACAAGCTTATGAAGCAGTAAGTAAATTGGGTGGAAAACTTCCCGTATCAACTGTGATTATTAGCCATGAGCATGATGATCACTGGCTAGGTAACTCTTACTATAAAGATGTGCATAAAGCTAATATTATAGGTCCAAAATCTCTTAATAAGAACTATCCACTAGGTGATGAGAAGAATGTTCGTATACTTCAAATTATCCCAGATAATGCAAAGCAAGGCACAAGAATAGTACATATTGATAAATCATACGAAGATACTACTAAGCTTAAGATCGCAGGACTTAATTTTGAATATGTACCAGTTGGTAACGCACACTCGGTTGAGGATTGGTTCTTATACATGCCAGATCAAAAGATTATTTTTGCAGGCGATATCGTAATGAATGGTCGTGTTACATCAAATAGAGATGGCTCTGTTGTAGGTGAGCTTAAAGCGATCGATGCGATCAACTCAAAAGAGTGGAGTACGCTTATTCCTGGACATGGTTTTATTATAGATAAGACTGCAACAGATGAGTTCCATATGTACTTTGAGATGATGCAAGAGAGAATCGAAGCAGCAATTGATGATGGTATCGATGAGACGGGTATTGTTGAAGCTGTACCTATGGTTGAGTTTAAAGATAAACCTCTTTATGATCTTCTTCATAACCTAAATGTATCAAGAGCTTTCCAAGAGTTTGATATGGGTCTTGAGTAAATAGCCTCCCTTTGCGGGGCTAGCTTATAACATTTAGTAGTACAACTTTTTCCACTTCATAGATCCTGTAACGGATCGATTTAAAGATCTCACTTTTAGATATATCAACCAGCTTAAAAAGCTCCTCTAGTACCCTTGCAGACTCTTGTGCTCTTTTGAAGTTTGCTATAACAACACCTCTTAGATCTTTACGCAGAAGCTCTTCAGATCTGCTTGTTTTTAGCACATCGGCTTGCACTTCTCGTGATGCCAAAAAGATCATAATATCAACTGTCTTGCTCTGGTGTCTTATCTCTTTTAGTATGCTTGAGTTTGTCTTATCGTTGTAGCTATATCGAAGGATATCCTCAACCACTCTTAGACCTTCTCTAAAACGGTTGAGGTTTGCGTCTATTGCCCGAGAGATTTCGGGCGAGATCTCTTTACTCATCACGCCCAAAGATTCCCATGAGGTGTAGTAACGAGGTAAATATATTTAAAAAATCAAGATAGAGTGCAATGGCTCCATCTATTGGTGTTTGATATGCACCATTTATGATGTTTTGTGTATCGTAGATCACAAGTATGCTAAATAGTATAACAGCACCAGCTGAGATAGCAATGCTCAGTAGAGGGCTACCTAGCAAGAGATTTACTAGCGAGAAACCAACGATAACAAGCAGTGCTATCATCAGTGGCTTTGAGTAGCTAGAGAAATCTTTAGTAGTTTTGATCGCATAAAAGCTCATCGTAGCAAAGATCACAGATGTCATCGCAAATGCATTGCCAACTATGGTAGCACCACCACTTAACCCAAGAACTCGTGATAGTAGCGGAGCTAGCATAAGCCCAGTCATAAATACAAAGCCAAACATTACCGCAAGGTTGATACCCTGTTTGTGCTTAACAAAGTGTAGCCCTATTAAAAGAGCAATCTCAAGTACAATAAGCGGTAAAAAGTATGCAGAGATAGTTCCAGCGAGTGGAACGCCAACATACGCACCAACAGCACCTGCCATCATTGAAGCGGCAAAGAGCTTGTAAGTCTCTTTTATAAATGCGACAAGATCGCTATCTCTGCCGACATAACTGCTAGTTGAAAAGCTATCTTCTCTAGCATAGTTACGATTGTATAATCCCATATAATCCCCTTAATCTATTTTGGTTTAGGTGTAAAGTAATTATATAGTACCAAGCGTTAATAGTTAGTAACATTTTTGCCATAAAGAGCTATTTAGCTATTGACAGGTACCCATTAATTTGCTATACTTCCACTCCGCAAACAAAGAGAGCTTAGAGTTTAAGCTTTTAAAGTCTTAGTTTGTATGATCATTGAAAACTAAACAAGCAGTTTTATAGACTCTATATATAAACTGTTTAACACATA
>Ga0172377_10000084_pt1 | contig 77539 bp, 66 predicted proteins | sample Pumphouse3metaG_FD_119749 | JGI IMG/M metagenome (GOLD analysis project Ga0172377, IMG submission 119749) | Leachate microbial communities from a municipal landfill in Southern Ontario, Canada - Pumphouse #3 metaG | ecosystem: Engineered > Solid waste > Landfill > Unclassified | place: Canada...
CAGCCTGACCCGGAGGCTCTTCCTATCATCTCTGTCGAGAATTCCATCCCGTCACATTTACATCCGAGCTTAATAAATGACTCTTTGTTGACGCCTCGAAGACCGCAGTGGAAATCGTGTACCGTAGTTCTATAGGCAAGTCGCCCAATCAATGACAATAGTGGAACTCCAATATACTTATGGCTGAAGCTCATGGCTCCTTTTTCCATATTTTTGTTAAAGCGGTCACCGATAACGACATCAGCTCCGGAACGAAGAGCCTTCACAAAGCCGTCTAACCTACTGAAATCATAACTGCAGTCACAGTCTCCGAATATAACATATTTGCCAGTAGCTGATTGTATTCCATATCTCAGCGCATTCCCATAACCAGTATCAGGACATGAAACCACAACAGCACCGGCCTTCCTGGCACATTCTGCTGATTTGTCCGTACTGCCATTATCAACGACAAGGATATCTGCGTAGATTTTTGTTTCTGATATGTATGTTTGAGCGGCTACAATGCATTCCGCGACAGTGCCTTCCTCATTGAGGCAGGGCATCATTATGGTAAACTCCAAATTCTACCTCCGTGCCTTGCGGTGTTTTGATGACACAACATTCTTAAGACCATATTCCCAGCATATGTACATTAATACCATGACAGTGACGAGCTGCGCTCTGTATGTAAAGAAATAGTGCATGTATGCGTGATTGCTGAGGAGCAGGTATCGTACATATGGAACCAGACCGAGCAGGAGCATTAATCCGGTCATAGCCGGATTGAATTGTTTGCTGCGGAACAAATACACGATTGACATCGTGATCACAACCAAGATCAGGAAAAAGACGGCACCGGCTGCGGTATTTGCATCGTTTCTGAAAGGGAAGAACATGCTCATGTTGTGATTTAATGCACCAGATAACCGTTGACCGACATCAGCAGTTGGATCCAGATTGGTGTTTCCGAGGTAAACGGTCCCGCTTATGCGTTCCTGAGCCTGCGAAAGAGTACTGTCAAGCGATTGTTTACCAAGCACAATATACGAGAGTATCCATTTGAGACCGAACATGCCAGCATATGAAATGCCCCAGGCTACGATGTATTGAAAATACTGTATATATGTTTTCTTTTCAGGGAAACGCTCTGTGGAAGTGTTCTTATGATCAGACCTGGACATCACAAGCTCTGTGAGCAACGGGAGTGTAAATGTGATGGTCTCAGTTGTAAGAAAGTCGAGAAAACAAGTGACAACGCCACTTATGATCATGAGGAGCATAAGCTGTTTTCCGTGCCGTGATTCGTCAGCAACTGCCTTTTTATTGTGAAGGATGATAACTGCAATATTTACAACACCCATCACAAGGAAGGTGGTGACATACTCTATACAACAACAAAGCATCCAGCTGTTGATCAATACCATACCAATAAGGTATATCACGGAATATGAGTGATAGCCACGTTTCCAAAGAAGGAATACACCTGAGATGACGAGGAGGTGCATTATTATTCCGAGAATCAGTCTGGCACCGTTGATATCAGTGAACGTGAACAGCGGCCGTAATAATACCATAGAACCGTGCCAGTATCTTGAGTATTCAGTATTTGCTTCCACATCAGAATCGACGGATGCACGTAATCCCACATTGACATTTGTATTTTCCTCATGGTAATAGGAGTCTTCCATAAGTGACGCAAACAGGGACTGACCATCTTTTTGACCGACATTATACATGATGTTCACGAGTATGCAGTCAGCATAATTATCTTGCCTGGTATTGAACTGACCGTCTATGACGGTCGCGAAAAGGTCATGGGAATCGAAGAAATCTGAGCTGCTCCTGACCCCTTTGTTGATGGCTGACTGTGGAATAAGAGAAATCGTAAGCAACATAACAAGACATACGGTTGCAGTGATAATAAATACTGACGTTGACTTAAGGATAGAACTGAAAGATATAAAACTGTGCTTCATGTTGATATGACCACCTGCTTTTATATGTTGTATTAATCACCTATACACTATAACACTCATTCGATTAACGTGTATGCCGGTGGCCAAACATAACACTGAAGAAAGTATCGGATGCGGGGGATGGCGCTGGTATAACCATCACGAGTCATAAGTGGAATTCTTTCCCCAAGTCGTTTTTTGAGGCAATAGCTGCTAAGAACATTACGGTTACGATCGAGTTTCCGGACGAGCTGCACCATATGTACACTTATACCGTCACATCAGAGCAGGCTAAAGCGATAACGGATGACTACACCGGCCCTGAAAAGATGAAGACTCTCGGTGCAACAGAATCAGTGAAATGATGTTGCCTTTAGTATAGCAATCAGCATTACGTGAAAAGCGATGGAGCGGCCGGAAATTGGCTGCTCCATTTATGTTAGGGCATTGTATTGAGGTCTAATGTGTAAAAATTCCGTGAATTTGCGCCGAAGTCAGTTGAACAGAAGTTTTTTTTATGGTATACCAATAAACGGTGTTAAAACAATAACAAACGTTACAGTAGTTTCAGGCAGCGTTGTTAATTCAACATTCATGAGAGAAGAGAGGTATAGATCAAGATGGCAAAAATCGATTTAACAAAGATCGGCATCACCGGAACGACGGAACTTGTTTACAACCCGTCATATGATGAGCTCTTCACAGAAGAGACAAAACCCGAACTCACAGGTTTTGAAGTAGGTAAGGTAAGTGACCTTGGAGCAGTAGATGTTTTCACAGGTGTTTACACAGGACGTTCTCCCAAAGACAAATTCATCGTCATGGATGAGAATTCCAAGAACACTGTATGGTGGACAACAGAAGGATACAAGAACGACAACCACGCAGCTTCAGAAGAGACATGGGAAGCTGTTAAGAAGATTGCCAAAGAGGAACTCTGCAACAAGAAGCTTTTCGTTGTAGATGCATTCTGTGGTGCAAACAAAGATACCCGCATGTCAGTCCGTTTCATTATGGAAGTGGCATGGCAGGCACACTTTGTAAGAAACATGTTCATCAAACCCTCAGCTGCCGAAGAAGCTGAGTTCACACCTGACTTCACAGTTTACTGTGCATCAAAGGCAAAGGTAGAGAACTACAAGGAACTCGGACTTAATTCTGAGACAGCTGTAGTATTCAATATCACAAGCCGCGAGCAGGTCATCATCAATACATGGTACGGCGGAGAAATGAAGAAGGGTATCTTCTCCATGATGAACTATTACATGCCTCTTAAGGGCATCGCTTCCATGCACTGCTCTGCAAATACAGATATGGAAGGCAAGCATACTTCTATATTCTTCGGCCTTTCAGGAACAGGCAAGACCACACTTTCAACAGATCCCAAGAGACTCCTCATCGGCGATGACGAGCACGGCTGGGATGACAACGGCGTATTCAACTATGAAGGCGGATGCTATGCAAAGGTCATCAACCTTGATGGCGATGCTGAGCCTGATATCTACAATGCAATCAAGAGAGATGCTCTTCTTGAGAACGTTACGATCGATGACAACGGCAAGCTTGATTTCAACGATAAGAGCGTGACCGAGAATACACGTGTTTCATATCCGATCGATCACATTGAGAAGATCGTTCAGAATGTAAACGGAATTTCAGCTGGTCCTGACGCTGAGAACGTAATCTTCCTTTCAGCTGATGCGTTCGGCGTAATGCCTCCTGTTTCTATCCTTACACCTGAGCAGACCAAGTATTATTTCCTGTCAGGATTCACAGCAAAACTTGCAGGAACAGAGCGCGGCATCACAGAGCCCACACCTACTTTCTCAGCTTGCTTTGGCCAGGCATTCCTGGAACTGCACCCTACAAAGTATGCAGAAGAGCTTGTCAAGAAGATGGAAAAGGTCGGCGCAAAGGCTTACCTTGTAAACACAGGATGGAACGGAACAGGCAAGAGAATTTCCATCAAGGATACCCGCGGAATCATCACAGCAATCCAGAACGGTGATGTTGCAAAGGCAGAAACAAAGACGATCCCTTACTTCGGATTCGAAGTGCCTACATCACTTGCAGGTGTTGACACAGGAATTCTTGATCCCCGCGACACATACAAGGATGCTGCAGAATGGGATGCAAAGGCTAAAGACCTCGCTGCAAGATTCCAGAAGAACTTCGTCAAGTACGAAGGAAACGATGCAGGCAAGGCACTTGTTTCAGCAGGTCCTCAGCTGTAATTTGGCTGTAGCTGCTTAAAAGCCGGTATCAGAATGTAATTTCAAAGGAGCTCTTCACCTTAAGGTGGGGAGCTCCTTTTGGTGGTATAATTTCAAAGAAACATTGGCACGGCAGGAATAACACAGGAGATCACAATATGATTTTCGCGGAAGAAAAAGGCAGGACGGCATCGGAGGCTTCAGCAGCAGCGGCGCCGGCGCCACAGGCATCTGGAGTACACGAAAAGAGACGCTCACTCAAAGGTAAACTGTCTCTCATAGTCGCACTCTCGATAATTCCGCTTGTCGCCATGGTTCTATACCTCATAATCTCGCTCGTGAGCTACAGCAATGCTTATGAGGAAATAGTCAGCAACATGACTATAGCAAACAGCTATAGCCTCAGCTTCAAAGAAGATATGGACGAGAGCGTCTATAAGCTTGTAGTCAGTGGCAAATCGTTCGATGAGGTTAAGGATAATCCTGATGAGAATCCATACGCCCTGATAGATGACCTGCGAAATGACTTTACAAGACTTGAAGTCATAAAGACAGATGACAAAAGCCGCGACTGGCTTTCATACCTGCTTCGCAACATAGATACGCTTGAGGACAGAGTGGATGACATCAAGGCCAACATCGATGACGGCGAGGGCCATTATAATGAGAATATTGATATGGTCAACAATGATATCTATATTCTCACAGAACTGATCCAGGATAATATCCAGCATTACATTTATTATCAGACAGAAAGCATCGAAGTCCTCAAGGATCAGCTGCATCAGCAGGTGTTTATTTTCATAATCCTTTTCTGCATTGTACTGGCTGCACTTATGGCATTCCTGATACCATTCGTCATTCGTCTCATCCGCAACATAATGGGGCCGGTGAGTCAGGTAACGACTGTCACGCAGAAGATAGCCCAGGGAGATTTCTCGGCGAGGACGAAGGACATCCACACCAAAGATGAGATAGAGGTGCTCGCTGATAATGTCAACACGATGGCGGGCAGCCTCGATGTAATGGTCACGCAGATACACGACGATGAGACAAAGATGCGCCATGCGGAACTGCGGCTTCTTCAGGAACAGATAAATCCGCATTTCCTGTACAACACACTCGATACAATAGTGTGGCTGATCGAAGGCGGCAAAGAGGAAGAGGCAGAGGATGTCGTGGTCTCACTGTCCAACTTCTTTCGCCAGGTCCTGAGCCATGGCAGAGAGTATATAACAATTTCAGATGAGACAAAACATATCCGTTCCTACCTTGAAATCCAGAAAGTCAGGTATCGCGATATCCTCAATTATGAGATCGATATTGATCCGGAACTTGATAATTATGAGATACTGAAGCTCTCGCTCCAGCCGATCGTCGAGAATTCGCTTTATCACGGAATTAAGTACAAGCGTGGCGTCGGGACTGTAAAGGTGACAGGCAGGAAAGATGGGGAGCGCATTGTACTGAAGGTCTCGGACGACGGCGTTGGGATGAAGAATGATGAGCTGATCCGCCTCAGAGAAGAGATAGGCAGACCATGCAAAGACACCGAGACAGGTTTTGGACTGGCCAATGTTAACGAGCGAATACGCATGAATTTCGGATCGGAGTACGGCATGACGATAGATTCCGTTGAGAATGAGGGGACTGAAGTCACACTGGTCATTCCGGCAATTCCTTACAGTAAAGATGACAAGGACGGGGAAGGAGGGCAGGATGAGAAAGAAAAACAGAACATTTAAAATGGCGCGTAAAATGATAACAGCGATTACGGTTTCCATTCTTGTCAGCTCGCTTTTTATGTCAGGGTGCGGCATGCCATTTTCAGCTGATGTCATGGACCAGGCAGATGAGGAAGACAAAACAAATGAGTCAGCGGGAGAAGCAGACCAGAACCTTATAACCGTCGGCTTCTCGCAGCTTGGATCTGAATCGGGCTGGAGAACAGCCAATACGGAATCTATACAGAACACATTGACAGCGGATAACGGTTTCTTCCTGCTCTTTGAAAATGCCAGACAGCAACAGGAGAATCAGATCAAATCCATAAGAAGTTTCATTTCACAGAGAGTTGACTGTATATCTTTTGCACCGGTCGTTGAGGACGGCTGGGACACTGTGCTGGAGGAGGCCAAACAGGCCGGGATCCCTGTAGTTGTTGCAGACAGGAGCATTTCTGTGAAGGACGATTCACTTTACGCGACTTTTGTGGGAGAAGATATGAATTTCGAGGGAACAAGGGCGGGCGAATGGCTCTCTGATTACCTTGAGAGTTCAGGAAGGCAGGACGAGGATATAAATATTGTGGTGCTGCAGGGAACATCAGGGTCATCGGCACAACTCGGCCGCACCATGGGTTTTGACGCAATAGCGGACAAGCACTCGAACTGGAGCATCCTGGCACAGGAAAACGCAGAGTTCACCACTGCTCTCGGCGAGGAAGTGATGAATGGTTTCCTGTCAAAATATAAGGACATAGATGTTGTTGTGGCACAGAATGATGATATGATGTTAGGCGCGCTCGAGGCTATTCACAAGGCGGGATTTACAACGGGCGAGAACGGTGACATGATAGTAATCTCTTACGACGCCACCAGAGCCGGACTTCAGAAGCTGCTGGACGGAGAAATAAATGTCGACGTGGAATGCAATCCCCTGACGGGACCACTCCTTGCGGACGTTATCAGGAAAATCGTGGCGGGTGAAACAGTAGACAAGGTATATTTTCTTGATGAAAGTGTCTATACGGCTGAGAATGCAGGTGATGTGATCGACAGCAGAGCCTATTAAATCAGACAGACATCAGAGTCTGATGAAGTCAGTTGTCAGTGCACGGCGTGCTGATCCTGACAGACAGCAGAGCCTGCTAATACAGAGAAAAGGAATCATTGGATTATGCTTAAAGTATTTCTTGTAGAAGACGAGATTGTAGTCAGGGAGAGCCTGAGGGACAATTTTCCGTGGGGAGATTACGGATATGAGTTCGCGGGGGAAGCCGGTGACGGCGAGATGGCACTGCCTGAGATCAGGAAAATAAAGCCGGACGTAATCATAACAGATATAAGAATGCCGTTTATGGACGGCTTATCTCTCTGTCATATACTCAAGCAGGAGATGCCGCAGATTCATATAATAATCATGAGCGGGTTCGATGATTTTGAATACGCGCGCCGCGCTATCACAGAGGGAGTTGACAGATATCTGTCAAAACCTGTGACGCGCAAGGATATGAAGGAAGCGCTCGAGGAACTGCGCCAGAAGATCGAGACAGACAGAGAGCAGCAGAGCTTCATTGATCAGTATCAGCTTGAGAGCCGTGAGTATGAGCAGTTCCAGAGAAGAAAATTTCTTGAGAGTGTATTCGGTGGAAAACTGAGCGTTGAGAAGATCTATGAGGAGGCCGGAAGGCTGAACCTTGATGTTTCAGCTTCCTGCTGCAACCTTATACTGTATTGCGTGTCGGGCTGTGAACAGAACGGGACAGGCGAGGAAACGTCTGAGATAAAGAATACCGAAGCTGATCTCGCGGGGTATTTCCTGAGATTCAAGGAATATATTCTGTCGCGGTGGAACATGAACGCTTACTGCGTCATAGTCCGTGGAGACAGGGATACGGTCATTGACTATACAAGAAGAGGAGTCGATAAAGTGACTGAGATATGCGGCTCTCTTGGAAAAGACAGCTGTTGGTATGTGACAGCCGGCACCCCGGTGGAAAGATTCAGCCAGCTTCGCGAATGTTTTGACGGAGCGAACCATGCATTTTCCAGAAGATACTGGAGGCCAGAGGAACATGTACTCGAGCAGATCCTGAGCGAACCGGACACGGCCGACAAAGAGCGCGACACGCTTCAGAACCTTGATGCGGCGAGTGTTGATCCGGCGATACTTGAGAGATTCCTCTCAAGCGGTCAGATGAATGAAGTCGAGGGATTTACGGATAGCTTTCTTGAAAGTCTGGGGGATGTTCTCAAGTCAAAACTCTTCAGGAACTACCTGATGCTGAGCGTCAGATTTGCGGCCATGCAATCGGCAGCATCCAGCGGAGTCCCGAATGAGCAGTTCATGGAAGGTCTTCCTGAGATAGCAGGAAAACTCGAACTGGAGACAGGAGAAATGAAAGAATATACGGAGACTCTGCTTAAGGCGGCAATCTCTGTGCGTGATAAGAAAACAAATATTCAGGGAAATCAGGTCCTGAAGGATGCTATCAAGTATATAGAAGAGCATTACACGGATGAGCAGATATCGCTGAATTCAGTGGCTTCGTCGGTGGGCGTGAGCGGCAGTTATCTCAGCTCGTTATTCAGCAGGGAGATGAACCAGACCTTTGTCGAGTATGTGACCGGCAAGAAGATGGAGAAGGCGAGGCAGCTTCTTCGTGAAGAACAGGTACATACAGCAGAGGCGGCGGCCGCTGTTGGATACAGGGATCCCCACTATTTCAGCTTTGTCTTCAGAAGAACGCAGGGATGCACTCCAAGAGAATACAGGAATGATAATGCAAAGTGAATTACTGACGTGACAGCACACTGTTGCCGCGCACAAGACTGAAGGGCAGCACGACCGATCCGGCCGGCTGTCCTTTTATCATGCCTGTAAGCAGGCAGGAAGCTTCCCTGCCGACAGAGCGCGGGCCATGAGAAAGAGATGTCAATACGACCTTTCCTGTCTGTCTTAGATAACTGTCATCAAATCCGACTACGCTTATGTCACCTGGAACGGAAAGCCCGACATCTTCAAGAGCTCTTATAAGGGCATAAGCGACCATGTCGTTGTAACAGACTATAGCCGAGCAGTCCTCTATGCGTTCACGGCAGAATTTGCGAAGAACATCAGGAAGGCGGGCGCTGTCGGCGCCGGTCAGGACTTCGCTGCCAAGGAGAAGTGTGTGTGCAAGAGAAAATGGAAGACCATAGCTTATCATTCCGGACTGGAAACCAAGAAGACGATCTCTGCCCTGCACGGTGTCACTCTGAAAGAGGCAGGCAATATTCCGGTGCCCCAGGGATACGAGGTGCTGCACGAGCGAGAAGGAGCCTTGAAAGTTATCGTCCATGACAACCGGAAAATCAGGGAAATTCGGATAGAGACCATAAAGGAAAATGACGCAGGTCCCTGCATCGGCAAAACGCCTGTAAAGATCAAGGTTTGGATTGGAGAGATTACAGACACATTCTGATATTATGCCCCGCGGCGGAGAATCGAGAAGAGAGCGGAGTATCCTCCGCTCCAGATCGAAGTCCATGTGAAAGGCATGAACAGCCACTGTATATCCACCGGCACCAAGCTCGCTGCGGAGCGAGCTGAGGATTTCAGGAAATATGTATTCTTCGGGGGAACTTAGAAGGATACTTATGCGGTTGCTGTCATCGTCAGGCAGCAGGCCTGTCAGGTAACAGCCGCTTCCCTGACGACGTTTGATAAAGCCGCTTTTCTCAAGACTGTCAAGGACCCGGCGCACGGTCCTCCTTGATACGCCATATTCGCTGCACAGTTCCATTTCGGTGGGAAAGTGCCACTCATGTTTTCTGATCATTTCCGGTATAAGTTTTAAGAGCTCTTCTGTCAGCCTCTCATATATCAGCATTTGTTTTGCCGTCTCTTTCGCACAAGATTTTGACTTTTGATTTTTGGCAGGAGAATTATTTCATCTGAATCCTTAAATTTCGTCATAAAAAAATCGTCATGTTGAGAGTTGCTGACAATTTGACGGACAAAATTCAGATATTCCAAAGTATGCATTATCTTAAGAAAACAACCGCAATTCCTAAAATCAGTGAAAGAATTTACCCATTTTCGAAATTACAGATTGAGTTGTATCTGAATTGTAACACATGCTTACATATTTGTATCGTCAAAGCGACGAAAACTGTACAGATGCACCATTAACAGGTTGTAAGAACGGATGAATTTTGTAGAATATAATCAGAAATGAGAAAGGAACTGGTTCTCATCAGTTAAATATCAATATTACCCAGGAGGTAAGACATGAAAAAGAAATTAGTAGCAACTATCATGGCAGCAACAATGGGAGCAACACTCCTTGCAGGATGCGGATCTTCATCAACAGCATCTACAACAGCAGCAACAAGTGCAGCGGCAGCAGCAACAGAAGCGGCAGCAACCACAGAAGCAGCTGCAACAACAGAAGCAGCAACAGATGCATCATCTGACACAGCTGCAGCAGGCGGAGACCTCATCACAGTCGGTTTTGCTCAGGTCGGACATGAATCAGACTGGCGCACAGCTTCAACAAACTCTGTTCAGTCAGCTCTTTCCAAAGAGAATGGTTTTGATCTTCAGTTCGTTGACTGCGATAACGACTCAGCAGCACAGCTCGAAGCAGTTCGTAACTTCATCCAGCAGGGCGTTGATTACATCGTAATCGATCCTATCGTTTCAACAGGCTGGGATACAGTCCTCGGCGAAGCTCAGGATGCAGGAATTCCTGTAATCGTAATCGATCGTACAATCGATGATTCAGACAAGTACACAGCATGGGTAGGCTCTGAGTTCACAAACGAAGGTCTTGCATCAGGCGCATGGCTCAAGGCATATGCAGAAGCTAAGGGTATTGATGAGCTGAACATCCTCGAGATCACAGGAACCACAGGTTCTTCTGCTGAAATCGGACGTACAAAGGGCTTCCACCAGTATGTTGATGATAACGGCTGGAACCTCATTGATTCTCAGACAGGCGACTTCACACAGGATGGCGGCCAGTCAGTTATGGAATCATATTGCAAGTCATATGCAGGTCAGTTCAACGTAGTAATCTGCCAGAATGATAACGAAGCTTTCGGTGCTGAACAGGCTATGGAAGCAGCAGGCGTTTCATTCGGTGTTGATAAAGATGTCATCCTTATTTCCTTCGATGCATGCTCAGCAGGTCTTACAGATGTTCTTGCAGGCAAGATCAATGCAGACTTCCAGTGCAATCCTCTTCAGGGCCCTGACTGCGCAGACATCATCAAGAAGCTTGAAGCAGGCGAGACTGTAGACCAGAAGAAGTACATGGCTGAGCCTTGGTATGTAAATGAGGACATCATTCCTTCAATCTCTTATAAGAACAATGCAGGCGAAGATGTAACTGAGGATCTCGTAGTTGTAACTCAGGATATCGTAGACGCTGACTATTGATCAGGTTTTAGAGACCACTTCAGGGGTGCCCCGAAAGGAGCACCCCGTTTTTACAGAAAAACGAGGTATGCTGACATGGAAAATGACGAATTGATCACAATGCGGGACATCACGAAGACTTTTCCGGGTGTTATCGCTCTGGATCATGCACAGCTGACACTGCGCAAAGGCGAGATCCATGCACTTATGGGCGAGAACGGTGCTGGAAAATCGACAATAATAAAGTGCCTGACCGGCGTGTATAACCGTGATTCAGGAGAAGTACATATGGAAGGCGTGGAAGGAAACATAAACTGCCATTCCACAGAGGATGCACAGAAGATCGGTATTGCCACTGTGTATCAGGAAGTTAACCTGTGCCCCAACCTTACGGTGGCGGAGAACCTGTTTATCGGCCGTGAGCCCAGGACAAAAGCTGGTTTTATCGACTGGAAACAGATGAACAGGAATGCTAAGAAGGTCATGGATGGACTGGAAATTTCCATCGATGTGACGCAAACACTTGAAAATTATTCGATCGCTATTCAGCAGATGGTAGCTATCGCAAGAGCGGTCGACAGAGACTGCCGCGCACTGATTCTTGATGAGCCCACATCTTCACTGGACGACAAGGAAGTCGAAAAGCTGTTCAGAGTCATGAGACAGCTCAGAGATAAGGGCGTAGGTATCATATTTGTAACACACTTCCTCGAGCAGGTGTATGAGGTCTGTGACCGCATAACCGTCATGAGGAACGGCGCTTTCGTCGGGGAATACACAGTAGCTGAACTGCCAAGAGTTAAGCTGGTCGCAGCTATGCTCGGCAAAGACTTCGATGACCTCGCAGCAATAAAGAACGAGACTATGGCATCAGCGGACGGCGAAGTCCTGCTCGTATGCGATGGGATGAGTCATAAGGGAACGATAAAACCGTTTAACTTCAAGATCCGCAAGGGTGAGGTCGTAGGTATTACAGGACTCCTGGGGAGCGGCCGCAGTGAGATGGTACGCTGCATATACGGTGCAGATAAATCCCAGTCCGGCAAAGAGACAATGAAAGGTGAGGAGCTGAAGATCAAGGCGCCCATAGATTCAATAAGAAAAGGCATGGGATATCTGCCTGATGACCGCAAGGCTGATGGCTGTATAGGAGATCTTTCCGTGAGAGAGAATATCATTCTCGCACTCCAGGCCAGACAGGGAATGTTCCACACGATTCCGCGCGCAAAACAAAATGAGATCGCGGATGAATTCATCAGGGAACTCAGTATAAAGACTCCTTCACGTGAGACAGCCTTAAAGCAGCTCTCGGGCGGCAACCAACAGAAGGTAATCATTGCCCGCTGGCTCGCGACTCACCCTGATCTCCTTATACTTGACGAACCCACAAGAGGTATCGATATCGGAACAAAGACCGAGATCCAGAAGATGATCCTGAAGCTCGCCGGGGAAGGTATGAGCGTCATATTCATTTCGTCAGAAATCGACGAGATGCTCCGCACCTGTTCGCGTATGTGCGTAATGCGCGATGGTGAAAAGGTCGGAGAGATCGATCATGAACTGACGCAGGAGAATGTAATGAAGGCTATCGCGGGAGGTGGCAACTGATGAAAAATCTTAAGAAAGTAACAAAGCAGCAGCTGTTCCTGCCGATCTTCTGCCTGTTCCTTGTTTTGCTGGTAAATCTTTTAAAAGATCCGAGCTTCTTCGGAATTTCCATCAATAACGGAGTCCTTTATGGCCGTATTATTGATGTCCTCAACAGAGGCAGTGAAATAGCAATACTGGCAGTAGGACAGACACTTGTAGTAGCAGTTTCAGCAGGAACCGATATATCAGTCGGTTCAGTAATGAGCCTTGCGGCCTGCGGTACATGCATGGTCCTCGCAGGTTTTGGCGTCAACACAACGAGCACGATCCAGGTGCCGCTTATCATCGGTATACTGTTCGGCGTTGCGCTCGGCGGACTCTGCGGAGCATTCAACGGCGCGCTCGTGGCAAAACTTAAGATACAGCCGATGGTAGCAACACTTATCCTTTACACTGCGGCACGTGCCATAGGACTTTTGTTCTGCAACAACCAGATAACATATATCCGTTATGAACCCTATAAATACCTCGGAAATTTCCTTCCGGGCTGCCCCATTCCCACACCGATATTTGTAACGATCGCAGTAATAATCGTGGTAATGCTGTTCCTTAAGAAGACAGCGCTCGGCACATACATTCAGTCAGTAGGTATCAACAGCAGAGCAGCCAAGATCGCCGGCCTCAATTCAGACATGATCTGCTTCATGTGCTATCTTATCTGTGGTATATGCGCAGGCATGGCAGGAATGGTTGCATCATCCAGGATCTACTGTGCTGATTCAAATAACATAGGACTCAACTATGAACTTGATGCCATCCTGGCAGTAGCACTCGGCGGTAACAGCCTCGGCGGCGGCAGATTCAACATGGCAGGATCCATAATCGGCGCATACACGATACAGGCTATCACGACAACACTTCTTGCAATGGGTGTTTCAACAGACCAGGCGCCTGTTGTCAAAGCAATCATCGTCATACTGATAGTCGTTGTCCAGTCACCTGTATTTAAGAGCTGGCTTGGAAAGAGACAGGCAAAACGTCTCGCACTCAGTAAGGAGGCGGCCTGATCATGAAAACTAAAAAGAAGATAAACAGTAATAATCTGCTGATAATGATCACGATCATAATGTTCATCGTGATGTACGCAATAGGATGTTTTGTCTATGCAGGCAAGGGATTCGCGCATGTTCAGACCTTCCTTAATCTGTTCATCACAAATGCAGGACTTATCTGCGTGGCCTGCGGCATGACATGTGTAATGCTTACAGGTGGCATCGATATTTCTGTAGGCTCTCTCATTGCAATGGATTGCATGATACTTGCACATGGTATGGGTGTACAGGGCTGGCCTTGCATACCGACCATAATTCTTATCCTTGTGATAGGTGTTATTTTCGGCCTGGTACAGGGATTCCTCATAGGCTACCTGAATATTCAGCCTTTCATCACAACTATGGCAGGCATGTTCTTTGCAAGAGGCATGACGGCAGTCATCTGTACCGATCAGCTTTCAATCACACAGGAACAGAATGCACTGTTCTACAGCTGGGCGAATGCGAAGATTTATCTTCCGGCATTCCTCGGATACACGAATAATAAGGGCAAAGTGATGACACCGTACGTCAGACCTACCGTCATAATCGCATTGCTTGTTGTAGTAGTGATCTTCATAGTTCTTAAATACACGAAGTTCGGCCGCTCGATATACGCGGTAGGCGGCAATGAAACAAGCGCTACAATGATGGGTCTTAATGTAAAGAGGACAAAGCTGTTCGCGTATATACTTTCATCATTCCTGTGCTCGATCGGCGGCATCTGCTACTGCCTGAATACAATGTCAGGTTCCGTGCAGCAGGCCAAAGGTTTTGAAATGGATGCCATCGCTTCGTCAGTCATAGGCGGTACGCTTCTTACAGGTGGTGTCGGAAATGTAATAGGGTCGCTCTTCGGTGTCATGATAAACGGCACTATAAACACCTTGGTAACAACAAACGGCAAGCTCCTTTCGAGCTGGGCTAACATCGCAACGGCTGCGCTCCTTTGCTTCTTCATCATTCTCCAGAGCGTGTTCGCATATTTCAAGAACCGCAACAACTGACGTGTCAGCTGTCGGCATACTTCAGGCGGGAAATCACAGTCCGTTCGTCCGGGCTTCAGACTTCCCGCCTGAACCTCGTTATTCAAATGATTTCCGCTTTTCGTAAAAGCCCTTGAAGAGGAAGGGCGGGTGTGTGAAAATAGAGTCATGTATGCGGTCTGATAACAGCATGCATGAGGCGGATATGGCTAATTATGTAATAAGTGACATTCACGGAGCTCTTGACGAATTCCGGAAACTTCTCGACAAAATTGATTTTCGCTTTGACGGAACTGACTCTCTTTATCTTCTCGGGGATTATTGTGACTGGGGCAGGGATTCTCTTGCGACTCTTCAGTATGTAAAGGAGCTTGATGACGAATATCCCTTTGTGCACTGCCTCATCGGAAATCATGAGTGGATGTTCCTCGGCACGATAAGAGCCGAGCAAAAAGGCAGCAGAGGGCTCGATGAGAACGAGCAGAACTGGTTCTTTGCGAACAGGGGACTCGGTACCTGGAAGGAATATGAGAAACTTGCGCCGGATGAGAGAAATGAGATCGCGGAGTGGATCGGAAATCTTCAGTACAGCGCTGAGACGGTAGTCAACGGCAAGCGTTACCTGATGTCCCATGCTTTCCCTTATTTCAGCGACATGACTTATAATGCGGTGGACGAAGCCAGGCACAAGACAGATGCTGTCTGGAGAAGGCTGATGATACGCGAGAATCCGTTCGGATTCTACGAAGGCCCTAAACATTATGATGTCTTTATCTGCGGACACACCATATCGGAATATTATTTCTACAAACTGCAGTACGAAAGATCATGGCCGGAAAGAAAGCCTGATCAACATGTTTTCAACAGGATATTTCACGCGGAAAGATTTATTGATATAGACTGCGGGGCCAAATGTTTTGACTGTACAGAGGACCCGGACGCAGGTCTCAGGCATGGTGCAGAGAGAGCACAGCTCTCCTGCATAAGGCTCGAGGATGGCTGGGAGTGCTACGTTCACCCCGTGCATCACAGGCTGAGCGATGTGGAGATACCTGAGCTTGACATGCCGGATGTTACACTGCCTGAATTTGGCGTGCAGGGCATGAAACTGCCCGGAATCGATATTTCCGGAATGAAGGTCCCTGACGTGGCAAAACAAGTGTCAAAGATAAGTTCGGTCAGGCTGCCGCAGTTAAGATTTCCGTCTATAGAACTTCCGGGTTTCAGAAAGAACAACAGTGTCGGAGGTGATGGAAAGGTTCCTGATGTGGGTGGCGTACAGTGAATGAAGAGGCAATAATTATTCTGTGTCTTGTCATTGCTGCGAGTACAATTGCCGTTTTTATATGCGCAGGCGTGGTGCGCCGCAGAAGGCGGAATGAAAATGCCCCGATGGATGATCTGGAGGGACATGAATTCGAGTATTACTGCGCAGAACTCTTAAGGAACAATGGTTTTGGCGACGTGCAGGTGACTAAGGGCAGCGGTGATTTCGGAGCGGACATACTCGCAAGGAAAGAAGACGTTACATACGCCGTGCAGTGCAAGTGCTATTCGGGCTCATGCGGAGTGGCAGCAGTACAGGAAGCTGCGGCCGGGCGCGAGTTTTATGGCAGAATGGTCGGAGTTGTGATGACCAACAGGTATTTTACCAGCGGAGCAGAAACGGCGGCCGAAAAACTCAGGGTAATCCTCTGGGACCGCGATAAACTGCAGATGCTAGAGGGCAGGCAGGACGGTTGAAAAGTGCTGCATCACCACGGAAACTGTGTAGAGACATACATAAATATATAATACAGGAGGTCATGAAATGGGCATGGATAAAAAGGCCGCGAAAGAGCTGATAGAGAATGGCGGGGCTATCCTCGGCATAGAATTCGGTTCAACGCGTATAAAGGGAGTTCTTATCGGATCGGATAATTCACCGATAGCGCAGGGCGACCATGAATGGGAGAACAGGATAGATAACGGAATCTGGACATATACTATGGATGACGTATGGACAGGCGTCCGCGACTGTTATGCTGATCTTGTAAAAAATGTTCAGGAGGAATACGGCGTTAAGCTCACTAAACTCGGTGCCATTGGAATAAGTGCCATGATGCATGGGTATCTGGCATTTAATGAGAAGGGAGAGCTTCTCGTTCCGTTCCGCACATGGAGGAATACTATTACTGAAGAGGCGTCAGAGAAACTGACAGAACTCTTTGGTTATCACGTTCCGCAGCGCTGGAGCATAGCGCATCTCTACCAGGCAATCCTGAATAAAGAACCGCATGTTAAAGATGTGAGATTCTTCACGACACTCTCCGGCTATGTTCACTGGAACCTCACAGGTGAGAAAGTCCTCGGCGTCGGCGACGCTTCGGGAATGTTTCCAATCGATTCTTCTACAGCAGATTTTAACAGGAAGATGGTCGCTCAGTTCGATGAAAAGATCGAGCCGTATTCGTTCCCGTGGAAGCTCGAAGAAATACTGCCGAAGTCACTTAAGGCCGGCGATGATGCCGGAAGACTTACCGAAGAAGGTGCAAAACTTCTTGATCCCACCGGGAATCTGGAAGCTGGCTGTCCGCTCTGCCCTCCTGAGGGGGACGCAGGAACCGGAATGGCTGCGACGAATTCAGTCGCAAGAAGAACAGGAAACGTGTCGGCAGGCACATCGGTGTTCTCGATGGTAGTGCTCGAGAAGCCGCTTGGCAAAGTGTATCCGGAGCTTGATCTTGTCACCACACCTTCAGGCGATGAAGTCGCAATGGTACATTGCAACAACTGCACTTCAGATCTGAACGCATGGGTCAATATTTTTGACGAATTCTGTTCACTTATGGACATAAAGGCAGACAAGGGCGAGCTCTACGGCAGGCTTTATAAGAACGCCATGACTGGTGATGCAGACTGCGGCGGACTCCTTACGTACAACTTCTTCTCAGGAGAGCCGGTCGCCGGCATAATGGATCAGGCCGGGGCACCCATGGTGACAAGGACCGCGAAGAGCAACTTTACTCTTGCCAATCTTATGAGAGCCAATCTTTATTCAGCATTTGGCACTTTGAAACTTGGAAATGATATCCTGATGAAACAGGAGCACGTTGCTGTGGACAGACTTATGGGACACGGCGGAATATTCAAAACAAAAGGTGTCGCGCAGAATATTCTCGCAGCCGCGATGGATGCGCCCGTGACTGTTATGGAAACGGCCGGTGAAGGCGGAGCATGGGGAATTGCGCTGCTCGCTTCTTACCTTGTGAATAAGGACGGTATGACACTTGAGGATTGGCTGAATAAGGATGTCTTCGGCGGCAATAAGGGCACAACGGTAGATCCGGATCCGGACTGCGTCAAAGGTTTTGACGAATTTGCAGAGAGATACCGCAGGGGATTGCCTGCAGAAAAAGCAGCGATAGATGCGCTTGCCTGACAGAGTATTCCGCCCCTCAACGCAATGGGGATGGTCACGGTAATGAAATAGCATTTACTAAGATATTTACGCGGAGGAGAGAATCAATGCTTGAAGAATTGAAGAGGACTGTATATGAAGCAAATATGCTGCTTCCGAAATACGGTCTCGTCACATTTACATGGGGCAATGTCAGCGGCTATGATAAGGAAAGCAAGCTTTTTGCCATAAAGCCGAGTGGAGTTCCCTATGAAGAACTTGAACCCGATGATATAGTTATAGTCGACCTTAATGGAAAAGTCGTTGAGGGAAAACTTAACCCATCGTCAGATACGCCCACTCACGTGGAACTTTATAAGGCGTGGGTGAAGGAAGGCAAGAACATTGGCGGCATCGTCCATACTCATTCATCGTACGCGACGAGCTGGGCTCAGTCAGGACGCAGTATTCCATGCTATGGCACAACGCATGCAGATTACTATTATGGCGAGATCCCGTGTCTGCGCTGCCTCAATAAGGATGAGATCGAGGATGCTTATGAGGAGAACACCGGGCACCTCATCGTCAATGAATTTGCTGCGATGGGCAAGGATCCTGACGCTGTACCGGCGGTCCTGTGCAAGAACCACGGCCCGTTCGCGTGGGGCAAGGATCCGATAGATGCTGTCCACAGTGCGGTCGTTCTCGAAGAGGTCTCAAAGATGGCGTTCCGCTGCGAACTCATAAATCCTAAGGTCCAGCCGGCGCCGCAAGTGCTGCAGGACAAGCATTATTTCAGAAAACATGGCGCAAACGCGTATTACGGACAGGGAAAACACTGATACCGCAGGAGGTCAATGTCAGTGAAAACGCTGATGCGTTTCCGCTGACATAGCAGGTCTGCAATGCGACAACGGAGCGGTCACTTTGCTGACCTGCGGATCACAGATGAGAAATCGCATTCGCAATTTCTCATCGTGGCCGTCGCTCTAATAATGCTCCGGCAGGAGGAAAAATGACAGATCTTGAACTTAAGAAAATAGCGAATGAAGTAAGGAAGGGAATAGTTACGGCAGTTTATTCCGCACAGAGCGGACATCCGGGCGGGTCATTATCTGCAGCGGATATTTTCACATATCTTTATTTCGAGGAAATGAATATTGATCCTGAGAATCCGAAGAAACCTGACCGCGATCGTTTTGTTTTGTCCAAGGGACACACGGCACCGGGATTATACTCGGTCATGGCAAACCGTGGGTATTTTCCTGTCGAAGAGCTTAAGACACTCAGAAAACTGGGATCACGTCTTCAGGGACATCCGTCAATGCAGTATCTGCCCGGAATAGATATGAGCAGTGGCTCACTCGGACAGGGAATTGCAGCAGCATGCGGTATGGCACTCGGAGCAAAGATCGACAACAAGGACTTCAGGGTCTATACACTGCTCGGAGATGGTGAGTGCGAAGAGGGCGAAGTCTGGGAAGCATCAATGTTTGCCGGAGCCAAGAAGCTCGATAATCTCGTTGTTATCGTCGACAACAATAACCTTCAGATTGACGGACCTATAACTGAAGTAAACAACCCGTATCCCCTTGATAAGAAATTTGAGGCATTTAATTTCCATGTGATCAACATAAACGGTAATGATTTTGATGAAATACGTGCTGCTTTCGAAGAGGCTCGCGAGACAAAGGGAATGCCTACTGCAATAATTGCAAAGACAACAAAGGGCAAGGGCGTCTCCTTCATGGAGAATGCGGTCGGCTGGCATGGCAAGGCACCTAATGATGAGCAGTACGCTGTCGCTATGGCGGATCTTGATAAGATATCCGACGATCTGAATAAGGAGGCAAAGTAAGATGAGTGAAGAAGTAAAGAAGGTCGCCACACGTGAGAGCTACGGTAATGCTCTTGTGGAATATGCAGATCAGTATCCGAACCTGGTCGTGCTGGATGCAGATCTGGCCGGTGCTACAAAGACAGGAACGTTCAAGAAGGCACATCCGGAGCGCTTCTTCGATTGCGGAATAGCGGAATCTGACATGATGGGAATTGCCGCAGGACTTTCCACAGTAGGGAAGATCCCGTTCGCGAGTACTTTTGCGATGTTCGCATCAGGACGTGCGTTTGAGCAGGTGAGAAATTCAATTGCGTATCCACATCTCAATGTCAAGATCGGTGCTACCCACGCAGGAATAAGCGTAGGCGAGGACGGAGCATCTCATCAGGCACTTGAAGATCTTGCTCTCATGAGAATGCTGCCGGGCATGGTAGTCATGAATCCTGCTGACGACATCGAAGCAAAGGCAGCTGTCAAGGCAGCTCTCGACTATGTCGGACCTGTTTACATAAGATTCGGAAGAGCGGCCTGCCCCATCATCAACAAGCCTGATTATGATTTCAAGATCGGCAAGGGAACAGTCCTCAGGGAAGGCAAGGATGTCACAATAATCGCTACTGGCATCTGTGCTTCTGCTTCACTCGAGGCCGCGGAGATGCTGAAGGCTGATGGAATAGATGCAGAAGTCATAAATATCTGCACGATAAAGCCTCTCGATGATGAGCTTATACTTGCATCAGCTAAGAAGACGGGAAAGGTCGTCACGGCAGAGGAGGCCTTTGTTGCAGGAGGTCTTGGCGGAGCTGTTGCAGAACTGCTTTCTGAGAAGCTTCCGACAAAGATGACACGCATCGGCATCCATGATCGTTTTGGAGAATCCGGAACAGCGTCAGCTCTTATTGAGAAGTACGGACTCGACGGCAAGGGAATATATGCAAGCGTAAGAGACTTTGTAAAAGCCTGAAAACTGCAATAATGCAAAGATGATAAGAATTGAAAGCCGATGGGTCAGCTGGCAGAGCGCCGGGATCATCGGCTTTCTTGATTTCACAGGTAAGCCGGGAGTGAACTGAAACTGATAATGTGTTACTATTATATGGCTTGTAAACGTTTGTTTACAGGCTATGCTATATTTATAGAGGTTGGTAAAACTCATGATAATATTATCACCGTCAATTCTTGCGGCAGATTTCAACTGCCTTGGTAACGATATTAAAGAGACGGAAAAGGCCGGAGCCAGGTGGGTCCATCTTGATGTAATGGACGGAGATTTCGTCCCGTCGATTTCTTTTGGAATGCCACTTATAAAAAGCCTTAGAAAAAACAGTGATCTCTTTTTTGATGTGCATCTTATGGTCCGGGATCCGGAACGCTATGTAAGAACTTTCGCGGATTGCGGAGCTGATATCATAACGTTTCACCTCGAGGCCGCAAGTGACCCGGGTGCCGTAATCGCGGCAATACGTGGTGAAGCCGGCAAGAAAGTCGGACTCGCAATCAAACCATCCACGCCGGTAGCTGAGGCACTTCCTTATCTTGACCGCATAGATATGCTGCTTGTCATGACAGTGGAGCCTGGATTCGGCGGACAGAAGTATATTGAGGCATCCACTGCGAGGATACAGGAAGCAAGACGATATGTATCAGAGAGAAACCTTGATGTGGATATTGAAGTCGACGGTGGAATCACGAAGGATAATATAGATATGGTCCTCGATGCCGGCGCAAATGTTATAGTCGCGGGATCGGCAATATATCATGGTGATATTGGTGCCAATACAAGGTATTTCATGGAGCGCGCAAGTGTTCACGAAGCAGCCGGTAATGAATGAAAAGAGGAAGAAACATTGATAAGGTTTCAGCAGAAGATCGACCGCAATGCGCCGTGCTGGTGCGGAAGCGGGAAGAAGTACAAGAATTGCCACGAAGAATTTGACGAGAAGATCAGAAAATTCGAACTCGAAGGCCACGTTGTGCCAGACAGGAGCATCATCAAAACACCCGCTCAGATACAGGGAATCCGCGACAGCGCAGTAATAAACATCGCAGTCCTGGATGAGATCGGAGAGAAGATCCATGAAGGAATGTCGACTCAGGAGATAGATGACATCGTCTACAACACGACAGTGAAAATGGGTGGAATTCCTGCAGATCTCCACTACGAAGGTTTTCCAAAGAGCGTATGTACATCCATAAATGATCAGGTCTGCCACGGAATCCCGTCGGATAAAATCATACTGAAGGACGGAGATATCGTAAATGTCGATTGTTCAACAATTCTGAATGGATTCTTCTCGGATTCATCACGAATGTACTGCATAGGAAATGTTTCGCCGGAGTGGAAGAAGCTTGTTGATGTCACTAAGGAATGCGTTGATATAGGCCTTGAGAATGTAAAGCCATGGACTCTTCTCGGCGACATGGGGAACGCGGTGAACCGGCACGCGATAGAAAACGGTTATTCTGTCGTCAGGGAGATTGGCGGGCATGGATGTGGACTCGAATTTCACGAGGATCCGTACGTAAGTTATGTATCCGCTCCGGGAACAGAAATGTTGATGGTACCGGGCATGGCGTTTACAATAGAACCGATGGTAAATATGGGAACAGCTGATATTTATCAGGACGAAAAAGACGGTTGGGGAATATATACGCAGGATGGCAAGCCATCCGCTCAGTGGGAAATACAGGTCCTTGTGACAGAGACGGGACACGAAGTTCTTGCTTATTAGTTTTAATAAGTACGCCGGCAGGCAGCTTGAAGAATACAATATGGAATGGGGTAAGTGTCAATGCAGAATAAAGGAAAATACTATATAACAACGGCAATAGCATATACATCAGGCAAACCGCATATAGGCAATACATATGAGATAGTTCTTGCGGACTGCATTGCCCGTTACAAGAGGGCTGACGGTTATGATGTTCATTTTCAGACGGGCTCTGATGAGCACGGACAGAAGATAGAGACAAGAGCAATCGAAGAGGGAATGAGTCCCGGAGAATTCGTCGATGTGACTGCGGGCGAGATAAAGCGTATCTGGGATCTTATGAATACCTCTTATGACAGATTCATAAGAACGACTGACGAGGATCATGTCACGCAGATCCAGAAGATATTCAGGAAGCTTTATGATCAGGGCGATATATACAAGGATTCATACGACGGCCTTTACTGCACCGAGTGTGAGAGTTTTTATACGAAATCCCAACTCGTCGATGACAAGTGTCCTGTTTGCGGTGGCGCTGTTCACAATGAAAAGGAAGAAGCCTACTTCTTTAAAATGAGCAAATATGCTCCGCGCCTCATCGAGTACATCAATGAGCATCCGGAGTTTATTCAGCCTGTTTCCCGCAAGAATGAAATGATGAATAATTTCCTTCTCCCGGGGCTTCAGGATCTGTGCGTATCGAGGACCTCATTCAAATGGGGCATCCCGGTGGACTTTGATCCGAATCATGTTGTATATGTGTGGCTCGATGCGCTCTGCAACTACATAACAGGCATAGGCTATGACGCTGAGGGTAACAGCTCAGATCTCTATAAGAAACTATGGCCCGCTGATCTGCACCTGATCGGCAAGGATATAATCCGTTTCCATACAATATACTGGCCGATCTTCCTGATGGCACTCGGCGAGCCCCTGCCAAAACAAATTTTCGGGCATCCCTGGCTTCTTCAGGGCGGGGAGAAGATGTCCAAGTCGAAGGGCAATGTAATATATGCCGATGATCTGGTGGATCTTTTCGGCGTAGATGCTGTCCGTTACTTTGTTGTACACGAAATGCCATATGAAAATGACGGTGTTATCACCTGGGAACTCATGGTAGAGAGGATCAACTCTGATCTTGCGAACACACTGGGAAACCTCGTGAAGCGCACTATATCAATGAGCAACAAGTATTTTGACGGAGTTGTAGCTGACCGCGGCGCGGCTGAGCCTGTTGATGACGAGCTTAAGGCTGTCTGCACCGGAGCTTACAAAGAAGTCGAAGAGGATGTTGCCGAACTCAGAATGGCAGATGCTCTCACTGAAATATTTACTGTCTACAAGAGACTCAATAAGTATATTGATGAAACTGAACCGTGGGTGCTCGCAAGGGATGAAGCAAAGAGTGACCGCCTTGCAACTGTTCTTTACAATCTCAGCGAAGGCATAATGATGGCAACATCGCTCCTTGCGCCTTTCATGCCTGAGACAGCTGACAGGATATCAGAGCAGCTTTGTACAGGGCTTTATGATTTTGAAACGCTTGGAGAATTCGGACAGTTCGTTTCAGGTACAAAGGTGGATCCGGATCCGGCAATTCTTTTCGCACGCCTTGATATGAAGGAAACGCTTGAGAAGGCAGATAAGATCCAGACAAGGCAGAAGGAAGAATTCACGGCTCATCAGATAAAGGCTGCGAAGAACCTGGCGGCAGCAGGCCTGTCCACTGATTCGATCGGGGACTCGAAGAAGGACGGCAAAGCTGACAGTGAGCTCGATAACAATGAGAATGTAAAACCTGAAGTCACAATAGATGATTTCGCAAAGCTTGAGTTCAAAGTGGGTGAAATAATTGCCTGCGAGGCTGTTGAGAAATCCAAAAAGCTTCTGTGCTCTCAGGTGAAGATAGGCAACGACATAAGACAGATAGTGTCAGGCATCAGGAAAGACTATTCACCGGAACAGATGGTAGGCAGGAAAGTCATGGTAATTACGAACCTCAAACCGGCAACCCTCGCAGGAGTAAAGTCTGAAGGAATGATACTCTGCGCCGAAGATGCCGATGGAAAACTTTCACTCCTTACACCTGATAACAGTGATATTCCTTCAGGTTCAATGATCCGCTGACAATCTGCCATTATAATAATGGGAGGTTATACCTATGCGCAAAGAAGAGTTCACGATTGAATCACGCGATGGGAAAAAGACAGCTATCCATTGTGTAAAATGGATACCTGATGGGCAGCCTGTCTGCATTTTGCAGATAGTTCACGGGATGGCTGAGTATGTCGAGCGCTATGAGCCGTTTGCCAAATGGCTCTGCGACAGAGGATTTCTAGTCACCGGAGATGATCATCTGGGGCACGGCAAAACTGCTGTGAAGAGGGAAGATCTTGGATATTTCTGCGAGACAGATCCCGCTACAGTAGTAGTCCGCGATGTTCACAGACTCAAGAAGACTGTCCAGGCGCAGTACCCGGGAGTTCCCATTTTTATCCTCGGGCACAGCATGGGGTCATTTATAGTGAGAAATTACATCTGCCGTTATGGGACCGGTATTCAGGGCGCAATAATCATGGGCACCGGAATGACACCCAAGGGGCTGCTTAAGCTGACTCTCGGAATCGCATCAATTCAGGAAAAAATATACGGAAGCCATCATATATCCGAGTCATTGAATAAGCTGGCGTTTTCCAGTTATAATAAGCAAATCCCGAATCCCAGGACGAGTTTTGACTGGTTGTCGGTAAATGAAGAAAATGTAGATAAGTATATCGCTGATGATCTGTGCGGGAACACCTTCACAGTCAACGGTTTCAGGACATTGTTCGAACTCATTTATCGTCTGCACCTGCCGGAGTATCTGAATAAGATGCCCAAAGATCTTCCTGTGCTGTTTATTTCGGGCTCCGAGGATCCCGTCGGGAATTACGGCGCAGCAGTAAAGGGCGAATACGATCGCTATACAAACGAACTTGGAATGAATGACGTAACGCTCAAAATGATAGAAGGAAGCCGGCATGAGATCCTTAACGAGAAGAATCATGAGGAAGTATATGAGTATTTGCTCGAGTGGATCAGGGTCAGAACAAAATAAAAAATTGCGCAAAACAAGTGCAGGCGCACCACACGTCAGATGGAGCGTTACAGCGGTGGCACTTGCGACGGTTCTTTCTGTGTCAGGAGTAATTGCGGTCACACCACTAAAAGCTGTGGCATCTGAAAACAGCGCATCATCAACTGATCAGAAAATTGCAGAGCAGAAAGAAGCATGTCTCGGGGCAATTGATCTGCTGAGGTCGTATGGCCTGACTCCGGACGTTATACTTGACAGAGTCATAGGTCTGGCTGAAAAGAATTCTGAAAAGAGCAGTTCCGCGGAAAGCAGCGCAACAGATGGCAACTCAGCCGAAAGCAGCACATCTTCGGAAACGGACACTGCGGACAGCAGTTCATCTGACAGCAGTTCAACAGATGGCGGTATTGATGATAAGCTCAAGTCTGCGGCGAATGACGCAAAAGAAAAGGCAGATGAGGGCATAAGTAATGCCACTGAGAACATAAAGGAATCGGCCAGGGAAAGCGCGGAGAACATCATACAGAAAATCGGGAATAGTGTAAGCGAATTTCTAAGTGGGATGCTGAACAACATTCTTGAAAAATTTTAAGCCACTAAGTGGCAGCGTGACGGAGGTATTAAGGTAATGGGTAAATTGTTTAATCCTGATAATTCGGTGATGAGGTTCCTCAGCAGAGTGGCAGATGTACTGGTGGTCAATCTTCTGACACTGATGTTCTTTCTTCCACTTGTGGCGGGCTTCTTTATTACCGGGTTATATATGAAGAATATGATCCTCATAGGAATAGTCCTTTTTGCCACTGCACTGCCGATAGGACCGGCTCTCACGGCAATGAATTATATACTGCTCAAGTTCGTCCGCAATGAAGAAGGATACATAGTAAGAAGCTATTTCCATTCCTTCAAGGATAATTTAGTCCAGTCAATGCAGGTGTGGGCGTTGTATCTTGTATTCTTTGTGGTGCTGGCACTTGATTTCTATGTTTCGTATAATTCAGAATCATTCCCCAAGGCCATGAAGATCGCTCTTATAGTGGCGCTTGTAATAATATATGCTGTCTTCTTATGGACATTCCCGCTTCTGTCACACTTTGAGAACAACATTAAAGGCACGCTAAGGAATGCAGCCCTCCTTACAATGGGATGTTTTCCAAGGACACTTGGCATGATAGCGATGACTGCAATACCGTTCGTGGTGCTATATTTCGGACAGACAGCAGTCCTCCCGATAATAATTATGTTCGGTATAGCAGGACCGGGATATGGCTGTGCTTATCTTTACAATCCGTCATTCAAAAAGTTTGAACCCAAGGAAGAAACTGCGGACAAAGATCCCGATGCCATGCCGGAAGCGCTCCGTGACGAACCAGTCAGGGATAAAGAATCAGAATGAGCAAAATCAACAAAGCAATTTAAAATGCATTAGTCAGAATGATCACTTGTGCGAAAAGCACTTACGACAATAGACATAATAACGGAAGAGTTGGCAAATATTTGTTCATTTCGGTCATGGAAATACCCGGGGGCTTAATTTATACTTCTGTTAGTGTTGATGTGGTAGCAATAGCGCTCCACGGGATGGCTCAAAAGGCCAACATTGTTTGGGAGGAATTATAAATGGCAAGTTTAAATCTGGAACATGTATGTAAGACATATCCTAACGGATTCAAGGCAGTCAAGGATTTCAACCTCGACATCGCCGACAAGGAATTCATCATCTTCGTTGGCCCTTCAGGCTGTGGTAAATCAACCACTCTTCGTATGATCGCAGGTCTTGAGGATATTTCCTCAGGTGTACTGAAGATCGACGGCAAGGTCATGAACGATGTTGAGCCCAAGGACAGAGATATAGCAATGGTCTTCCAGAACTACGCTCTGTATCCGCATATGACAGTTTATGATAACATGGCATTTGGTCTTAAGCTCCGCAAGGTTCCGAAGGATCAGATGGACAAGATGGTTCGTGAAGCTGCCAAGATCCTTGATCTTGAAAAGCTCCTCGATCGTAAGCCCAAGGCTCTTTCAGGCGGCCAGAGACAGCGTGTTGCAATGGGACGTGCTATTGTCCGTAATCCTAAGGTCTTCCTTATGGATGAGCCCCTTTCAAACCTGGATGCAAAACTTCGTGTTCAGATGAGAACAGAAATCGCAAAACTTCATCACAGACTCGGCACAACGATCATCTATGTTACACATGATCAGACAGAGGCTATGACACTCGGAACAAGAATCGTCGTTATGAAGGACGGCGTTATCCAGCAGGTAGATACACCTCAGAATCTGTATGACAAGCCATGCAACCTGTTCGTAGCAGGATTCATGGGATCTCCTCAGATGAACTTCATCGATGCAACAGTCAAGACAAGCGGCGACAAGGCATACCTTACAGTTCAGGGCAAGGATGTTCCTGTTTCACCTGACAGAGCAAAAGCTCTTATCGATGGCGGCTACAACGGAAAGACAGTTGTTATGGGTATTCGTCCTGAGAATATCGATGATGATCCTGAGTTCGTTGCCAAGGCTCCTGTATCATTCGAAGTTAAGGTCAATGTTTACGAACTTCTCGGCGCTGAAGTTTTCCTGTATTTCGATCTTGGCGAGACACCTATCACAGCTCGTGTCAATCCTAAGACAACAGCTCGCCCCGGCGATACCATCACATTTGCATTTGATACATACAGACTGCACATCTTTGATAAAGAGACAGAGCAGGTCATCTGCAACTAATTGGTAAGAAAATGTTTTGAAAGGAGCACCTCAGCGGAGGTGTTCCTTTTTTTTAAGCACATATTCTGTTCGAGTGGTAAAATGGGAAAATAAGAAAAAGAAAGGCGGGATGTCAAATGATTCCTACTCAGATACTGAAGAATTGCCTGGAAGAACTCAAAACTATTACTAAGGTCGATTTTGGCATAATGGATCTCAGTGGTGAAGTGATCGCCATGACAACCGGAGCAAAAGAAACTGATAAGGCATTTATAACCAGTTTTGCCACATCGCCGGTGGACAGCCAGATCATTGGGAACTGTTATCTGATGAAGATAGAAGAAGACGGAGAAGCGTCGTATGTGATGGCGGCTACAGGAGAGAGCGAGAACACACTGATGGTCACAAGGATAGCTGTGAGCGAGGTGCAGAATCTGCTTGCCGCCTACAGGGAGAAATATGACAGGAACAATTTCTTCCAGCAGCTGTTGCTTGATAATCTTTTACTGGTTGATATTTATAACAGGGCCAAGAAACTTCACATAGAGAATAATATTCCGCGTGCCATAATTCAGATCGAAGTCGAAAACAATGGCGCAGGTGATGAAGAACAGACAGCTCAGGAAATGCTCTCCGGTCTGTATTCTGCTCAGGGCGGGGATTATCTTACAGCGGTAGATGAAAGCTCGGTCGTTATAATAAAGGCTATTTCAGCGGAAGATGCATATAATGAGGTCGAGGAAGCAGCAACAGTTGCTGTGGATATGCTAAATACCGAGGCTATGCTCAAGGTCAGAGCTTCATACGGAACCATTGTGACTGAACTGAAAGACCTGTCGAAGTCATACAAAGAAGCAACTATGGCTATGGATGTCGGAAAGATATTCTATGCAGGGAAGCGCGTCATAAGCTATAACGAACTCGGAATAGGACGTCTTATATATCAGCTTCCTGAAAACCTCTGCAGGATATTCCTCAAGGAGAAATTCGGGGATCTGGATCTGAGATCACTTGATGAGGAGACTGTAATTACAATAAATACGTTCTTCGACAATAATCTCAATGTTTCGGAGACTTCAAGACAACTGTTCGTACATCGCAATACTCTGGTTTACAGGATAGAGAAGCTTGAGAAGAGTACGGGACTTGATATAAGAAATTTTGATGATGCGCTTACGTTCAAGATAGCACTTATGGTGAGCAGTTATATGCAGTATCTTGACGCGCAGAACTACTAGAGTCCTGTTCCGTCAAATTCAGGGATAAAGCTTTCAGATGCTACATCGCCATCCTGGATAAAGCCGTTCTCGATACCGATATCTACGGCATAGTCAGTCAGTGAATCATATTCCTCAGCAGAAAGACGTCTGCCGAGGATCGGATCATTTTTTACCTGCGGCATGGGCGTATATTGGCTCATGATGCTTATGAAGATCCGGTTGCCAAAGGTGCTGTGAAGATAATCGAGTATTTTTCTCGAATCTTCGGCCTGACCCGGAAGTGCCATATGCCTGACTATTACACCGCGGGTCATGATGGGGTCATCCGAGTCGTTCTCTTCATCAAGGGAATGCGAGCCGTCTGCAAAAACAGGTTCAGGACACTGCCTTACCATTTCAGCAATGGCTTCGGATGCGTATTTGAAATATCCGGGCGCGTGTGAAAATTTCACAGCAAGATCATCTGAATAATATTTCATGTCGGGAAGATAAATATCGATGAGGCCGTCCAGTCTTTGGATGGCTTCTTTTTTTTCATATGAACCGGTGTTGTAGACGACGGGGATGTGAAGACCTTCATTTCTCGCTTTATTAAGGGCAGGTATGATCTGCGGGAGAAAGTGAGTGGGAGTTATAAGGTTTATGTCTGATGCACCCTGTTCCTGGAGAGAGAGCAGAATTTCGGCCATGCGGCCGGCACTCATTTCCAGACCATGAGGTGAAGACACTGCATTATCATGTGCTATGTCGTAATTCTGGCAGAAGACACAGCCGATATTGCAACCACAGAAAAAGAAAGCGCCGGAACCACGAGGACCTGTAAGACATGGCTCTTCCCACTTAAGGAGAGCCGCTCTCGCAGCGCGTATCTTATCAGTCTCACCGCAGAAACCAACATGACCGTGAGCGCGGTCTGCGTGGCAGTTCCTGGGGCAGAGCGTGCAGTCGTTCATATCTAAGAGATTACTGATACTCATGTTTACCACCATGATGTAGTTTTGTTAAAAAACCGCGCCTTCCGGATACGGCAGGACCCTGACACGGTACTGCAGGAATGGCTCCGCCAGGTTTCCTCACGGCACATGAACGGTTCTGCTTAGTGCTGCTTCGTTCCCAATCTGACACGGTTCGCAGATGCTCATTGCGTAAGACCCAAACATCATCACCATCCCCGACAGGCAGCTGTCAGGACCCCGCCCTGTCTGGAAAACGCGGCGGATAAGCAGGAGTATATACAAAGAGGAGCGAAAAGTCAATCGAGAGCGCACACGACATTGCGCCGACCGCTCAGTTTGATTGGCTGGCCTTGCTTTCTTTGTTCCGCTTCCTGAGTTCGCGGAAGAATTCTTTGAGCAGGGAGGAACAATCAGACTCGAGCACGCCCTGCGAAACTTCACACTTGTGGTCGAATTCGTTGTTGCTCAGGATATCGAGCACGGTACCGCCACAGCCTGATTTGGGGCTTCGGGCACCTATGACGACACGGTCTATTCTGGACTGCACAATGGCACCGGCACACATCTGGCATGGCTCAAGTGTTATGTAGATAGTGCAGTTTTCGAGCCGCCAGTCACCGAGCTTTCTGCAGGCTTTTCGTATTGCGCTCATCTCAGCGTGAGAAAAGACGGAATGATCAGTGTTGCGTCTGTTGTAACCTCTGCCGATGATCTTCCCGTCACAGGTAATGATGCAGCCTATGGGTACCTCGCCGAGAGCCATGGCTTTACGCGCCTGATTCAGCGCCAGATGCATGTAATGAAGATCTTTTGATTCTGTTGTTTTGACATCTTGATTATTCATAGAATTATTGTATACTGAAAATATCAAATACCCATGTTCCTATAGGAAATATGGATTACGATTTCCGGTTGCTTTAAAATATAATTCCAGTTTATCATGTTTTTATGAAAAGGCGGTGTTCACAGACATGAAAATATCAACAAAAGGTCGCTATGCACTCAGAATGATGGTAGATATCGGACTGCATGACACCGGTGAGTATGTGTCTCTTAAGGACATTTCCGGGCGACAGGACATAACAGTAAAGTATCTCGAGCAGATAGTCGCATCTCTGACGAAGGCCGGACTCCTGCGTTCCCAGCGCGGCAATAACGGTGGCTACAGGCTCTCCAGGGAACCTGCCGACTACAGAGTCGGAGACATACTCCGTGTTATGGAAGGATCTCTTGCTCCGGTGACCTGCCTTGAGGACAAAGAAAATCAGTGCCCGAGATGCGATGAATGTGCGGTCCTGCCTTTCTGGCGCGGGCTTGACATAGTTATATCAGATTATGTTGACAGATACACGCTCCAGGATCTTATGGATCAAAGGATAGCTCTCAGCGGGAATGACTACTCGATCTGAGGACATCAGGGCAAAACAATTGTAAACGACGAAGTTAATTATAAAAAAATCATTTTGGAGGATTAAAAAATGGCACAGCCGTTACTTCAGGTCACAGACCTGTCAGCTTCAATAGAAGAAGGAGAACTTCTTCATGATATCGATTTAAAAGTGGGCGCGGGCGAAACACATGTGCTCATGGGACCAAACGGTGCCGGAAAATCGACGCTCGGCTACACGCTCATGGGCAGCCCGGTCTACCATGTGACAAAGGGCAAAATTTGTTTTGACGGGGAGGACATAACAGGACTCTCAGCGGACAAGAGGGCAAGAATGGGGATGTTCCTTTCATTCCAGAACCCGCTGGAGGTTCCGGGTCTTTCACTGGAAGCCTTCCTCAGGAACGCGATAAGGCAGCAGACGGGAAAACCGATAAAGCTGTTCGCTTTTCAGAAGGAACTTGAGGAGAAGATGAAACTTCTTAACATGGACCTGTCATACGCGGACAGAGATCTTAATGTCGGATTTTCAGGCGGTGAGAAGAAGAAAGCAGAGATACTGCAGCTTCTCATGCTCAGCCCGAAGCTGGCGATCCTTGATGAGACAGACTCAGGGCTTGACGTTGATGCCGTGAGAACTGTTTCGGCGGGAATAGAGGAGTATCAGAAGAAGATGGATGGCGCGCTGCTGATAATAACGCACAGCACCAGGATCCTCGAGGCGCTCAAGGTCGATTATACGCATATTCTCGTGAAGGGCAGGCTCGTGTACACGGGCGATGCTTCAGTCGTTGATGAAATTAACAGGAACGGTTTTGAGAGGTACATCTAAATGGCAAAACAAAAGATAGCGGAAGTTGATCGCAGTCTTTATGACTTCAAGGACGACGAATCCGACTTTTACAGAATAAAGGATGGCCTGACACCTGATATAGTCGGCCAGATATCAGATGAGAAACATGATCCGGATTGGATGAGACAGTTCAGACTGGATTCTCTTAAGGTATATCAGAAACTCAGGGTCCCGGACTGGGGACCTTCGATAGATGGTCTTGATATGAGCAGGATAGCGACTTATGTAAGACCGAATACGAACATGAAGGGCAACTGGAACGAAGTGCCCGAAGAGATCAAGAATACATTCGAAAAGCTCGGAATACCACAGGCTGAAAGGGAGTCTCTGGCAGGGGTCGGCGCGCAGTACGATTCCGAGCTCGTCTATCACAATGTCAAGGATGAGGTCGCGCAGCAGGGCGTTGTCTATACGGATATGGAGAGCGCGCTCACGGGCGATTATAAGGACATGGTGAAGGAATACTTTATGAAGCTTGTCCCTCCGACAGATCACAAGTTCGCGGCACTTCACGGAGCCGTGTGGTCAGGCGGATCATTTGTCTATGTTCCAAAGGGAGTGAAGGTCGAGATACCTCTTCAGTCATATTTCAGACTTAACGCCAAGGGCGCAGGCCAGTTCGAGCATACGCTCATAATAGTTGATGAGGGCGCAGATCTGCACTTTATTGAGGGATGTTCCGCACCTAAATATAATGTTGCAAATCTTCACGCGGGCTGCGTTGAACTCTATGTAAAGAAGAATGCACATCTCAGGTATTCAACGATAGAGAACTGGTCCAAGAACATGTATAATCTCAACACTAAGCGCGCACTTGTGGATGAGGGTGCGACGATGGAATGGGTATCAGGTTCTTTCGGATCACATGTTTCATATTTGTATCCGACCACCATTCTTCGCGGAGATAATTCCCATTCGGAATTCACAGGAATCACTTTCGCAGGCGCCGGACAGAACCTCGACACCGGTGCGAAGATGATACATTCCGGGAGGAACACTTCGTCATACATCAATACAAAATCGATATCAAAAGGCGGCGGAATAAGCACATACCGCAGTTCTGTAGTGATAAACAAAAACGCACACGGCGCAAAGGCATCTGTTTCATGCGCTTCACTTATGCTGGACGCGGAGTCTAGATCAGATACAGTGCCCGCAATGATAGTCAACACGAGCGATGCGGATGTCGGACACGAAGCCAAGATAGGAAGAATAAGCGATGAGGCAGTCTTCTACCTCATGAGCCGCGGTATCACAGAGCAGGAAGCAAGAGCCATGATAGTCAGCGGTTTTGCAAATCCTGTCAGCAAAGAATTGCCGCTTGAGTACGCAGCCGAAATGAACAACCTGATAAAACTGGAACTGGAGAATTAAGAGGTGAAACTATGACAGACACGAAAATTATGAGTCATCTTCCGGTTCTTACATGGAATCAACTGAAGATGAATTACGGCACTATTGATCCTGCCGGATCAGTGCTTAAATGTAATACAGATATTCCGACATCATTCGGCAAGCTCCCGGACGGTGTCAGTAACAGGATAATAAATGCAGCTGAGGCTAAGGATATACTTGCAAAGATACCGGCTGAGACAAAGGAGAGAATAGTTTCTTCCAAGCAGCCGATATATCATCCGCAGAAATTTGCGACTGGTCTCGGCATGGAGTTTGACGACCTGGCAATGAAAGAGGGCGGCGACATCCACCTTCTAGAGGTGGGCGCCGGGATTGAAGTCGGGACACCAATACTATGGCATTTCGAATTTCATGATGGAAACCGCGCAGTATCACAGCAGATAATACATGTGTGTGAAGGGGCGTCGCTGACGCTTATAATGGACTACACATCGGAGGCGGGTGCATCAGGACTATCGGGAATATCCACAAAGGTTATACTCGACAGGGGCGCTGAACTTGACCTTTCAAAGGTGCAGATGCTCGGCAGAGGTTTTGTCCACATGGATGACCTTGGTGTGAGTTTTGACGATGGAGCTGTTTTCAAACTGAATCAGATGGAACTCGGCGGAAGCCATACATTTGCAGGTGTGCAGTGTGAGATGACAGGCGCAAAATCCGTGTTTACAGGTAAGACTGCGTATCTTTCCTGCGGGAATGAGAAGATGGACATCACATATAATGCGGTGCAACGTGGACGCAAAACAAAATGCAACATGAGTTTTGACGGTGTGCTTACAGGCAACGCAGAAAAGACATTCCGTGGTACTATAGATTTCAGGAACGGATCGGCGGGATCAGTCGGTGATGAACAGGAAAATGTGTTGCTCCTGTCTGAGGATATCGTGAACAAGACAATTCCGCTTATACTCTGCGAAGAGGAAGATGTCGAAGGCCGCCACGGAGCGACTATTGGAAGACTCCCTGCTGATATGCTGTTCTATATGGAGACGCGCGGCGTCGATGAGAAAACTGCGAGAGAAATCATGGCCAGTGCACGTCTTGGCGCAGTGACACGCGAGATACCGGACGATGATCTGAGGAAAAGGATACATGCTTTTACAGACAGCCGTTTCTGAGGTCAGATCATAGAATACACACAGTGTACTTTCCGATCACGGGGTTGATGCTGCGCACGACCTCGAAAACCACGGGCATTGCCAGTATGGCACCCCCGCAAAACCAGTCGCAGCATGAGGAAACCGATGAATTCATACAGAAAAGATTTTCCTATATTTGAAGGAAACAACGTGTGTTATTTTGACAACGCTGCGACCTCTCAGAGACCGAAAGAAGTCTTTGAGGCGATGGAGAAGTTCAATAATGAATGCAACGCCAACCCGCTGAGAGGATTGTATGATTGGAGCGTGCGTGCGACTGAAGCTTATGAGAATGCACGCCACACTGTGGCCACATTCATAGGGGCAAAACGTGACTGTGAGATCGTATTCACGAGGAACACGACAGAATCACTTAATCTTGTCGCATACAGTTACGGCCTTTCGAAGATCCACGAAGGCGATGAAATTGTGATCTCCATAATGGAGCATCATTCAAACCAACTGCCCTGGCGTATGGTGGCAGAAAAGACAGGGGCAAAAATAGTATGGCTTGAATGTACAAAAGAAGGAAAGATCACTGAAGAGGAATATAAGAGCAAAATTACGGATCGAACGAAGATCGTCGCAATAACTCAGGTGTCAAATGTTCTGGGCATCACGAACCCGGTGCGTGCGATCGCGGACTACGCGCACAGCAAGGGAGCTGTTGTCGTTGTCGACGGAGCACAGAGTACGCCGCATATGCCCGTAAATGTACAGGACATGGGAGCTGATTTCTTCGCGTTCTCCGGGCATAAACTGATGGCACCCATGGGAATCGGCGCGCTTTACGGGCGAATAGAGCTGCTTGATGAGATGCCTCCTTTTCTTACAGGTGGTGAGATGATCGAATCAGTATCGAGAGATTCAGTCACCTATGCCCCGGTGCCTGAAAAGTTCGAGGCGGGAACAGTTAACGCAATGGGCGCCGTGGGACTTGAGGCTGCAATAAAGTATATTCAGAGTATAGGTTTTGACGAGATAACAGAGACAGAGAAAAGGCTCACGGAAAGGCTTATTTCAAAACTTCATGAATTGCCTGAAGTCACAATATATGGCCCCACGGACCCTGATGACCACTGCGGAATAGTGGCATTTAACATTGATGGCTGCCATCCTCATGATGTTGCTTCTGTGCTTGATTCGGAGCACATATGTATAAGAGCCGGACATCACTGCGCACAACCGCTGCTACAGTATCTTGGCGTGTCATCGACGGCGAGAGCGAGCCTCTATTTCTATAACACAGAGGAAGAAGTGGATCGTTTTGCAGAGGCGGTATCGCATGTCAGAGGATGGATGGGATATTAATGCATCATTGAAAGACTGATGCATAAGAGCCCGTATAAATCAGGGCTCAGAGTTTGTTTTGCATTGTATGGAGGAAAGCATGGAATTAAAACAGTTATACAGAGAGATAGTAAACGAACACAATCTGCACCCGTCACACAAGAAGGAAATCGCTGAGCCGACAATGGTACTCAACGGCGTTAATCCAAGCTGCGGTGATGATATAACTCTTGAACTCGTCATAAAGGGAGACGTAATAGAGGACGCTGCTTTTGTGGGCAGCGGATGCGCAATTTCACAGGCATCGGCAGACATGATGTGTGACCTTATAATAGGGCAGAGCAAAGAAAAGGCATTGGAGCTCGCCGATAGTTTTATGGGGATGATAAAAGGCACTGCGGACAGGGAGCAGATAGAAGAACTCGATGAATCTGCTGCTCTTGCTGATATTTCGCATATGCCCGCAAGAGTAAAGTGTGCTGTCCTTGGATGGAGAACAATGTCAGAGATGGTACAGGAAATCAATAAAGACGGAACGGTCAGGGAACACAATGAAAGCAGGTGCGGTGCCTGCTCTTCCAATGGAGCTGCTGTGTGCAAACCGGCCTGCAAGGGCTCGGAATGCTGTAATAAGTAATATATTGTGATAAGATACCAATGGTAGTGCAATGTAGTATTTCTGATCGGGCGGTGTGGGGATGTCGGATTCGAATATCACAAAAAATGCGCTTGCCGCGTCAATGAAAAAACTCATGGCGCAGCGACCGTTTGAAAAGATCAGTGTTTCTGATATCTGCAGCGACTGTGGGATTAACAGAAAGAGTTTTTACTATCACTTCAGAGACAAATATGATCTTGTAAACTGGATATTTTATGTGGGATTTATCGGTGAAATGGACCTGAGTTCTTATGAGAACGGATGGGATTGGCTGACGGACATCTGCGAGTATTTTTATCGTGAGAAAAAGTTCTACAGATGCGCGCTCAAGATTGAAGGACAGAATTCATTTCGTGATTATCTTGTTGAGACTGCGTGGCCGATAGCAGAATTCTTTATGAAGGATCTGCTGCCACAGGGTGATGATGAAGATTTCTATCTGACATTCATCATAGACGCGTTGATAAATTCCATTATACGCTGGCTTTCCGGCGGATATTATAAAGAGATGGATGCCAAAGAGTATATGTCAAAAGTGCGGGGGATCGTCACCGCGTTCGTTGAGCATCCTGAAGCCCTGGGCAAAGAAGAAAAGCAGATTAACGAAACAAAAGAATAAGATGAACATAAAAAGACCGGGGAAAGCAGCTGTCAGCAATGGCGCTTTCTCCGGTCTTTATTCTGATCAATAGTTCATTTCTCGGAAATGTCAGTGGTATCTATGGCGGGCATGATCTTCTGCAGTGCATCTCCAAGCGGAATGTCAGTGGGCAGGACTTTGATACTACTGTCGGCCGGCCTGATGATGCGTTTGTCTTCACCAATCTCCAAAAGATACTTGTGATTCAGAAAACGCCCGAAGAGAGCTGCAGTATCGCCGTAATAATCCATGACAAATACAGGATAATTCTGCTCCAGTCTTGACTTGTAGCACAGATCCGTAAATTTTTGGATCTCGGACTCCGGAACTGAATCGTCTGCAACAGGAATAAAGAATGTGGCTTCTGAAGGAATCACGTTTCTGAGTGCTTCACTTACCTGTTCGGTGCTATATGCCGAATTATAAAGGGCACTGATGCCGAACAGTATTTTGTTGTCACGAAGGAAGGGCGCGGTCAGCGCTGTTTCACTGTCCTCACATGGCAGCAGTGTCAGGAGGTTCTTGCAGAGCTTCATCATCTGGATCTGAGCAGCTGTAAGTCTTCCTGAACTTCTGAAATAGGCGAATCCGCAGTCCGGGTACTTGCGGAACAGGTTTATTATTTCGTAGGAATCAGAGGAACCGCCGACCTCACGGATAAAATATGAGAAAATCCCAATGGCTGTTCCCTGTTGAATGATATTATCAATATCCGAAATTGAAAGTCCGCCGGCAAGATCGGGCTGGAATCTCAGCATAAGAGTCAGAGGCGCCGCATGACCTGTCCTCTTTTCGAAGGAACGCAGCATCCTTGCACCATACGTCCATGAAGTATAGCCGAAAGCTACACCGAAATCCCTTATTGTTCCGTGGTCGGTATTCTTCAGAGCATTCGCGACAAGGTCATAGTAGCTGCTGTCTTCATTTTCGAGAAGCTCCTGGATTATGCCGAAAAGATAATCCTGGCAGCGACTCTTTGAAAACTGCCTGCCGAGGTCACACAACCGCCGCATACTGCGCTTGGGGTCTTCTTCCATACTTTTGATCCCGTGGTCGACTGTGGATTCTATCATCGCTTTTGTTATTGTATAAGTGTTCAAAACAAGCTCCGTTCCAGATTGGTCTATAGTTATAAATATATTAGCTTTAAACTCACGACATAGAAACTCACAAATTAAGATAATTGTAACATGGTATACTCTATTATATGAGCCGATGAATAATATCTGAGTGTTTCGGCAGGGGGTGAATATGCTTAAGGACGGCAGGATATGGGTAGCACAGACATCTGACGGAAGGAATATTTCCATACTTCCCGGGATGACTAACAGACACGGGCTTATCGCCGGCGCGACCGGCACAGGCAAAACAATTACACTCAAGGTACTAGCTGAATCATTCAGTGATATGGGAGTCCCGGTTTTCCTTGCTGATGTAAAGGGAGATCTGGCGGGGATGGCGAGACCTGGAGCGGACTCGCCTGACATGCAGGAAAGGATAAAAAGATTCGGTCTTTCAGAAGCCGGTTTCTCTTACCACAGTTACCCGACAGCTTTCTGGGACATCTTTGGAAAGAAGGGAATGCCACTGCGCACTACGGTTTCGGAGATGGGACCGCTCCTGCTCACCAGAATTCTTGACCTGAATGAAATCCAATCACAGATACTCTCTATAGTTTTCAAGATTGCTGATGACAGCTCTCTGCTGCTCATTGACACAAAAGACCTCAAGGCAATGCTGAATTACGTCGATGAGAATTCCAGACAGTACAGGGAACAGTATGGAAATATTCCGGCGGCTTCCATCGCTGCGATAATGAGAGCCGTGACGGCACTGGAACTTAATGGAGGGGATGTTTTCTTTGGAGAACCGGCCCTCAACATCAGTGACTGGTTCACAGTAGACGCTGACGGAAAAGGAATGATAAACATACTCGATTCAGAGAGCCTTATAGGTGATACGGCTCTGTATTCCACATTCCTTCTGTGGATGCTGTCGGAGCTTTTTGAGACACTTCCTGAAGTCGGTGATCTTGATAAACCCAAGATGGTATTCTTCTTTGATGAGGCACATCTTCTCTTCAAAGATAATCAGAAGGCGCTGCTCGATAAGATAGAACAGGTGGTCAAACTCATTCGTTCAAAAGGAGTGGGAATTTTCTTTATCACTCAGAATCCAGGGGATATCCCTGACGGTGTGCTGGCGCAGCTCGGGAACAGGATAGAGCATGGACTACGCGCGTATACGCCGTCTGATCAGAAAGCTGTCAAGTCAGCGGCTGAATCGTTCCGCGTAAATCCCGGCTTTGATACATACGAAACGATCATGAATCTCGGGACAGGAGAAGCAGTGGTCTCATTTCTTGATGAGCAGGGAATGCCTGAAATATCGGAGAAGGTTTCCATACTGCCTCCACAGAGCCTTATGGGTGCAATAGATGATGAGGTGCGGCAGCAGATCATAAAGGGAAGTATTCTTTACAGCAAATATGAAAATGCAGAGGATCCTGATTCTGCTTATGAATTATTGAAACGCAAGGGAATTGAAAAGGCTCGGGATGATGAGAAAGCAGCAAATGATGCAGCTGACAATAAGAAAGCGGCTAACGCTAACAAAAGAGAGGTGAAATCTGTTGCCAGCACCATTACAGGAACAATTGGCCGTCAGGTCGGCAAACAGGTCGGAGGACAATTCGGATCATTTGGAAAAACACTCGGAGGGAATCTCGGAGCAAGTCTTGGAAGAGGAATACTGAGCACTTTATTTAAGATATAAACAAGAAGAAACACCGCTCCCATGGAATCTGATCCACAAAAACGATGCTCCCGATGCGCCTTCAGGGACTCGAACCCTGGACACCCTGATTAAGAGTCAGGTGCTCTACCAGCTGAGCTAAAAGCGCTTATATATGATGTTTGCGTGTTTTTCAGACGCAATGGATATTATAATATACGTATTCGTGTTTGGCAAGCAATAAAAAATTTTTTTTCAAATTACAGGAAAAGCCGCATTTATGCGGCTTTTCTGTTAGAATAAAGTTCACTTGGGAGGTCTCTGCATGATATTTGATACACACGCACACTATGATGATGAAGCTTTTGACAATGACAGAGATGAAATTCTGTCAGGTCTTGGAAGCAATGGCGTAGATTATGTTGTTAATGTGGCGGCTGATATGAAGGGCATAGAATCGGGCGCAGCACTGGCAGAAAAGTACCCCCGCGTGTATTCCTCAGCAGGAGTACATCCTTCAGAATGTGCTGATCTTGACGAGAAAGACCTTGAAATAATCAGGGAGGCGGCAGCCCTTCCAAAGACAGTAGCAATAGGAGAGATAGGTCTTGATTATCATGGTGATGAGCCAAATAGAGAACAGCAGAAGTTCTGGTTTAAGAGACAGCTGGAAATCGCCAGTGAGTGCGACCTGCCGGTTATCATTCACTCGAGGGATGCAGCGCAGGATACGATGGACATACTGAAAGAACACAGAGTGCGTGTGGACGGGCCGCAGGGTGTCATCCACTGTTATTCATACAGCAGCGAAATGGCGGTCATGTATGTGAAGATGGGATATTACATAGGGATAGGCGGAGTCGTTACTTTTAAGAACGCCAGAAAAGTCCGCGAGGCAGTTGCAATACTACCACTGGAACGAATAGTGCTGGAGACTGATTGCCCGTATATGGCACCGGAACCTCTGAGGGGTGAACGAAATTCTTCACTGAATCTCCCGTTTGTTGCGGCGCAGATCGCAAGGATAAAGAACATTACCACTGACGAGGTGATAAACGTCACCGAGAAGAACGCGGAGAACTTATATGGAATACATTGATATCTGTACGCCGGGCGGAACCCTTTATGTACTTGATAAATTCGGCATAAAAGCCCGCAAAAAATACGGACAGAATTTTCTTATAGATTCAAATATCGTAAGGAAGATAATCAGTGCGGCCGGAATAACGAAGGAAGACTGCGTGCTCGAAATCGGCCCCGGAATCGGAACAATGACAGGGATGCTCTCAGAAGCCGCAGGTCATGTGGTCGCTGTTGAGATTGATGAAAGCCTTAGACAAGTCCTTACGGAAACGCTGGCAGGCCGGGATAATATTGATATCATATGGAATGATGTCCTAAAGACAGACCTCAGGGAAATTGCTGACAGACATAATGGCGGAAGACCAATGAAAGTAGTTGCAAATCTGCCATATTATGTTACGACTCCGATAATAATGAAACTGCTGAAGGAGAAGGGATGTTTTGACAGCATCACTGTAATGGTGCAGAAAGAAGTAGCTGAGAGGATTTGCTCAGCGCCTGGTAACAAGAACTACGGCGCGATAACGCTGGCAGTCAAGTACTACAGCGAACCGGAAGTCGTGACGGATGTGCCTCCAAACTGTTTTATTCCGAGACCCGGAGTGACCAGCAGTGTGTTATGTCTTAAAGCGAGGGACGAAGCTCCTGTAAGCGCGGATGAGCAATTCCTTTTTGCTGTCATAAGAGCATCTTTTAATCAGCGCCGCAAAACAATCGCAAATGGTATAGTTTCCGGGCTTGAACATGGCGATACGAATAAGAATATAACACGCGAAGATGTTCAGAAGTGTCTGAGTGAAATGGGTCTGAAGGAAGACGTAAGAGGTGAAAAACTTTCACTCGAAGAGTTCGCAGAACTGTCTGAAAAGCTCAGAAACATGCGATAAACCGGCGGTTTCATGGCAATTGAATCGGGCCACGCGTTTTTGACACTGCCATGTGGTTATGATAAACTTAATCGAATATGTCTAGGCCTAAAAACACGCGCTTCAGCGCGTTTTGGCAGGGAGGATCGCGTTGGACAAATATGAGTATAAGGTTCGGCTTGATGATATAAAATCTCTGATAACTCAGAGAGATTTTGCTCAGGCACTGGAAATAGCTGACTCGATCGATTGGACTCATGTTAAGAGCGTGAAAACGCTGTGCATGATAAGCGATCTGTATAAGATAAACGGAAAGATCCAGGAAAGCTATGCGGTCCTGCTTCAGGCGTACAATTTTGAACCGGAAGATCCAAAGATCATATATGCTCTTTGTGAACTCCTGCTCAGGCAGAAACAAATGTTGCCGGCATTGCAGTTATATAACGAATTCACTCGCATTTCTCCGAGAGATCCCAGTCGTTTTGTCCTTCAGTATCAGATGTATCAGCTTCAGCACGTCAGTATAGATGAGAGAATAAGCGTCCTTAAGGAACTCGAAAGAGTTTCCTTTCGCGACAAATGGGTGTTTGAACTTGCAAGGATATATGAGGAGAACAGCAGGTATCAGGAATGCGTCGCGGAATGCGATAAACTCATAGCTAAAGGGAAACCTTCATATCAGAAGAAAGCAATCCAGCTCAAGCAGAAGTATTCAGGACTCACAGGTGAACAGAATGAGATATACCGCCAGCTTGTCACAACGGCAAGACGGGCGACTGCGCCTATCACTGCGCCAATACCTCAGGAAGAACCGGCGCCGCGCGATGAGGGCGCATATGAACAGGAATCTTCCGCTCCTGTCCGCAGAGATACAGGTAATGAACCCAATATGGATGACATGGTCGACAGAGCTGCCAGAATCACTGGAATAGCGGGTACCGAGCCAATGAGCCAGGTGCCTGAAGGTGAGAGCGATATCCATGTAAAACAACTTGATGAAAAGCTTGTGAGCACGGTGGATTTGCAGCGTGAAGTTGCCGATGGACTGAAAGATATTATGACGCGGGAGACCGGACCGATCGAGCGTGAGGCAGAACAGAGAGCCAGTCAGGAAAAGGTCCGCAGGGTATTCAATAATGGCTTCGATCTTCCGGAAGAAGCCGAAAAGACACCTGAGGAAAAAGAACAATTCGAGCAGGCAAGGCAGAAAGCCAAAGTGGTCCGTGAGCGCATGAACGTTGAGCCACAGCAGACCGAAAGCCGGGAAAATCGATATAACCCATATCTTGCACAGGATAATGACGGACAGATGTCAATGAGACTTGACCCTGAGGTCAGGGTGGCTGAGCGCGCTGCAAAAGAGGCAGCATTGAGACCTGCGCATCGCACATTCAGCACAGAAATGCCGGAGAACGCAGAGACAGAGGAAGAAGCGACGGCAAAACTTCAGGCGTATGATGAGGATCGCGCTGATCGCATAAGAGAAGCAGCACCGAACGGCGGACTCTCTGATGGAATGACAGGAAATGAGAAGCTCCAGGTCGCACTTGCAGGACAGGCCAATGAAGCTCCTGAGAACAAACAGAATGCTCTTGAAGATGCGGGTGTCCGCGATACTCTTGTGATGGATCCGTCAGCAGTTGATGCAGCCACAAGGACATGGTCAGCTCCAGAAGTGAACGGCGCGGCAGGCGGTGTCAAGATCGACAAAGAGATAGAGCAGCCGTTGCATTTCGTGGAACCCGTCGGCAAAGAGACAGACACAATGAACACGAGCGAAGCTGCGACTGAGAATGAAGAAGACAAGCTCTCGGAAACGCAGGAGATAGCAGCTCTTGTTGCCAGACAGTTCGCAAATGATGAGAAACTGGCAGCTGAAAGAGCAGCAGCTGAAGCTGCACGCAAGGCAGAAGAGGAAGCTGCAAGACAGGCGGAGATAGAAGCAGCGGCAAAACGTATCCTCGCGGAGCGCGAAAAGAAACGTGAGGCTGCTGAGGAACAGATAAAGATTGAAGCGGAAGAAAAGGCCCGCAAAGCAGCAGCTGAAGCTGCAAGAAAAGCAGAAATAGAAGCAGCGGCAAAACGCCTTGCGGATGAAGAAGAAGCGAGACTTTCGGCGCAGAGACTGGCTGCAGAGAAGCAAATAGCAGAGAAGCAGGCAGCTGCAAAGGCGGCTGCAGAGAAAGCTGAGGCAGAGAAAGAAGCCGCAGAAAAAGCAGAGGCTGAGAAGGAAGCTGCAGAGAAAGCTGAGGCTGAGAAGGAAGCTGCAGAGAAAGCTGAGGCAGAGAAAGAAGCCGCGGATGAAGAGCCGGCAGATGAACAGCCAGAGACAGATGACGACAAGGAAGCAGCGCACGAGAAAACAGTAGAAGCTGTCACCGAAGCACTGCAGGGAGTTCCTGCGGACCCGCAGGAAACAGAAATAAAACATGATAAAGCGGAAGTGAAACCAGCAAAACACAACTCTGAAGCTGACAGGATCCGCAACATGACCCCGGAACAGCGCAAGATGTTCGGCCCATTCCTGCATGAGAAGAATACGAGAGCTCAGCTTTTACGAACGATCGATGAAATCAGTCTTGCTTCTTACACCGGCAACGTCATCATCACAGGAGATGAGGGAACAGGAACTCTTGATCTCGCAAAGGTACTGCTCAGAAATGAACATCTTACCGACAGCAATTTCTCCGGTAAGGTAGCAGTGACAAACGGTGCAGGACTCAGCAAGAAGGGACCGGCTGCTTACTTCAGCAGACTCGAAAACGGCGGTCTTATTGTTGACAAAGCTTACACCATGACACGTGAGACAGTAAGTGCACTCAACATGGAGCTTGAGAAGGAAGATCACGGAATTATCGTGATCCTCGTAGGCTCAGGCGCTGAGATGGACAAGTTCTACAAGCAGTATGAGAGCAGGCTCAAAGATCTTTTCACTACAAGGATCGATGTGAAGACCCTTTCCACAAAAGAGCTCATAAACTATGCACAGCACTACGCCAATCGTCAGGATTGCTCTATTGATGCTGAGGCTCTGGTGGAACTCGAGTCGGTGATTACTTCGATGCAGAGCGCGACTCATCACGTGACGGTCGAGGAAGTCAGGGATATAGTGGATGAGGCAATCGGAGTTTCTGAGAAGAAGACACCGGGGCACCTGTTCGATTCAATGAAGAGAAAGCGCTACGATTCTGAGGATAGAATGATACTCCATCAAAAAGATTTTGCACATTGAGTTATGACTGATATACCGCGGCAGCGATGCTGTCTGCGGAAGGGGAGGATAAATGGCTGCCAGCAGTGTAACTAAAGTCACTAAAGCAAAGAAACCGGTAAATAAGGATAAGAATAAACTGTTTATTTCTGATGTTGACTGTTATCTGTTCGGACAGGGGACGCACTACGATATTTACAAAAAACTCGGCGCGCATCCTTCTGAGGAAAAGGGCGTAAAAGGAGTTTTCTTTGCTGTATGGGCGCCGAACGCGAAGTCAGTCTATGTTATAGGCTCCTTCAACGGGTGGGATGAGAACCAGTACCCAATGACAAAGAATGAGAGCGGAGAAGGTATCTGGTCCGTTTTTATTCCGAAGGTGGGCACAAACGAACTGTACAAATTTCTCATTTACGGACCTGACGGGGAGAAGCTTTATAAGGCTGATCCTTATGCAAATGCGGCTGAACTGCGTCCAGGGACAGCATCAAAGATAACTGATATAACAGGTTTTGAGTGGGCGGACTCCGGCTGGATGACAAAGCGGGAGAAGACAGACCCCAACAAACAGCCGATGGCGATCTATGAGTGCCATATCGGTTCGTGGATGAGGCACCGCGAAAAAGGCAACAGTTTTTATACTTATAGAGAATTTGCTGACAGGATAGTCGAGTATCTTAAGAAAATGAAGTTCACGCACATAGAGCTCATGGGTATTCTGGAGCATCCTTTTGATGGCTCATGGGGATACCAGGTGACTGGTTACTATGCGCCGACATCGAGATATGGGGACCCAAAGGATCTTATGTATCTTGTAAACAAGCTGCACGCAAACGGGATCGGTGTGATCCTGGACTGGGTGCCTGCGCATTTCTGCCCGGACGCTCACGGACTCGCATGTTTTGACGGAAAATGCATATATGAGGATCCGGATCCGAGGCGCGGAGAGCATCCTGACTGGGGAACAAAGATCTTCAATCTGGCAAAACCTGAGGTCAAGAATTTCCTCATCGCAAACGTGCTGTATTGGCTGCGCGAATACCATGTAGATGGCATCCGTGTAGATGCTGTGGCTTCCATGCTGTATCTCGATTACGGCAAGAAGGAAGGACAGTGGCTGCCGAACAGATACGGCGGGAACAAGAACCTCGATGCCATCGTGTTTTTCCAGCATATGAATTCAGTCATCCGCGGATCGTATCCGGGATTCCTGACCATTGCCGAGGAGTCCACGGCATGGCCGAATGTTACCGGAGAAATTGGAACAGACAGCCTTGGATTTATGTTCAAGTGGAATATGGGCTGGATGCACGATTTCTGCGAGTACATGAAGCTAGATCCGATAATGCGCAGGGGCTCGCACTACTCACTGACATTTGCAATGAGTTACAACAATGCGGAAAACTATATTCTGCCGATATCACATGACGAAGTCGTTCACCTAAAGTGCTCGATGGTCGAGAAGATGCCGGGCTTACAGGTCGACAAATATTCCAACCTGAGAGTCGGTTACACATATATGATGGGACACTCCGGCAAGAAGCTTCTGTTCATGGGGCAGGAATTCGGGCAGGAGAGAGAGTGGAGCGAGGAGAGAGAGCTCGACTGGTATCTGCTGCAGAATCAGCTCAATGCCGGAATGCAGAAGTATTTTGGCAGACTTCTTGAGATTTATAACAAATATCCATGCATGTACTCAATAGATAACGACTGGGCAGGATTTGAATGGATCAACGCTGATGACAAGGACAGAAGTATCTACAGCTTTATAAGAAGATGTGATACTAATCCAAAATGCCTCATGTTCATACTCAATATGACACCTGTGAAGCGTGAGGGCTATCGCATAGGCGCTCCTAAGAAGGGCGTATACAAACTGCTTCTCAACAGTGCACTTAAGGAATACGGAGCGCCTGAGGACAGCATTGTACCGAAGACACTCAGGGCTCAGGCCGGAAACTGCGATTACAAGGATCAGTATCTTGAATTTGATCTTCCGTCATTCGGAGCACTTATATTTGAATACTAATGATCCAAATCAGACTTTGTCTGATTCTGATCTACGAGGTGGTGCGTAGCACCACCTCGGGGCATTAAGCATGGTAATATGCAACTAAGGGGATGAGAGCTTTACATGATGCTTGCAGAACTTAAAACAGGACAGACAGCAACCATTACCAAGGTGGGGGGAGAGGGACCGTTGCGGCTCCGTTTTCTCGATATGGGACTTATTCCACGCACGGACGTGACTCATGTTAAAACTGCGCCTATGGGAGATCCTATTGAGATAAGGATACGAGGCTACGAACTCACGCTCCGGCTCGAAGAAGCCAGAAACATAGAGATCACCGACGTCAGGGACGTCTGGAAGGTGGACAGCAGTATATGATTTTTGCTTTGGCAGGAAATCAGAATTGTGGCAAGACCACGTTATTCAATGTACTTACGGGATCAAATCAACACGTTGGTAATTTCCCGGGAGTCACGGTAGATCAGAAGATAGGCGACATAAGGGATGCAAAAGACTGTCAGGTCGTAGACCTCCCCGGTATTTATTCCATTCGCCCGTACACTGATGAGGAGATCGTCACGCGTGACTTCATCCTCAACAACCATCCCGATGGAATAATCAACATAGTAGATGCAACAAACATTGAAAGAAATCTGTACCTGACACTGCAGCTCCTCGAACTTCATATCCCCATGGTAGTTGCGCTTAACATGATGGATGAGGTCAGGGGCAACGGCGGTTCTATAGATGTTAAGAAAATGTCAACAGCCCTTGGGGTTCCGTGTATTCCCATAAGTGCTGCCAAGGATGAAGGTATTTCCGAGCTTATACACCAGATCGTGAGAGTGGCATCAGATCAGGTTTTCCCGACAGTGATGGATTTCTGCAGCCCGGGACCTGTACACAGATGCATTCACGCAGTATCGCATGTCATAGAGGATCACGCACAGAAAATCAGAATATCGCCAAGATTCTGCGCGACAAAGATAATAGAGGGCGATGAGAGTTTTGCCGACAAGCTCGGACTCGACGAGAACGAAAAAGAACTCATTGAGCACAGCATTGTCGAAATGGAACATGATACTCAGTTCGACAGGAATGAAGCGCTTGCAGACATGCGCTATTCGTTCATCGAAGGCGTCGTAAAAGGATCGGTAGTAAAGAGCCAGGAGAGCAAGGAACACATGCGCTCCGAGAAGATCGACAGGATCCTGACCGGAAAATGGACGGCTCTTCCCTGTTTTGTCATCATAATGGCGATGGTCTTCTTCCTGACATTTAATGTCATCGGATCATTTCTTTCGGATATCCTCTCAAGTGGAATAGATGCACTCACGGCACTTGTCGACGCCGGACTTACAGCTTACGGCATAAACCCTGTCGTTCACAGCATGATCGTGAAGGGTGCTTTTGCCGGAGTCGGATCGGTGCTCAGTTTCCTGCCGATCATCGTAGTCCTGTTCTTCTTTCTATCGATCCTTGAAGATACAGGATACATGGCTAGGATCGCATTCATTATGGACAGGCTGCTTAGAAAGATCGGCCTGTCGGGGCGCTCATTTGTGCCTATGCTCATAGGTTTTGGCTGCTCTGTACCGGCAATAATGTCGGCGAGGACACTATCTTCAGAGCGTGACCGCAAGATGACGATCTACCTTGTGCCATACATGAGCTGTTCGGCGAAGATCCCGATCTATGCTGTATTTTGCGCTGCGTTCTTCCCGAAATATTCGGCGCTTATGATGACACTTCTCTATTTTCTGGGCATAGCCGTTGGCATAATAGTTGCACTGATCCTCAAGAAAACAGCGTTCAGGGGCAACCCCGTTCCGTTTGTCATGGAGCTTCCTAACTACAGACTGCCGATGCCAAAATCAGTGGCGCAGCTCCTCTGGGATAAGGCGAAGGATTTCCTCACAAGAGCTTTCACAACGATTTTTATCGCAACTATGATAATATGGTTCCTGCAGAGTTTTGACACGAGACTTAATTTCGTGAGCGACAGCTCGGGAAGCCTGCTTGCACTTATAGGACAGCTTATAGTTCCTGTTTTCGAGCCGCTCGGATTCGGAGATTGGAAGTTCGTCACAGCACTGATATCGGGCTTTACGGCAAAGGAAACAATAGTGGGAACGCTGAGCGTTCTGCTGGGTGCCAAAACATCAGCTCTCCCGGCACTCCTTTCCACACTGATGACACCGGTAACGGCCATGAGTTTCCTGATATTCACACTACTATACACTCCATGCGTTGCAGCTATCACGACAGTAAAATCGGAGCTGCATTCCGGACTGGAGGCACTCAAGGTCGTTCTGATGCAGTGCGGTGTGGCATATGTTGCGGCGCTCGTCTTCTATCAGATAGCGAGCAGATTGTAAAATTACGGTGAGCATATGAGTATAGGTGACATAGTATTGATAATAATATTTGCCGCAGCGATGATCGCGGCGATATCATATGTGGTGAGACACCACGGGAGCGGTTGTACAGAGTGCAATGGAAACTGCGCCGCGTGCTCGAAGAAGAAACGTGAAGAAAAGCACTGCGATAAGTGACAACTCTTATTCACAGTCAGAAAAAGTTCCGTCAGGAGGAAGAAATGTCAAACGTAATAGATGGCAAAACAATACTTATCACCGGGGGCACAGGCTCGTTCGGCAAGTGTTTTACAAAATATGTGCTGAGAAATTATGACCCGAAAAAGATCATAATCTACTCAAGAGACGAGTACAAACAGTTCGTGATGAGCAACGATCCGGTCTTCAAAAAGTATGAGGACAAGATGCGCTACTTCATCGGTGATGTGCGTGACAGGGAAAGACTGGAGAGAGCACTCAGGGGCGGCGTAGATTATGTCATTCACGCTGCGGCGCTCAAACAGGTCCCAGCCTGCGAGTACAATCCCGCAGAAGCCATAAAAACCAATATAAACGGTGCGATGAATGTAATCGATGCCTGCCTTGATACAAATGTGAAAAAGGTCGTCGCACTTTCGACTGACAAGGCTGTAAATCCTGTCAATCTTTATGGCGGCACAAAGCTTGTTTCAGACAAACTTTTCATGTCGGCGAATGCATATTCAGGCAGCCGCGATATAAGTTTTTGTATCGTCCGTTACGGAAACGTGGCCGGCAGCCGCGGCAGCGTCATCCCGTTCTTCAAGACACTTATTGAAGAGGGGCAGACGACACTTCCCATCACAGACTACCGCATGAGCAGATTCTGGATCAGCCTGACACAGGGCGTTCAGCTGGTGATCAAGGCTCTTGAAGAAGGCCACGGCGGAGAGACATTCATAAGCAAGATCCCTTCATTCTACGTGAAGGACCTTGCTGAAGCGATGCTTCCAGGATGCAAAACAAATGAGGTCGGGATACGTCCCGGCGAGAAGCTGCATGAGGTCATGGTCACGGCAGAAGATGCCGCGAACACAATGGAATATGACAAATATTTCATCGTATATCCTCAGATAACCTTCAATGACAGGCAGGTCCGCGACATGTCAGGAAAGACAGTAGCTGATGGCTTTGTTTATTCATCAGGAACGAATACCGAATGGATGAACGTCGAAGACATACGCAGAAGACTTTTGGAAGTCGCTACGGAAGAAAACTGAAACGCAGAAGGTCTTTATAAATGAAACTCAGTGTGATCGTTCCGGTCTACAATATGGCTGGCGCAGGTAAACTGGATCATTGTCTCGACAGTCTGACAGGTCAGACAATTGATGATTATGAAATCCTCGCCATCGATGATTGTTCTACAGATGGATCATGGGAAATAATACAAAAATATGCTGCAGGGCATAATGAAGAGCACAATGGATGCAGTGAGAACCACTGTGTTTTTCGCGCTCTGAGGAACGAGCGGAACCGGCACCAGGGCGGCGCCAGGAATCATGGCCTTGAGGAAGCGCGCGGCGAATGGATAAGCTTTGTCGACGCGGACGACTGGGTATCTCCGGACTATTTCGAGAAACTTCTGAATAAGGCCGGGGCAACAGGCGCAGACATGGTCGGCTGTGATTATTGTATGACGGATCACTACGGATTTGATGTGGGCAAAGTCGTACACAATAACAGGTCAGATCAGGTGGGAGTTTTGGACGATGCGAAGTACCGCTCACTCATATTGGAGAGCGGATCGCTGGCTGTCAAAATATACCGCCGCGAGATCATCATCGACTGTAAGAGCAGGTTCCCGGAGGATATTTTCTACGAGGACAACGCGATCGCAAACACATGGATGCTCAGAGCAAAACATTTTGAATATCTGCCGTACGAAGGCGCTGAGGGGAAGCTCCCGACTGAAAACGATGCTCCTATCTACTATTATTATCAGCACGAGACTTCGACAGTTCATACGGTCACAAGGAAGCGCCTCGAGGACAGAATGGCAGCCGGGCGCGGGATGATAGAGGAAGCAAAACGCTACGGATACTATGAGAAGTACAAGCCTGAGATCGAGTTTTCCTTCACTGTGCTCTTCTATGTGAACACCCTGTTCTCGGCCATGCGTGAGGGAAAGAACGACAGGAATGTCGGGTATGAGTTCGTCACGGCACTCGCAAAGGAAATGAGGGCTGCTTTCCCAGGTTTTATGCAAAACAAGTATTACCTTGAACGCGTCGACAAAGAGGAGCAGAAATATATCGCCATGCAGCAGAAGGATCCGAAGAGATTCTATATGCAGTACAAGGCGCTCTGGCTCTACAGGGACACGAGAGCAAAATTCATCAGGTAGACAGGTGAAATAGATCCACGATTAAACAGCTACACAGGACTACAGACAAGCAGTCATGAGAGGCATAATGAGAGCAGCAATTATCGGCGCGAGCGCCGAATCCATTCATACAATTAAGACAGCGCAGAAACTGGGAGTTGAGGTCACGGCCCTTGACGGAGATGCGGAGGCGGCAGGGCTCAAAGCTGCTGACAACTCATATGTTACAGATATAAGGGACACAGAGGCAGTTCTTGAAAGACTGAAGCTTATACAGCCGTCGTTCATGCTGACAGCGCCGATCGGCAGATTCCTCACAGCTACAGGCGCGGCAAATGACGCGCTGCACCTTAAGGGCGTATCGCTTAAGGCCACAGAGCTCTGCACGGATAAATGGGAATTCCACGAAACATTGAGCAGGGCAGGACTCAGGAACTGCCCGTGTTTCCTTATTGCAGCTGATATGTGGCGACCGGATGCCGGGCAGGCGCAGAGAATGAATGCGCTCATCACTTCTATAACCGACAATATTCACTATCCGGCAATAATAAAGCCGAGATACGGATCCGGCAGCAGAGGCATAACCGTCGCGGAAAACTGGGAAGAGGTACAGACAGAATTCGGTGCGCTTTCCATGCATGCAAAAGAGGACTATATCATCGAGGATATGATGCCCGGGGTCGAGTACGGCGTGGACGGCGCAGTCACGGGCGGGAAATTTCACCTGATCCTTCTTAGAAGGAAGATCAACACACCGCTCCCTGCAAGGGAGGCTGTAGCATACATCAGCGTGAGGCAGGGTGATCTCACACAGAGAGTGGAATCATATCTTGCAAGAGCTGTCAGCACGCTTGGAATCGATAACAGCCTGATACACTGCGATCTCATGATCTCTGATGAGGCGGGGGATCCGTTCATAATAGAACTTTCGGCAAGACCTTCGGGCCATAACCTTCACAATCTCTTTACACCGCTTGCAACGGGCGTCGACGAAGCGCAGGAAATGATACTGTTCCAGTGTGGAGATAAATACGAGTTTACACCACGAGAAGTAAGGATAATGGAGATAAGATATTTTGATTTCACAGGCACGGCGGTGAAAGTGCCGACAGAAGATGAGGCAAGGCAGAAAGCCGCGGAAAACGGATGCTCCCTTGAACAGTGGAAATGCGCGATCCATGAGGGCGATGACATGGCCGCGCCTTCGACAGGCCATATTCTTATGAGCCGCGGATACATGATCCTTGGTTCCGGCGATGATGGAGATGTACTCACACAGGACGAGGCCGGGGCAAAACTCGAGAACACGGCGGGGAAGATACTGTCGCTGTTTGAAATCAGATAATGTAAGGATATCAGAGTATGAGAAAACTTATAACTGTACCGTATATTGATCAGACGAAATCGTGGCCGACGGGATGTGAATGTGTCTCGGCGGTCATGTTGCTGTGTTATCTGGGAATTGATATAAGCGTCGATGATTTTATAAATAAGCATGTTATGAAGGAACCAATGCGTTTCGGGAGCACACTGTCGCTGAACGCTGACGGGGTCGACCTTACACCTGATCCTGACAATATCATCGGCACAGGACCTGACCCCGATGAATGTTTTGCCGGATCGCCGTATGACAAAGATTCATTCGGCTGCTACCCGGGTGTCATAGTCAGAGCTCTGAATTCCTGTTTTGCAGAATACAGAGCAGAGGATGCGACGGGAGTGACAACAGACAGATTGCTTGTAGACCATATCGATAACGGCAGACCGGTGATATACTGGGCGAGTCTTTGTCTGGCAGAAACGATAAAAGGTCCGTCGTGGAGGATCGGCAGTAAAGTTTTCACGTGGACATCAATGGAACATTGTATGCTGTTGGTGGGTCATGATGATGAAAAGAATACGCTGATATTCAATGATCCGTGGATGAATCATGGAACGGTCGAATATGACAGGGAGCTCGCCATAAAGAGACATGATGAACTCGGTGGACGGGCGGTCACATATAAATAAATTATGGAAAGCGGACGCACAGAGCGTCTGAACGGGGCAGGAACAAATGAAATCAGATATTGAGATATCACAGGAAAGCAAAATGCTGCCGATAGTGAAGATCGCTGAAAGTATCGGCATGAAAGAAGAGGATTTGCAGCTTTACGGCAAATATAAGGCCAAGCTTTCGAACGACTTTATAGAGAGCATAAAGGATCGCAAAGAGGGCAAACTCGTTCTTGTTACAGCAATCAATCCCACACCGGCGGGTGAGGGCAAGACCACAATTACGATCGGACTTGCCGACGCACTCAGAAAACTTGGAAAGAAAGCAATAATAGCTCTTCGTGAACCATCGCTCGGACCTTGTTTTGGCATAAAGGGCGGAGCATCGGGCGGAGGATATGCGCAGGTAGTCCCGATGGAAGATCTGAACCTGCATCTGACAGGGGACTTTCACGCGATAACATCGGCGAACAATCTGCTCGCGGCGATGATAGACAACCACATACATTTTGGCAACAGCCTCGGGATCGACCCCACAAGGGTGGTCTGGAAACGCTGCATGGATATGAACGACAGGGCACTGCGGAACATTACCATAGGACTCGGAGGCAAAACAAACGGCCCGGTGCGTGAGGATCATTTTGTGATCACGGCGGCATCGGAAATCATGGCCGTCTTCTGCCTCGCTGAGGATATGGATGATCTGAGGACGAGACTTGAGCGGATGGTAGTTGCATATACGTACGGCGGAGAGCCTGTGACAGCAGGGCAGATCGGAGCTGTCGGAGCCATGTGCGCACTGCTGAGGGACGCCATAAAGCCTAATCTTATGCAGACAATTGAACACACACCGGCACTGATACACGGAGGACCTTTCGCGAATATTGCGCACGGATGCAATTCCGTGAGGGCGACAAAAGCCGCTATGAGACTCGCTGATATAACAGTTACGGAAGCAGGTTTCGGCGCGGACCTCGGTGCCGAGAAATTTATGGACATCAAGTGCAGGGCAGCGGGAATAAAGCCCGATGCTGTTGTTATAGTAGCTACAGTGGAAGCAATCAAATATAACGGCGGTGTCGAAAAGAAAGATCTGAAGAAAGAAAATGTCGCAGCACTTAAAAAGGGTATCGTAAATCTTGAGAAGCACATCGAGAATCTTCATAAATACGGCGTGCCTGTGGTCGTGGCGCTCAATACATTTGTGACCGACACAGACGCTGAGATCGCAGTCATCAGGGACTTCTGCAGGGAGATGGACTGTGAATTCTCGCAGGCAACTGTCTGGGCTGATGGAGGAGAAGGCGGGCTTGATCTGGCCGGCAAGGTAGTCAATATGTTGGATGAGAGCAAGGCGGCTTTTCACACGCTCTATGGACTTGATCACAGTCTGAAAGAAAAGATCGAAACTATTGCGGCCGAGATTTACGGCGCGGACGGGGTGAATTATTCGACAGATGCGGGAAAGAAACTTGATAATCTTGAGAAGCTCGGCTTTGGCGGTCTGCCGGTATGCATAGCAAAGACTCAGTATTCACTTTCGGATGACCCTGGGAAACTCGGGCGCCCGGAGGGATTCAGACTGAATGTGAATGATGCATATGTTTCGGCCGGAGCTGGTTTTGTCGTGGTACTCACAGGCTCGATAATCCAGATGCCGGGACTCCCAAAGGAGCCGGCGGCGCTGGAAATAGATGTAAATGAGCAGGGGCTGATCGAAGGCCTGTTCTAATACAGATGCGGCGTCTGTAAACCGGTTGCGGCAGCCTTAAGACGCTTCTTCTCGAGAACGGCGTATGCGGCCATGAGGAAGACGCCTGCTGTCAGCCATGCGACGGGTGAGGCAAAACAAACACCGAGGTAGCTCTTATTAATGCCTGCGACAATGCCGACACCGGCGCGGGCAAAAAGTTCAATAACACCGCCAATCATAGGTATAAGGGAATAACCCATGCCCTGCAGAGCATTCCTGTAAATAAAGATCGCAGCGAGCGGGATCATGAAGAAACCGACACAGTAAAGGTATGTTTCTACCATGGGAAGAATGATCTCGATCTCCTCCGACACGAAAAGGTAAGTCAGATATTTTCCGAACGTGATACAGCACAGACCGGCAACAATGGCACTGATAAAGCCCTGCTTGTCTGCGGCGTGGATACCCTGTTTTACTCTGTCAAATTTTCCGGCACCGGCATTCTGAGCACAGTAGCTCGCCATAGTGGCGCCGAGACCAAAATACAACTGGTCAAGCAGGCTTTCGATCTTTTCTCCTGCGGTGTAAGCCGCAACAGCAGTGGATCCGAGAAGATTGAGAGCTGCCTGCAGTACGACAGCGCCGATAGCTGTTATTGAGAACTGGAACCCCATTGGCAGACCGATCCTGAGCTGACCCATCATCAGGTCCTTATCAGGAACAAGATCTTTTATAGAAACACACAGTGTCGGAACTCTCAGCACGATATAAACCCAGGCTGCTATACCGGCGGCGCCCTGTGAGATAACAGTTGCCCAGGCGGCACCTGCTACTCCCATGTTGAAATTGATAACGAAAACAAGATCGAGCACTATGTTGAGACTGGCAGACATGACCAGCAGTATCAGCGGGTCGCGGCTGTTGCCGAGGGCTCTCAGCATTGTTGACAGCAGAGTATAAAGGAGCTGTGCTCCGAGTCCTGCACAGATTATTATGACGTAGTCGTAGGCCATGTCGAAAATATCCGACGGTGTGTTCATAATGGTAAGGAGCCAGCGCATACAGGCGACGCTCAGAGCGGTGATAATGACCGCAAAAATAATCGAGAGTGTGACTGCGTTACCTGCCGCCTTCTTAACACCTTTCATATCTCCCGCACCGAATCTCTGCCCGAGCGGCACGATAAAACCGGCGCACAGACCCCACGTAAAACCGAGTATAAGGAACGTGATGGTACCGGTAGAACCCACCGCTGCCAGAGCTTTTGTTCCAACATATTGTCCGACTATTATTGAATCAGTCATGGAATAGAATTGCTGGAATATGTTGCCGAGTATTACCGGAATTGAAAAATTAAGGACGAGCCTGGCCGGATCACCGACCGTCATATCTTTCTGAACTGCCATAAAACGAACTGCCTTTCTGTATCATACATATATCAGATGATGTATGTGTCAAAGTATCTTTATACCAGAGAAAAAACGAATCGCGAAAATTCGCGACAATGAGCATATTGTACTACGGGGATGTGGCGGAGCGATATAAGCTTTTCTTACAAAAATCGTCTAATCATGTGATTATGGAGCAAAATGATTCAAAATATGGTAAAGTTTTATCAGTAACACGAAGCCAAATGGCGTTCGTCATGGAGGAAAATGGTCAACAACAAAAAGAAAATCAGCCTTATATTAGCAGGTGTTCTTATAATCACATGTCTGTCAGGGTGCAGCAGTGCGACACCTGCCGGTACATCCGGTCAGGGCACCGCAGAGTCACAGACAAGCGGTGAGGACAGCAGCGCTTCAGATGGCAGCGATCAGGCAGATTCAGGAAGTACCTCGGATTCGCCTGATGTGGCTACCCCGGGTCAGCGTGTCTATGCCCCGGATGATTCGGAATTCAGCGATGAAGAAGACAGCGCTGAAAGTGCTTCATCTTCGAACAGCTCAGCGGCAAAGAGCGGGACCACAGCATCGCAATCATCGGCGACGGGTGTTTCCAGACAGAAAATCTCAGATGGCGACGCAGAAGGAGTTTCGGTCGCGTTTCTTGTGCGAAATCCCAAAGCAAAGGATGTTGATACTGAATACGTTTATGGTTATCCGCGCTCTGAGCAGGATATCGAAGGAAGACTTAAGACAATGGCGGCATACTGGGAGGAAGGTAATCTCGACGCCATAGACGACATAATGCGAATGGGCGACATGATCTATGTTTCGCAGCAGCTGGGAGGCACGGCGAATTACTATTATTACGGAGAGGAAAACGACGACGGGACTCCTGACGGAAAAGGTATAGCAATTTATGCGGACAACAGTTATTACTACGGGAGTTTTGACGAAGGAATCCGCTCAGGCGACGGCATGTGGGTCAGAATTTATGTTGATGGCGGCACTTTCAGCAAAGCAAATAATGGCATATATTTCCACAGCTATCAGGGCACCTGGGCCAATAATCTGCCGAACGGCGACGGACAGGAGCATGTGGACTGCAACATCGACTATCAGGAATATCGTGTGGCGATGAATGTCATCGGCAGCTTCAGGAACGGATATTATGACGGAGATGAATATGTGACGACGCTTGATGCTGACGGAACGTATACTGACTGGTCGGGCACGGCCGGGAACGGCATCTGGAAGGCAGCGACTGATTCTTACGACAAAACAAAATACAACATTCTGCCTGTTTGCGTGAATGAAAAAGATGACGAGAATTATATTTGGATACGTGGAGCTGTAAATGAGAAACAGGGGATAACAGGTCTTGTGGAAGGCCCGTCTGATCCTGATCTCGGCAAACATTAACATAAATATTTTACATGAGGGAGGGCAAAACAAATGTATGAGTGTCCGAATTGCGGAGCAGCGCTACGATTCGACATACCAACGCAGAAACTGAAGTGCGATTACTGTAACGGCGAATATGATCCCGGAACATACAAGACAGGGAAAGAAGCCGAGGAAGGTGACAACTTCGGAGCGACAGTTTTCACTTGTACGCAATGCGGAGCCGAGCTTATCAGTACTGACAATTCGGCTACGGGGTTCTGCACATACTGCGGAGCATCGACCGTTCTTGCAAGCCGGATGTCAACTGAGAAAAAACCGGAGAAAATCATACCCTTTACGATTTCCAGGGATGATTGCAAGAAAGCTTTCAGGAAAGCGACGAGAACAGCACTGTATTCACCAAGAGAATACCGGGATCCGGCGTTCCTCGACAAATTCCGCGGCATATATATCCCTTACTGGTTTTACGATGCGAGCTTCAATAATGATGTCACGATGGCGGCATCGAAGGAATACCGCAGGGGTGATTATCTTTACACTGAAAACTACACGACAACAACGAAAATTGACGGCACTTATGATGGAATCTCATATGATGCCTCGTCATCATTCGATGATACCATCGCCGATGTAATCGCGCCCTATCACATAGCAAAGATGATACCGTTCAATCCGTCGTATCTTTGTGGCTTCTATGCGGATACAGCAGATGTATCAAAGGAAACGTATGCGGAAATGGCAGCCGATGCAGCTACAGAAGAGGCAATGGACAGAGTCAGGGCAGCTATCGCAAAGAAGGGCCTGACTGCGGAAGTGCCATCAAGCATGGCAAAACAGAGAATGATGCTCGGAACCAATTGTGAAGAGGGAAAAGCTGCGATGTTTCCTGTGTGGTTCCTGACATGGAGGAACAAGGACAGACTGGCATATGCAGTGATTAACGGCGAGACTGGCAAAGTCTCAATGGATCTGCCGGTGGATCTTAAACGATATGGTGTCGGTACGGCAATAATAGCAGCAGTACTGTTTCTATTGTTTAATGGAACTATTACAATGACAGCGACAGTGACGCTCTTCTGGTCATCACTGCTGGCAGTAGTAGCAGGTATCCTTTATGCGACCGAAATCACTTCTATCAATAATCGGGAGAATCATATTGATGATATAGGTTTTAATGCCAAGATAAGAAAAAAGAAAGCAGATAATGCTGCTGCCAGGGTGGCAAGAAAAGCCGAGAAAAAGAGGGCAGGGAATAAGAATGCCGGATATGCGACATGGGTCATAATTTTGTGGGTGGCCATAGCGCTTATAGTATTACCGATACTGTTGATTTTTGTGAGTGAATTTGTCAAGGATATGCCGGGAATCATGGCGACGATAGTCCTGATAATCGGCGGAATAACGTTTGCCAGCACAGTCAGACAGGAGAACCCGTCCAAAGATAAGAGCCGTATCTACGAGCCCACATGTGCCTTTGCAGGCGAGATAATCGCGGCACTCATGTGCTGGATAAAGCCGGTAAATGACTGGGTATATTATATCGGATGTATCTTATGTCTTCTTGGTGTTGCAGTCACATGCATCGGTATCATAAAGAAGTACAATGTCCTGGCTACAAGACCCATACCTACGTTCTATGACAGGAAGGGAGGTAACGACAGTGCAAAAGACTGACATTATGATAAGAGCGGCAGTTGCCGCTATGTCCCTGACATTTGTTCTGGGCGGAACTGCAGTGGTGGCACATGCGTCCTCACCTGTCTATACAAATGATGAGACGGGCTATGAAGTCTATATTGATGATTCAGCGGATCTTCTTTCAGATTCTGAAGAGAAGAAGCTTATGATCGAGATGCAGCCAGTCACAGATTACGGCGGAGCGGCATTTGTCAGCAGTGATGACGTTGATGACGGGATGTACCAGGAATATGCCGAGGAGCGTTATTATAATTATTTTGAGAACAACAGTGGCGCGCTTTTCCTTATTGATATGAGCAACAGACAGATATATCTTTGCACAAACGGAGAAATATATAATATAGTCACATCTGATTACGCCACAACAATTACCGATAATGCATATACTTATGCGACTGACGGAGATTATTACGGATGCGCTGCAAAAGTATTCAGACAGGCGGGCACATTACTGAGGGGCGGACGTATTTCACAGCCGATGAAGTACATAACCAATGCCCTGCTGGCAGTCATCGTGGCACTTCTGATCAATTTCGTGCTCGTGAGGATCAGAGGCCGCAAGATCAAGGCTTCCAAGAAGGAGCTTCTCGCAGCTACACTTATCGGGCTTGCCGTGTCAGGAGCGACGATCAACCTGCTCAGTACCAAGAAAATGTACAGCCCGCGTGACACCGGATCCGGCAGCAGCGGCGGCAGCAGTGGTGGTGGCGGAGGAGGCGGCGGTGGCGGCGGCTTCTCCGGAGGTGGCGGAGGCGGCCATTCGTTCTGACATATTTCTGCAATTATGCGGAAAGGCTTAACATTTGGATCAGTATTCAAGACTTAAATTGATAATGGGGCAGGAGGCGGTCGATAAGATCGCCTCTTCGCGCGTGGCCGTATTCGGACTGGGAGGAGTAGGGGGCAGCGCTGTTGAAGCACTTGCCCGCTGCGGAGTCGGGACTCTTGATATTATTGACAATGATAAGGTGTCGATCACAAACCTCAACAGACAGATACTTGCAACACACGAGACAATAGGAAGATACAAGACCGATGTTGCAGAAGAGAGAATACACTCTATAGACCCTGACATAACGGTGAATAAATACTGCACATTCTATCTGCCGGACGGGGACACTTGTTTTGACTTCGGGGCATGGGACTACGTAGTGGATGCGATCGACACCGTGACCGGCAAGATAGGAATCATCATCGAAGCAAGGAAGGCCGGCACGCCCGTCATTTCCTGCATGGGGTGCGGCAACAGGCTGGATCCGACAAAACTCGTGGCGGGCGACATTTATGAGACGGAGAACGATCCGTTATCCCGCGTGATGCGAAGAGAACTCAGGAAGCGCGGAGTGCGCAGCCTCAAGGTCGTGTATTCCACAGAAATTCCGGTGCCATGCGTGTTTTCCGGGGACGAGAGTTCAATTCATGACACACGCAAAACACCTCCGGGATCTACATCATTTGTTCCGCTGGCAGCAGGGGCGATCCTGGCTTCAGTTGTAATACGAGATATCACAGGAAGAAATGACAACAGGTAATTGTTTTTATGACACAGGGAGTTTTATGAAAACAGCAGCACTTGTAATATTCATAGCAGTATACGCAGTGATGATCCTGCTGCCAAAACGCAGGGTATGGGGAGCACTTGCAGGAGCGGTGCTCTTTGTGATCCTTGGAATTGTAGGTTTTGGCGACCTTGCAGGTACAATAGACTTCAATGTCCTTCTGATGATCGCGGGGATGATGATCACTGTTTCATATTTCGGGATGTCAGGAATGCCTATGAAGATAGCAGACGGTATACTTGATAAGTCCAAAGATCTGAGAATGGTGATAATAGCGCTTTCACTTTTTGCAGGTATTATTTCGGCGTTTATTGATAACGTGGCTACTGTGCTTATGATAGCGCCTGTTGCCATAGCGATATCGAAGAAACTGAAGGTCTCGCCGATTCCCATGATAGTTTCAATCGCAGTCTCGTCAAATCTCCAGGGAGCCGCGACTCTTGTCGGCGATACGACGTCGATAATGCTGGGCTCATATGCGCGCATGACGTTCGCGGATTTCTTCTTCATGAACGGAAAGGCCGGGATATTCTTTGCTGTCGAACTTGGTGCACTCTGTACGATCCCGGTAATGATGAAGATCTTCGGAAAGCTTAGACAGCCGGTTGAAGCAAAGGAAAAGACTATCGTAAGAGATTATGTGCCGACAGCTGCCCTCGTCATGACGATAATCACTCTTATAATCGCATCATTCTTCCCGGACAGACCGGATATGACAAATGGTGTTGTGTGTATGTTATTTGCGCTGATCTGTGTCATATGGTCACTGATCTCGACACATAAGAATGCGCAGGTGAAGACGGCAGTGTCTGAATTTGACTGGCAGACCATCCTGCTTCTGGCATCGCTCTTTGTTGTCATTGGCGGGATAACCAACGTAGGGATCATTGATGATATTGCTGACTTTTTCGTGAAGATAGGCGGGGATAATTATTTCCTGCTGTACACACTTGTAGTGTGGGGTTCAGTTCTTATATCTGCTTTTATAGACAACATTCCATATGTGTCGGCGATGCTTCCTGTCATAGCGGGAATATCAAGAATCATGGGCATAGAGCCATACCTTCTTTATTTCGGACTTCTGTGCGGCGCGACACTCGGGGGCAATCTCACCCCGTTCGGCGCCTCCGCAAATATTACAGGAATAGGGATCCTGCGGAAGAACGGATATGAAGTTTCAACAAAAGATTTCTGCAGGATAAGCGTTCCGTTCACACTTACTGCCGTGACCGCTGGATATGTTTTCCTGTGGTTCATGTGGAGATGAATATGGCTTTTCCGCCAGCAATTGTGTATCTGATAACGCCGGGCAGTGTCTCTGCGACAAATGGAGAATTTGAGGAGCGCGAGGCAAATCCCGGACCGACGGTCCAGGTGGCTTCGGCATCTATGATTGCAAGATCCGCCGCTGCACCGACAGTGATACGTCCTGCCGGAAGGAGATACAGATCAGCGGGACTTTGTGTCATGAGACGCACGAAATCAATAAGTGCCAGTTTCTTTGTATTTACAAGCTCTTTAAGCCCAAGAGAGAAGGCAGTCTCAAGTCCTGTCATCCCGCTTGGAGCTTCCATAAAAGGCTTTGCTTTTTCTTCGGCTGTGTGCGGCGCATGGTCAGTCGCAATTATGTCTATAGTTCCATCAGCAAGGCCCTCTATTATGGCCTGCCTGTCCGCTTCGGTCCGAAGCGGCGGATTACACTTGGCGTTAGTTCCGAAGCGAAGTACAGCATCTTCAGTGAGTGAGAAATGATGAGGCGACGCCTCGGCGTGAATGCGGTCTGAGCCGCCTGCCTGTAATTTGGCCTTCCTTACAAGATCCACAGATTCTGCGGCGCTTATGTGTTGTATCACGACGTTTGCGCCGGTATTAAGAGCTATATCCAGATCACGTTTTACCATGGAAATTTCCGCCTGCCTGTCGGCTCCTTTGATCCCAAGAGCCCTCGCGGCAGCGCTCCCTGCATTTACACCTGCGCCATGAACGAAAGAGGGGTCCTCCTCATGGAGCGACACCGGGACATAAAGTTCTGCAGCCTTTTCAAATGCCGATCTCAGCAGAGCAGCATTCATTATCGGTTTCCCATCGTCAGTGAAGCCTACCGCTCCGGCATATTTCAAATCTTCAAAACAAGTGAGCTCCGATCCTTCCATTCCTCTGGTCACATTTGCGCAGCTGTATATATGTACCGGCGTCCTGCGTCCTTTTTCAAGTACATCCCGCAGAACGCCAACATTGTCGACAGGTGGCTTAGTGTTAGCCATCATGACTATGGAGGTGTATCCGCCCTTCGCGGCGGCTGCTGCGCCGGAACCGATATCTTCCTTCAACGGGAATCCGGGATCACGGAAATGAGAATGCGTGTCAACAAGCCCGGGCAAAACAAGAAGACCGCCCGCGTCGATAATCTTCAGGGGTTCATTGTCGGGGAGAGCACCGACTGCTTCTGTGACTGCGGTCTTGCGCCCCATAACTGTGCTCTCAGGAATATCCTGAGCGATCTCAGCAAATTTTCCATTTTCTATGAGAATATCGATAATGCAATCAAGTCCTGAAGCGGGATCAATTACATGACCGTTCTTTATGAGAAGCATATGCAACCCTCCGTTACTGTTATACGTAACATAATTGTACCAAAGTTTTCATAAGACAGGGTTTATGGTAAAATTGTATACAATCCTGTACAAAATACGGTTGTCATCGGAGGCCGCTAAGAAAGGTACATATATGATCCGTTTGATATTGGGTTTCGCGTTTGCTGTGGTTTACCTGATCCTGGGTATAGTGTTTGAACTTATTGCTCTGATTATCGGCCTTTTCAGCAAGAAGGCCAAAGAAAAGTTTGTCATGGTGTGGGTCTCAGTAGGGCTTCGCGGCGTCGGCTTCTTTGGAGGAGCGAAGATCACGGTGCTTCACAGGGAGAATATCCCGACGGACAGGGCAGCCTGCTTTATTGGAAATCACAGAAGTTTCTTCGATATTATCTGTACATATCCATTAATGAAACGCCCGACAGGGTACCTTGCGAAGATCAACATGGAACATGTTCCACTTCTAAGTACATGGATGCGCAATATACACTGCCTTTTCCTCGACAGAAATGATATAAAGCAGGGCCTTGAGACAATTCTCAAGGCAATAGACCTGATAAAGAGCGGGGTCTCAGTATTTGTTTTTCCTGAGGGCACGCGCTGCAGGGAAGAGGGCACTATGCTGCCGTTCCATGCAGGAAGTTTCAAGATCGCAACAAGACCCGGGGCGCCCGTTGTGCCGGTGACGATAGTGAACACAGGAGCCATCTGGGAGGATCATTTTCCGATAGTAAAAGCGCAGCGTGTGATCATAGATTTCGGAGAGCCGATCGAGACTGCCGGAATGAAGCCTGCAGACAGAACGGCGCTTCCTGAAAAGGTGCGTGGCATAATGATGGAAACATACGAAAAGGACAGGGAACTCATCAAATGAAAGCCAGAATGACAATGACCGTTTCTGAAACGGAAGAACTTCAAAGTGGAATATATTCCATGACGCTCGCCTTTCCGAAAAACACACACTTGACTGTGAACCCGGGGCAGTTCGTAGGAATTTATCCAAATGATCAGACTGCCCTTCTTCCACGTCCCATAAGCGTATGCAGGTGGGATGAAAAAGAAGACATGATACGGCTCGTGTACCGTATTGCCGGAAAAGGAACGAGAGAATTTTCCGGGGCGGGATGGGGCGATACATTCAACGTGACAGGGATGCTTGGCAACGGGTATGACCTGTCTGAGATGGCAGGCAAGAGGGTAATGATACTTGGCGGTGGAATCGGTATCCCACCTTTGCTTGAACTGGCATGCCGTCTTAAGGAAAAGCCGGGCACGCGGGTCACAGCTGTCCTGGGGTACCGCGACAGCAATATGTTCCTCAGAGAAGAATTCGAGAATGCATCGTACAGAGTCTATATTGCAACTGAAGACGGCAGTGCCGGAACAAAGGGAAATGTACTTGATGCTGTAAGAGAACAGGGTATTGCCGGCAACACTGACATAATAGCTGCCTGCGGACCGATGCCGATGCTGAGGGCAATCAAATGTTTTGCCGGAGAGCACGGGATAAAAGCGTTCATTTCGCTGGAGGAGCACATGGCCTGCGGTGTCGGCGCCTGCCTCGGATGTGTGGTAAAGACAAAGAATGTCGATGAACATTCACATGTACACAACGCGAGGATATGTACTGAAGGCCCTGTTTTTGATGCGGCAGATGTTGATATATGAAGATAGCGATGATCATGTAGATCAGTGAGAGGAAGACAACATTCTTGAAACCTTCAATGGAGATAAATATCGCAGGGGTAAAATTCAGGAACCCTGTCATGACAGCGTCCGGGACGTTCGGATCAGGTATGGAGTATGCGGAGTTCGTGGACCTTACAAAGCTCGGTGCCGTGGTGACGAAGGGGGTGGCTTCCGTCCCGTGGGCGGGTAATCCGGTGCCGCGGGTGGCGGAGACTTACGGCGGAATGCTAAATGCTATCGGACTTCAGAATCCCGGGATAGATGTGTTCTGCAGCCGTGACCTGCCTTTTCTCGAAGGTTTTGATACAAAGGTCATTGTGAATGTCTGCGGGCACACGGAAGAGGAATATCTTGAAGTGGTGGACAGACTTGCTGATGAGAAAAGTGTGAGCATGCTGGAGATAAATGTTTCCTGCCCGAACGTGAAGCAGGGAGCGATACAGTTTGGACAGGATCCGAAGTGCCTTGCCGAAATCACAGGAAAGATAAAGGACAGAGCAAAACAACCTGTCATAATGAAGCTCACGCCAAATGTCACAGATATCTCTGAAATGGCGAGAGCTGCTGAAGCGGGCGGAGCTGACGCAATATCACTTATCAATACGATCACTGGAATGAAGATCGATGTGGAACGGCAGAAATTTGCGCTTGCAAATAAGACAGGCGGATTGTCGGGACCTGCGATAAAACCTGTGGCAGTGAGAATGGTATATCAATGTGCAGGGGCTGTGAGGATACCGATCATTGGCATGGGCGGTATCGCGACGGCTGAGGATGCACTTGAATTCATGCTGGCGGGAGCGACAGGTGTTGCGGTCGGCATGATGAGTTTTCACGATCCCGAAACGGCAGTAAATGTCGCAGCCGGTATCGAAGATTACCTTGTAAGACACAACATAAGCGACGTAAATGAAATCATAGGTGCGGTGCAAGTATGAACAGAATAACAAGAAAAGCATATGCAAAGATCAATCTGGCGCTGGATGTCAAAGGCAGGCGGGATGACGGGTATCATCTTGTGGACATGATCATGCAGAGCGTTGATATCTATGATACGCTCACCATTATGGAGCATGGACGCACTGAGGGATTTTCGGTAAAACTTGTCACAGACCGCGATGATATTCCGACAGGCAGCGACAATCTCATCGTCAGAGCAGTGGAAATCATGAAATCCGAATACGAGATAAGGAGCAGCATGCTCTGCGAACTCACAAAGAGGATTCCGGTAGCAGCCGGGATGGCCGGCGGGAGCACTGATGCCGCCGCAGCATTTATCGCAATGCGGGATATGTTTGTACCTGAGGTGAGCGACGGGGAACTTGAGAAGCTGGCACTGCCGCTCGGAGCAGATATCCCATATTGCATAAGAGGGGGCACCGCGAGAGCTGAAGGCATAGGGGAGAAGCTGTCAAAACTCGATGATATACCGGAATGCGCACTGGTAATAGTCAAGCCGCCTGTCGGGGTGCCGACCGGTGAAGTTTACAGATCATATGATGGAATGATAAATGTGAGCCATCCTGATATAGAAGGAATTATAAGAAAACTCGGGGCCGGAGATATAAAGGGCGCAATGAAGATGTCAGGAAATGTGCTGGAGCCGGTTACCGCAGGCAGATATACAGTGATAGGAGAACTCGAAAAATTTCTTTCGGAGCACGGAAGCTTCTGTTCGATGATGACAGGGAGCGGACCCACTGTATTCGGGATGTTTGATACGCGTGACGAGGCCGATGAGGCATACAGAGCACTTAAGGAGCACAGTGAATACGGAAGTTTTGAATGTTTTGACACTGCGACGATAACGGCGGTCAGGTAATCAGGGTGAAAGGGCGGCGCGAAATGGCAGATTTTTATGAAGAAAGTGATGACAGGAATCTTCCACTGAGGGAGACGGTGTATATAAAGCTCAGAAAGCAGATACTGACCGGTGAACTCAAACCGGGAGAGAGGCTGATGGAGATACATCTGGCGAACAAACTTGATGTCAGCCGCACACCTATACGTGAGGCAATACGCAAGCTTGAACTTGAGGGCCTCGTGAAGATAACACCGGGGAGCGGCGCACAGGTCGCACCGATCTCAAAGAAGGAGCTAAATGATGTCCTTGAGGTGCGCAGGGCGCTTGACGCATTGAGCTGTGAACTGGCCTGTGCAAGGATCGATGCGCAGGGGAAGGCAAAACTTAAGAAAGCGCGCGAAAATTTCGAGATAGCTGTAAGGAATGGTGATCCCGGCGAGATAACGAGCGCCGATGTGACATTCCACGACATCATAAACAGGGCAGCGGGAAACACATGTCTTCTGGAGGTGAGCGGAAGGCTCGCAGATCAGGTGTATCGCTACCGTTATGTTTACATCAGAGAAGACGAGAATTATGAACAACTCATAAGTGAGCACAGAAATCTGGCCAATGCGATCATCGAGGGAGACAGCAAGGCGGCGGTAAGAGCTGCGCGCGCACACATTGACAGACAGGAAAAATCTATCATTGCACAGCTTGGAATAGACGACAATGAAAATGCAAAATAAACCAGCGGGGGATCTTTTGTGACGGATCGTGTGTGGATAACAATCAAAGGGGAGCAGACGCATCCGGACGGGACTGTCGAGAAGAATAAGAGCCGGCAGCAGGCAGATTACAGGCTGCTTGAGGATGGCACGCACGAACTCCGGTTTGAGGAAACCCTCGAGGGATACGGCAAAACAATTCCAAACAGGATAACAGTCAGCGAAAAGTGCATAACCGTTGAAAAGACAGGAAATTTTAATACAAACCTGGTGCTTGAAGCGGGGCATCTCAATTCTTGCGGATATGATACCGAATTCGGAATGATACCAATGGACATACAGACGCAGCAGGTCTCGCTGCTGACCGTGGATACGAATATCCATGCCCAGGCAAGATACGAGCTTGATATGGGAAATGATTATAAGGTCGAGTGCAAAGTGAGCATAAAAATAGAGCCGGTCGTCTGAACGACCGACTCATAATTATCTTATGATTATGTTACACCCGATGTTGTGTCACTTGACCTGCTTTGCACCAGCGCGTGTCTGCATGTTGTCGACCCACTTGCGGAAACGGCTCTTCTTCTTGGTGCCCTCGGGATTTCTGATGATTCCGTGAGCTCCCCTGAATCCAACAATGTATATACCGCTGACCTGGGCTTTGATTTCCTTCTTGACGGGAATCTGGTCAAAGATCTTTTCGTCAGCTACAAGAGAAAGTATCTGCGGACCGACCTTGGCTTTGACGATCGGAAGCTTTGATCTGCGGAGCAGTTTGGGAGTCTGGTCCATGACTGCCTGCGGGAGGCCGGAGTCCTTTATGCGCATTTTCTTCTTATCTATAACAAGCATTGTTACAGTCTGCTTGTTGGCTTCAATCTGTGCCTGTTGATCTTCCTGCTTCTTCTGAGCTTTCTTGCCGAGAAAATAGAGAACAACAAAGACAGCAACAAGAATTGCTAATAATACAATAAAAACTATCCACCCAGTACTCATTTGGTAACCTCGCAGTATAATTTGTTTTGACAGTAAATCAGAGACTACAATATATTGTGAATGCAGACTCGATAAATATTTTAACATTCTTTGAACTGCAGGGCAACGGCAAAAGGGGCTTTCAAGTACCGTGTTCTTGTGCTAAACTCAATCGTATGCCGCAAATGCTGTGCACAACTATTCTGATGCAGGCGGTGCGGAAACACAGATTTTACATATTTGTCTGTTATTATAAAGGGTCTCAGGAATCTTACATATATAAGAAGGAAAGGAACAGCACTTAATTATGAATAAGAAAATATTAGTTTCAGGACTTGCGGCAGTGTTCGCATTGTCTATGGTCGGCTGCGGCAGCACTGACAAGGATGCATACCTCAGCGGCATTAAAGCTGAGGATTACGTGGATCTTTGCGAGTACAATGGAATACCGGTAGAGGAAGCACAGCCTTCAGTTACCGATGATTATGTTGAGATGTATATCAACTATAATCTCAGCAGCAGCGCTTCATATAAGGAAATAACAGACAGGGACACAGTTAAGGACGGAGATGTAGTAAATATCGATTACGACGGAACGATCGACGGAGCTGAATTTGATGGCGGTTCGTCAACAGGATACAATCTGACGATCGGATCCGGAAGCTTCATTGATGGATTTGAGGACGGACTGATCGGCAAGAAGGTAGGTGCCACAGTCAGTCTCAATCTGACATTCCCGGATGATTATTCAAATACTGATGTTGCCGGTAAGGACGTTGTTTTCAAGGTCACGATCAATTCCATAGAAGAACTTGTAACACCGGAACTTACTGATGACTGGGTGGCAGAGCAGAATATTGATGGTGTTACTACGGCTGATGAATACCGTGAATATACGAAGAAACAGCTTCTGACTCAGGCACAGTCGACATATGACAGTGATGTTCAGAGTGCGATCACGACATATCTTCAGGACAACTGCACATTCAGGAAGGATCCGCCGCAGGCAATGGTAGATCGTTTCTCTGATTACGTGCTTGATTATTACACGCAATATGCAAACCAGTATGGCATGGATCTCGAATCTTTCATGCAGTATGTGAGTCCTACAGAAGAGACAGACGCGGCAACTGAAGATGCTGCGGCAGAGGCGACATCAGTTGCTCTTGATACTTCAGTTGAGCAGGCTGAGAGCGAAGACAGTGCAGCAACTGCAACATCGGCAACAGATGCGGCTGCGACCGCAAGTACGACAACAGACGCGGCAACAGCGGCATCGTCTGGTGAGGAATCAGCAGCGGCAGCATCGAGTGAGCCGGCATACATGAAGACTATCAATGAACAGGCAGCCAAGATGGCGAAGAACTACATAATAATGCAGGCTATCGCTGATAAGGAAAACCTGGGCGTTTCCAAGAGAGATTTCAACAAGAAGCTTTCATCAGAGGCTGCTTCGGAAGGCTACAGCAGTGTCGCTGATTATAAGAAGAGCGAAGACGAAGAGGCATATTATGAATCTCTTATGATCGATAACGTGATGAAGTTCCTCACCGATAATGCGGTAATAACGGAACCTGCAGCAGATGACAGTTCGACCGGTTCTTCGGCAACAGATTCATCATCGGCAGCAACGTCAGAGGACGCAGCAGCGGAAGCAACATCATAATTCCAGGCGAAGCAATTCGCATATCATGATCATTATCCTGAAACAGGAAGGTACAGACCGATGGATATAGAACTTACACAGGTGCGTGAGATATCGCGCGATGTCAAAACATATGCAGGAAGAAAGGTCTCCGTAGGAGGCTGGATCAGGAGCAACCGTGATTCCAAAAATATCGGGTTCCTGGTCATCAGTGACGGCTCCTGCTTCATGCAGCTTCAGATAGTTTACAGTGATTCTCTGACTGCTGACGGTGGCAATGAGTCAAAGGCAGCCAGGGAGTCAGGGGATGACATCCTCGATTTTGCTGCTGTTACAAAACTTAATGTAGGAGCTGCGATAATAGCAACAGGTACAATCGTTGAGACACCTGATGCAAAGCAGCCTTTTGAGATGCAGGCAGATGAGATACTTCTCGAAGGTGCATCGTCACCTGATTATCCGCTTCAGAAAAAGCGTCATACGCTTGAATACCTCCGCACTATGCCGCATCTCCGCCCGCGCACCAATACGTTCCAGGCGGTATTCCGCGTGCGCTCAGTAGCAGCTTATGCCATTCATCGTTTCTTCCAGGAGAATGACTTTGTTTATGTACACACTCCACTGATAACAGCGAGTGATGCAGAGGGAGCCGGAGAGATGTTCCAGGTAACGACGCTCCCGCTCGAGGATGTTCCGAAGACAACTGACGGGAAGGTCGATTATTCTAAGGATTTCTTTGGGAAAAAGACAAGTCTTACAGTCAGCGGACAGCTTAATGGCGAGACTTTTGCGACAGCATTCCGCAACATTTATACCTTCGGCCCAACATTCAGAGCAGAACTTTCCAACACGACAAGACATGCAGCGGAGTTCTGGATGATTGAGCCCGAAATGTGTTTTGCCGATCTCACAGATTACATGGACTGTGCGGAAGCGATGCTCAAATATGTGATCCATTATGTTATGGATGAGTGTCCTGATGAGATGCAGTTCTTCAACAGTTTTGTCGACAAGGGACTCATCGAGAGACTTACGAACGTCGCAGACTCGGAGTTTGGCCGTGTCACATATACCGATGCGGTGAAGATCCTGATGGAGCACAACGACGAATTTGATTACAAGGTGTTCTGGGGCTGCGATCTGCAGACTGAGCACGAGAGATACCTGACAGAGAAGGTATATAAACGCCCTGTATTTGTGACTGATTATCCCAAGGAGATCAAGGCGTTCTACATGAAGCAGAACCAGGACGGCAAAACAGTAGCTGCCGCTGACTGTCTCGTTCCCGGAATAGGTGAGATCATCGGAGGCTCTCAGAGAGAGGATGATCTTGATAAGCTCACAAAACGTATGGAAGAACTTGACATGAATATGAACGAGTATCAGTTCTATCTTGATCTTCGCAGATACGGGTCAGTGCGTCACGCAGGTTTCGGACTTGGCTTTGAGAGATGCGTAATGTATCTCACGGGTATGAGCAATATAAGAGATGTTGAGCTGTTCCCGAGAACCGTAGGCAACTGCGAATTGTGAGGAAGTTTTAAGCATGGTTTTTTCTTTCCGTCGTAATAAAAAGAATCAGAGAATATATGCTCTTATCCTCACGGGTGCGCTTGTTTTGTCGTTTGCGGCGCAGCCGGTAATAAGTGCGCGCGCGGCGACTTCAGCGGAACTCAAGAAGCAGCAGAGCCAGACGCAGAGCCAGCTCAACAATGCTGAGGGCGAGGCATCAAGTCTTCAGAGCGAACAGTCAGGGGTTTCCAGTGCTCTCCAGCAGAAAACTTCTGAAATCGCAGAAAACATGGCAGCAATAGGTGTCATGGAAGATGAGATAACTGATCTCGAGAGTCAGATAGAGGTCAAAACAACTGAGTACCAGGCGGCTCAGGAAGAAGAGAAGAATCAATACGAATCAATGAAGAAACGTATTCAGTTCATGTATGAGAAGGGCGACACAAATTATGTTCAGCTTCTCATCACGGCATCCTCATTCGGCGACATGCTGAACAAGGCGGAATACGTTGATCAGATGTATGATTACGATCGAAAGATGTTGATAAAGTTTGAAGAGGCAGTTCAGGCTGTGGCAGATGCCAAAAAGGCGCTCGAGGACGAGAAATCAGAGCTTGAGACCACACAGGCGGAATTGCAGGAGAACCAGAGCTACCTTGAGTCACAGAAGGCAGAGCTTCAGGATGAGTATGATAACTATGATGATCTCATAGCGGAAGCCCAGTCTGACGCCGCGGAACTGCGCGCCAAGATAAAGCAGCAGAATTCTCAGATACAGACGGCGGAAGCCGAGGAGGCAGCCGCGGAGGCAGCAAGGAAGCAGGCGGAAGCGGATGCGGCCGCAGCAGCTGCAGCTGCTGCAGGAACGACGACAACAGACAGCACAACGTCGTCTGAAGGATCTTCGACAGCGGCAACAACAGCCAGAACATACTCTTCAGCCGGATCGGCGAGCGGGTCCAATGTGGCATCATATGCATGTCAGTTCGTCGGCAATCCCTATGTGTATGGAGGTACAAGTCTGACGAGCGGAGCTGACTGCTCAGGCTTCACACAAAGCGTCTATGCTGCTTTTGGTTACTCGATACCGAGAACATCATATTCGCAGATAAATGCCGGTACTGCCGTAGACTCGCTGGCGGATGCACAGCCGGGTGACCTTATATGCTATGGCGGACATGTCGCTATCTATATTGGAAATGGTCAGATAGTTCACGCGAGTACACCTGCGACCGGTATTAAATACGGATACGCCGCATACCGCACGATACTCGGAATAAGAAGAATAATTAATTAATCACATGAGGTGACGATGAAAAGAGAACTGGTCATAGTACTTGATTTCGGCGGGCAGTACAAACAGCTTATAGCGAGGCGCGTGCGCGAATGCGCGGTCTACTGCGAAATACATCCGTATACAATGCCGATAGATAAAATTAAGGAGTTGAATCCAAAGGGAATCATCCTCACGGGCGGCCCGAACAGTGTCTATCTTGAGGATTCACCATCATACGATGCGGCACTCTTCTCGCTGGGAATCCCGGTCCTTGGCATATGCTACGGTTCACAGCTCATGGCATATAAGCTCGGCGGAAAGGTGGCCACAGCGCCTGTTTCAGAGTATGGACACACAGAAGTTACAGTTGATGACCACGCGTCAAAACTATTTACTGATGTTGCACTTGATACAGAAGACAAAACAACAGTCTGGATGAGCCACACAGATTATATTGCTGAGGCTCCTGCCGGCTTCAAAGTCACGGCGCACACTGTTAATTGCCCTGTAGCTGCAATGGAAGACGAGTCTCATGACCTTTACGCAGTACAGTTCCACCCGGAAGTAGTACACACGACAGAAGGCATGAAGATCCTGAAACACTTTGTTTTTGATGTCTGTGGATGCACCGGTGACTGGAAAATGTCATCATTCGTGGATACAACTGTCGAAGAGCTCCGCGGAAAGATCAGGAATGGCAAAGTACTACTCGGCCTTTCAGGCGGCGTTGACTCATCGGTCGCGGCGGCTTTACTTTCAAAGGCAGTCGGCAAACAGCTCACATGCGTATTTGTGGACCACGGTCTTCTTCGCAAGAACGAAGGAGATGAAGTCGAGGCAGTCTTCGGACCGAAAGGACCGTTTGAACTGAACTTCGTCCGCGTCAATGCACAGCAGAGATTCTATTCAAAACTTGCGGGAGTAACAGACCCGGAACAGAAGAGAAAAATAATCGGCGCAGAATTCATAGCCGTATTTGAAGAAGAAGCAAAGAAAATCGGAACAGTTGATTTCCTCGCACAGGGAACAATTTATCCCGATGTAGTAGAGAGCGGCAAAGTCGGAAGCGGCGGAGCCGTGATAAAGTCTCATCACAATGTTGGGGGACTTCCAAAGAACGTTGATTTCAAGGAAATAGTCGAACCGCTTCGCTCACTTTTTAAGGACGAGGTAAGAAAGACCGGCCTTGAACTGGGACTTCCGGAAAAACTTGTTTTCCGTCAGCCCTTCCCCGGCCCCGGACTCGGAGTCAGAATCGTCGGCGACATCACAGCAGAGAAAGTCCGCATAGTACAGGAAGCGGATGCCGTCTTCCGCGAAGAACTTGAAAAAGGCGGGATCGACATGGGCAAAGGCCAGTTCTTTGCAGCCCTCACCAACATGCGTTCAGTCGGCGTTATGGGCGATTGCAGAACATACGACTACGCCGTCGCGCTCCGCGGAGTCATCACCTCCGACTTCATGACAGCCGAAGCTGCCGAAATTCCCTGGAACGTCCTCCAGACCTGCATGAACCGCATTATCAACGAAGTCAAAGGCGTCAACCGCGTGCTCTACGACCTCACGAGCAAACCTCCCGGGACTATAGAACTTGAGTGATAACGAGCCGGACAAATAAATGAATAATGCAGTTTACAAAGTAAACTGTAGTCAAAAGAAGCGGAACAGTGCGAATGTTTACATTCGGCGCAGTTCCGCTTCTTTTGACGTCAGATCCGCAAAGCGGATCCATTATTCATTATTAGTCCGGCGACAACATACATGAGGAAACGCACAGCGTTTCCGAAGGCGTGATACCTTTTTGATACCAAATTTACTCTTTCCAGTGTTTTCAGGTGTTTATTAAGAATCCTTTCTCCACTTCTTAGCGGGCTTTTCTAAGTCATTTCCTTTATCATCAACATCACTGGCAGTTTCCGGCCAGCCTATCTTCCATTCAAAATATTCAGCGTTTGTGATCTCGCCTTTTACAAGCTGTTCACGACGCACTTCCCATTCCTTCAGAAACTGATTAACCAGTCCATAATCCATCCACATACCAACTGGCGACTCTGCCGGCCAATCATCCGTTTGATGGTAATAAACAACCGGATCCTTGACGGCATTGTTTTTTTCTTTGGGGAAACGGGCAAATCTGACGAGGTGAAAGATGTTCCGGTTCTCTTCATCAAGCCAGAAGAAGTTCTCCATTATGTCAGTAGCATCACCGCTTCCTGAACTTGTGAAGTTGTGGATATTGACATTAAGGGCGTCGGCCATGGAAGCAAGCATCTCTTCCTTGGGCACCCGAAACCCGATTTCATATTGCCCTATCCTTGTATTTGCACTTCTTACATCCAAACCAATAGCTTCTCCAAGTTCCTGCTGGGTCAAACCGCGGAACTGACGGATCCTTTTGATCTTTTCTCCAAGCTGCATGTTGATGCCTCCGAATCACAGAACTTCCTATGAATAAAACAAATATAACATATTGGTTAGATTCACACAACAGTAAATTATCTAATAAGATAATAAAACAAATTTGTGTTAATTGAAAAATTAGATTCCACCAGCAGATTTTGAAACTGGAAGTTAATTCTTCCGAATAATGACTGGAGGTTAATTCTTCCGAAAAAGTATACAATAGACTTCGTAAGTCCACCACCTGTTGCTCCGACCAGAACAGGAGGCCATGATGGCTAAATATAGTCATTTGAATAATGAAGACCGGAGCCTACGGTCGTCCCTTCAACGACTGTGCCAAACGTAAGACCTGCAA
>Ga0172377_10000085_pt1 | contig 77268 bp, 79 predicted proteins | sample Pumphouse3metaG_FD_119749 | JGI IMG/M metagenome (GOLD analysis project Ga0172377, IMG submission 119749) | Leachate microbial communities from a municipal landfill in Southern Ontario, Canada - Pumphouse #3 metaG | ecosystem: Engineered > Solid waste > Landfill > Unclassified | place: Canada...
TAAACTTTCCGCTTTTTTAATGTTAATTAATGTCTTTTTCTTTTGGTTTGTCATAATATTTTATTTATACCTGTACCATAGGTATAGGTATAATAACAAATCAAAAAAAATTGTCAAATCTTTTTATATAAAAACTAATCCGGTAAAAATTCTATTATGCGCGCATAGGCGTTCAAGCTATGAGCAACAGAATCGCTTCTAACATGTCTGTACTCCTTACTCCAATAGACAGACCCAATAATATCTTTAATTTGCGTATTTTCTTTTGAATAAGTATGTCCAATAATCCAATCTATTACGTCTGTTACGGAATCTTTATATATTGAACAACTGTCTCCTTTTTCTTTAAGACAAAACCTGTAAACTTCCGTTAAAACTTCAGCTATCCATCCGTTTCCGCTTGATGAATAAGCTGTTTTATAACGTCCGAAATCAGATGGATTTTTTTCACTTTTTATCTGGTCTTCCAATATTTTTCCGCTGTGCCTGAAAATTATCTCTTTATAATAGTTGTCAAAAGAGATGTTGTAAAAATCCATCAAAGACATAACAACCCAAGAATTTGATATTGAATTTACCGTTCTGTAATCATCTACTATAAATTCTCCATTTGCCTTTTCTATTTTATCTGCAAAACGATCTGCTATCTTTTTTGCCCCTTCATAATATCTTTCATCCTTTGTTATTTTATACAATCTTGAAAACGCCGATAGAACCTGACCCTGATAAAGAAACGACTCTTTTGAGCCAAAAAGCCATTTTCCATTTTCATATCTTACGTAGGGCCTTACTGTGCCATTTTCATTTTGCATTGTTAAAAGCCAGTTTCCGGAAAGTACTGCCGAATTCAAATATTTTTCTTCTTTTGTGTATTCGTAAAGGCGCAAAAGAGTGAAAATCGTTTTTGAGTTTGTCCCAACAACATATCTTAATTCTCTTCCTTGATTATCGACATAAAAATAATCTGTAAATTTTTCCCCCTTGCTGTTTATGGTTTTTTTCTTTATTTTACTGCCAAAATCAAGGTTCTTTTCGTCAAAAAAATAAGAATAAACAAATGATCCATAGCGCTTGTCTTCTTTGTCTAAATTTTGCATTCTCAAAAGAAAATCTCCCCAGCTTGAAAGCTTTTCCAGTGTTTTTTTGTCTTTATCAAATTCGTGAATAAAAAGAAAACTGTAAACAATTGAAGCAGAATAAGTAGTATGAAGACGATCTTCGGTTTTTTCTTCCTCAAAAGGAAGATAATATTTATAAAAGCCGTTTTCTTCTTTGTTTTCTATTTGCAATAAAAATTCCTTGCCTTGCTTAATTTTTTCTTCAATAAAACTCTTAGTTATTTCATATTCTCCTACCGCTGGGCTTTCAAAATTAACTTTAAAATTATTAAAGTATATCCAGAAAAAAAGGGTAAAAAAAACAACTATAAAAACAGAAATTATTATTTTATTTTTTGAAAAATTTGGCATAATAATTAAATAATTTTGGCTATAAAGTTGTTAACCACCGGATATATATTAAATATTTTATTATCATGAAGCGGCAAAATTCTTATATTTTCATTTTCCTTCACCCATGAAATAAAATCTCTATTTTTCTTTATATTATAATAAGTGCCTATTGGATTACCGTCGCAATTGTCGATTAAATAACATTCGTCCCCCGTAATAACATATTCTATATTATTATGCTTAAAAAGAACAATAGAAGATCCAATTGTATGTCCTCCTATTTTTTTAATTTCGAAAAAATTATACAAATTGTAATAATCATCAAATAAAACTAATTTATCGTTATTCTCAAAAAAATTCAAAAGTTTTTTATCTTTTGAATTTTTTTTGAAATGCTCTAATTCTTCTCTTTGAATATATATTTTAGCATTCTTAAATTTGTCAGCATTGCCTATGTGGTCAAAGTGACTATGAGTTAAAATTAGATCTGTTATTTTGTCAGAATTAATATTTAAAAAAGAGAGTAAATAAAACGGATCCCTATAATCTATTGCTAACGATTCTACAAGCGCTTCATTATTAAATCCCGTATCTATTAGTATAATTTTGTTTTTATATTTAATAACATAAAACATCCAGGAAAAAGGTAAGGGTTTTCCAAACTTATCTTCATAATAAATATTTTTTGAATGATAAAAGGAATCACCGTATTTTATTCCATAAACTTCTATTTTTTTATTGTTTAAAAAAAATAAAACAACACTAAATGTAAACAAAAAAATTAAAAGCAATAAATAAAATATTTTCTTATATTTTTTCTTTAACATGTAGCTCTAGTATTGAAAGAATAATGGTCGCCAAAACATAACAAAGAATACCTATTATAATTACCGAAAAATAACCAATTTTTATGCCAAGATACAAAGTAAGAGGAACTGCAAAACAAGAGACAACAGCATCAATTGCGTAAAAATAATAAACTTTTTCTTTCGATTCTATTTTCTTGATAAAATTCAATCCTTTGGGAAAATAAAATCCCATTAAAAATCCAGTAGCTAAAACAAAAGATACACTTAAAAAATTTATGAAAGAAGAATGAATATTAAAAAAATAAAATGAATTAGGAAGAATAGCAGCAATTAAAGACGTTGGTATTAGAAATATTATAATATTTTTTAAATTAAATTTTTCTGAAAAATATCCTCCAATGCCAGAAAATAATAGCAAAAAGCCCAAAACAAATATAAACGACAAAGATGGTGATATAAAAATATTTTGATAGACTTGGAATAAAATTATTTGAATAGAGAAAAAAGCAAAAGCGACTAAAATATGGTACATATTTAATGCCATATTTAACTTTCTTTTTTCAGATCTAATCAAAGGAATTGTAAAGATAATCCAAAGAACCAATGTAAGAATACCAATATCTTTTAGTAAGTTATTTAATTTTGGCGTTTTTAATGTTGATTGAGTTAAAAAGGGCCTATTATTCGTTACTACTGAAGAATCAAAATTTTCCTCTTGAAGAGAACTAAAATTATTTGATTCTATCATTGCAAATAAATCTAAAAATTCTTTTGAAAGCTCTTCATTTTTGTAACCATTAAAATATTGCAAGTTAAATTGATCGCGAAGATTCTGTCTTTGAATCCACGGATCAACCCATTCTTTTTTAATCGGATTTTTGAAAACAGCTATTCCTGTAAAATAAAAAAGCTTATATTTTTCAAATTTCTTATTTTCATACATCCATGACCAAATTACAAAGTGATTTGAAGGATTTTCAGCGCCTTCTTTTTTTAAAGCATGCCAAATAGTATTAATTTCTCTATATAATGCTAATTTTGATTCCAATGTTTCCGGTCTCTCTTCAATCATAAGGTATCCCTCCTCGCTCAAACTATTAAAAATATTTCTATAATTTTCAATTGTATGCAAATAATCCGGAGGCCCTTGATGAGAAATATTTCTGTAAGGATGAACATTCATCATTGTTATCATATCAAACTTTTCATTATTGGACTTTAAAAAAGAAATTCCATTTCCCAGAATTGGCGTAAAATTTAAATAAGCCCTTCCGCTTTCTTCAAAAAAATCTTCTTTCATTATTTTAATAATGCTTGGATTTATTTCAACTGAGGTTATTTTTTCCAAAGGAGTAATTTTTCTTATTGTAGGAATAATTCCCTGGGCGGCAGAACCTATGATTAAAATTTCTGGTTCTTCTTTTACCCCATACAAGAAACGAATATCAAGAGTAGGCCATTCCTTGTTTTTATTACTTGAATAGTCATCTTTTGTAGATAGTATTTTTTTATGAAAAATATCATTTGGCCACCCTTCATACGAAACAGTATACGAGCTAGAGTTAAGAGAAGTAATTTGAGTAATATCTATTCTTCCTACTAAATTATCATAGCTTTTAATTAATTCTACATTTCTGCAAAATATTTTAGCCGTTCCTTCCGGCGACTTTTCTATACCATTGCAGTTAATTAAGTTAAAAAGATTATATTTATCAAATAATACTTGATTATAAAACAAGCTTGAACCCAAAATTAAAAATAATAATAAAATAAAAATTATTATTTTTTCATACTTTAGTTTTTGGAAAGAAATATCAATTAAGGCAACCAGAGGAATAATAAGCAAAATCAAAAAAAATATTGATTCAGAAAAAAGAAAAAAATAAAGAAAAAAAACAAAAAACACCCCAAATAATCCGCCCACCATATCTAATAAATATATCTGCCCGATTTTCTCTTCAGCATAAATTTTAGAAATATAAACGGATGGAAATAAAAAACAAAAGAAAAAAACAAAATTTGTAATTCCCCCAGAAGGAAAAAAAATCGTTTTAAAAGCAACCAAATATAAAGAAAAAACTGTTCCTAAAGAACAAATGGCAAATAAATATTTTTCTGGAATTTTAATTCTACCTGAAATAAATGCTCCTAAGCCAATTCCCAAAACCGTATATGAAATTATCAAAACTGCATTAAGATAATCATAAATATAGTTTAAAACATGGAAAAAAACAGTTTCCAAGATAAAAACAATCAGAGAAAAATAAACAATTTTCAGAAATATAAAAGATTTTGCGCGCATTATTGCTAATTAAAGATTATATTAATTAAGCAGGTTAAGACAAAAATAAAAAAGTTCATCTAAAGTTTGTGATTTTATCTTAAAATTGAACCTTCTTTTTATTTTTCCTTCTTTATCGAAAATGATATTTTCAAGTTTTAAAAAAAGATATCCGTTTTTCTCAGATAAAAAGCAATTTAAAAAATAGTTATTTATAATTCCCTCCTTCCTTTTTTTGTTATAATTAAAGGGAAATTTCTATCAAATATGATATCTTCTACTGTAAACAATTTAACATTAAAATCTCTTTTTCGGAATTACAAGCAAAAATTATTACCACTCCTATAAAAAAACAAAAAAAATACTTTTGAATATTTTTTAAATAATTTTAAAAACTACAAATAGTCGAATTTTTTTATCAGAGCCCTAAAAAGGACTTGAGTTAAAAATATTTTTAACTCAAGTCCAAAAATAAAAAACTCTATTTATAAAAAACCATTAATTAATACTTCCCGCTTCATAAAGAGACGCTGCTTCCTCTTGGCTGCCTGCCTCTACCCATTTTCCATCAACATTAGCATACCATTGGCCTTCGTATAGAAGTTGATTAGTAAATCCGTTTCTGCTTGCGTAGTTCATAACTTGAGCTTCTCTTTGGCTGCCTGCTTCTGTCCATTTTCCATCAACATTAGCATACCATTGGCCACTATATAAAAGCTGACGAGTGAATCCGTTTCTGCTTGCGTAGTTCATAACTTGAGCTTCTCTTTGGCTGCCTGCTCTTACCCATTTTCCATCAACATTAGCATACCATTGGCCTTCGTATAAAAGCTGACGAGTGAATCCGTTTCTGCTTGCGTAGTTCATAACTTGAGCTTCTCTTTGGCTGCCTGCCTCTACCCATTTTCCATCAACATTAGCATACCATTGGCCTTCGTATAGAAATTGACGAGTGAATCCTTTTTCTCCTGCATAATCTTCCACTTTTTTCATTTGCTCTTTAATAAGATCAATTTCTTCTGTTTTTGCCATTTCCTTACTTGAGAGAATTATCCAAAATCCTCCGACAATAACTAAAAATATTACGTTAAATATAACTATTGCTTTTACGCTATTATTTGACATTTTTTTGTTTTTTTAAATTTTTCTCCTCGACCTTTTGAAGAACTCTTTTTTTTATGTTTATTATAACAAAGCAAAATAAAAATTTTAGAAAAAAGCTTTTAAGAAAATAATCTTTCTTTTATTATAACAAAGCAATATATTCTTGGCAATAATATTTGAATAAATATTAAAATCCGCCAAGATTAGATATTTCTCTTGCAGCCATCATTTGAACTTTTTCCATTGCTTCATTTAGGCAATCTTTTAAAATAACTTCCTGTCTTTCCTTATCAAGAGAAGGATTGATCTTTATTTCTTTTATTTTTAAATTACCGCCAACAATAACGCTTACTCCTTCTTTTTCATGAGCAATTTCCCTATTCTCCAGCGCTTTTTGAATATCTCTTGCTTTTTTAAGTTGTTTTAATTTATCAAACATAATTTATTTATTTAAAGGATTAACGCAATTTTCTTCTTCAAAACACTCTTTTATTTTTTCTTCCATTTCTTCTCCTATTTCTTGATTAAAACCTATAAAATATTTATCTCCTATAAAAGTGGCCGGAACACTTCCTCTCATATTTAATGAAACATCAAATTTTTCCAATAAGCTTAAAAAAATACCGGAATTTTTATTTGCCTCAAGTTTCAAAAAATTTATACTCTCATATTTTTCTTCCATTTCTTCTATCCATATTGACTCAGCTGCACAATAAGAACATCCTTGAACCCAAAAATAATAAATATTAACTGCGCTTTCTTCTATTTGCAAATTACTATTACTATTTTTGGAATTATAAAAAACAATGCCGAAAAAAACCAGCAAGATAATAAAGACGTAAATAATAATTTGTTTTTTTGATTCCATTTTAAAAAATATTAATAAAATCTTATAACGATTATAAAAAAGCGTAATAATAAGCGATAAAGAATAAAACAAGAGAACCCGCAAGAGTTGCATAGGTTATAAATTTCCCTTCTCTAAACCAAATCTTTTTTGTAAAAACCGCAACAAGAAAAACCACGATTTCATCCAAAAGATAGAAGAAAAGATAAAGTAAGATATAAAAAAGATATCCCAATATTCCAACTCCTTTTTCAGCCAAAATACTGGTAAAGACAACTGGAATTGCTGCCGAACACGGAAACTCAATTATAGTCACTACCGCTGCGAAAAAAATAACAGATAGAACTAAAGCAAAAAAACTTTTTTTGGAAGAAAACGATTCCTGAAGATGTTTTACCGTCTTTTCAACTAACTTGTTATTACTCATCGTGCAGGTAAGGCCTTTTCTAAGCCGTAAAAATTCTTTAAAGAAATAAATTCCTCCAAAAAAAGAAATGGCGCTTATCGCCGCTCTCATATAAGTAAAAAAAGGCAAAATAAAAGAAAAAACCTGATACCAAAACATGACCAAAATTCCGTAAACAATTGAAACAACAAATAAAAAAAGCCCTCCGAAAAATAAAATTGAAGATCTTTTTTTAAAAACAAGAACTATGCTCAAGATCAAAACCAGCGCCCCAATCGAGCAAACATTAAGCCCATCTATAGTTCCAAGAACAATAGATAGAACAGGCAGTGAAAATTGAAACAAATTCACCTCCCCTAAAAAAGGAAGGTTAATTGTTTCTGCAGCAAATCCAGAAAAGGGGAAAAATAAAACGAAAAAAATAAAAAACGACAGTATTTGTATTCTTTTTTTCATTTAAAGCTTGTTTAATTCTTTAATTAAAGAATCTCCGTCAAGTCCGTACATTTTTGAAACATCTCCTATTTGCAAAGAATTTATTTCAAAAGAAGCCATAGGACAAGACAAACAGGGAAGATTATATTTTTCCAAAATCTCTTCTGCCCCTTCTATTTCTAAAATCTCTTTTATTGTTGTCTTTTTATTTATTTTTTTAGAACTCATTTTATACAATTATTTAAAACCCTGCATCCTTTAAATAGAATCTTGGAGAATAATCCAAATTGGGTTTCCGCTGGCGCTTGCCTCGGCAAGCGCAAATTAGGAATCCCCTTAAATTCTTATAGTCCAGAAACTAAATAAAGGAGAACAGGGTCAATTTTATTATATCGCTTTGAAAATCAATGTCAAACAGGCAGATTTATTCTAAAATTCCGTCTAAATTAACATCATAAAGCATTTTACTTTGGATATGGCGATAGTTAATAATTTCATTTTCTTTTACCCATATCCCTATTTCTCTTTCTGCTTCATCGGGACTATCAGAGCAATGAATTAAATTCCTTACTGCGCGGGTATCCAGTGTTGCTAAATCATAAGAATCAACAGTTAAATCACCCCTTATCGTACCGACATCAGAAGTTAAGGGTTCCGTGCCTCCGACTATTTTTTTTACAATACCAACCGCTTGATTGCCCTCTAAAATAATAACTACTACGGGCCCCGAAGTCATAAATTTTACCAAAGCCCTGACAATGTCTTTTCCATATTCAATAGCAGGTTTTTCTACCGGCATATTGGCATTTTTACGTTCTTCTACGCTTCTTTCCCCTTTTTGCTTAAACCAAGCATCATCTTTATTATAATGTTTTAGGCATTGGTCTTCATTTGCCAAAACCATCTTTAGAGCAACCACCTTTAACCCTACTCTTTCAAAACGATAAATAATTTCTCCAACAAGAGACCTTTGAACACCATCGGGCTTAATTATTACAAGAGACCTTTCTTTTTTTGGGTTTGTCATAAAAATAAAATTTAAATAATGTTTTTTAATCAACGACTTTTATAATCTTCCCATCACTGACTATTTTAATATCTCCCAACTCATCCGTTCTTAAAACACTTATACCAAAATTATTTAAATTCGCCAAGACCTCTTGGTTCGGATGGCCGTAAGAATTGTTCTTCCCTGATGAAATAACGACAAATTGAGGAGAAACCGCAAAAAGAAATTCTTCAGAAGTTGATGTCTTGCTTCCATGATGTCCGGCTTGTAAAACATTTGAATTTAGCGTCATATTTTTACAAAATAAACTTTCTTTTCCTTCGCAATCCTTCTGAAGGGCAATAAGTTCAAACTCAATATTTTTATAATTATCACCAGTAAACAAAAAAGCATTTTCTTTATGATTAATCCTTATAACAATTGAAGTATTATTACTGTCCTTAAAGCTTTGTCCGTTTAAAAATTGAAAAGGATATAATATATCAAAAAAAACTTCACCGGAACGCACTCTAATTCCCGACTTGGCGATAAAAACATTTTCTCTCCCTTCTATTATCTTCTCCCATTTCCTGAAATCATCAGCATCTTCAATAACTCCATTCCAAATTAAGTTTTTAACATCATAACTCTCAAAAACAGAAATAAGTCCTCTCAAATGATCGCTATGGGGATGGGTTAATATTATCAAATCAATTGTTCTATCGTAAAAAGGAATATTTTCAGACAATTTCTCTAAGATAGAGGAATCAGGTCCTCCGTCAATTAAAATTCTATGATTTAACGGGGTCTTAATAAAAGTCGCATCTCCTTGCCCTACATCAAAAAAATCCACTTCAAGAAAAACAGGACGGTTAAGAATAAATACTTCCTTCCATGCAAGAAAATTAAGAAGAAAAAGAAAAAAAAGAACAAATAATCCCTTTTTATTCATAAATGTTAAAAAATCAGGGGCAGCAGGATAATTCCCGCTGCCCCTTCTTTTTTAGAAATGCCTGTACAGGCCTGTATAACCTTTTCCGTTAAAAAATTATTCCGCCTTTCCCAATATTCTAAACATCTTCGTTCCGCAGGTGGGGCATACTCCCGTCATAGCTCTTCTTTTTACATCCCCTTTTCCTTTCATTTCAACTTCTTTTGCATCTTTCATTTCCCTTTTTTGTTTGCACTTTACACAATAAGCTTCGGTCATAAGTAACTTGGTCGGGAGCGGCGGATCCAACTTGCCGTTCCCATTTATTTTTTGATAAGCGACCTTTTGCCCTATTATAACCTAATTTTGACAAATACTGCAAGCTTTTTCAAGAAACAAACCTTTTTAGCGCTATCTTCATTTCTTTTTTTAAAAAATAATTTAAACGATAAAAATAGCATTATTTATCCTCAATCTGGTCCAAATTTTCGTTTCCCTTGAAATTTCCTTTAATAAACTCTTTTTCTATAATACTTGTTTCAAAGTTTTTATTTTCACTTTCAAGTTTTAAATATTGATAAACGATTATCGCAACTGTTCCGACAAAAAACAGTATTATTATCACTATTGCCAATATTGTCGGTACTTTTTCCTTCATTTTTTTAAAAAATAGCATTATATTTTCCCTTTTTTATCTTATTATAGAGTATTTCCAAAACAATATCAACAAAAATCAATAAAAAAAGCTTCTTTTTCCTCTTTTCTTGTTATTTTATTATCAAGAATCTTTTCTATTTCCTTTATTTTCTCCAAACTTCCTTTACCTGTTGATTTCTTGGGAACAAAAAGAGTACAACAATCTTCTTGAGGTTTTATTGAAATATCAAAAACACCTATTTCTTTTGCCGTTTCTATTATTTCTTCTTTATCGCTTGAAATAAGAGGCCTTAAAATAGGAAGTTTCGATATTTCCGACGTTATCGCTATATTGGAAAGGGTCTGGGAACTTACCTGTCCCAAGCTTTCTCCCGTAGCAAGCGCTTCGCACTTTTCTTTCATGGCAATTTTGCCGGCAATTTGAATCATCTTTCTTCTATAAAGAAGAACTCTTAAAAAAGGGGAGGATTTTGATTTAATTTCCATCTGTATTTTATGAAAAGGGACGAAATAAACTCTCAGCTTCGGATATGTTTTTGAAAAAACCTTTGCAAGTTCTTTTATTTTTTCAATGCTTTTATTTGAAGTAAGAGGAAAACTATGAAAATGAACCCAAACACATTCTCCTCCTCTTTTTGAAATTAAATGTGAAGCAACAGGAGAATCAATGCCACCTGACATTAGAATAAGAACCCTGCCAGAAGAAGAATAGGGCAAGCCGCCAGCTCCTTTTTCTTTTTTAAAATAAAGAAATTGCCCGTGCTTTCTTATTTCAATATTGATCTCTTTGCCGGGTTTTTTGAGTTTTACTTTTCTATCTATTATTTTTGCAGCTTTTTCGATTAACTCTTTTTTGCTTTCTTTAATAATTCTTTCTTCAATTCTTACCCTAACAGCAAAAGTTTCTTTCTCTTTTATCCAGTTTATATAGCTTTGAGAAATAAAAGAAAAAAGATTTTCCAAATCAATTTTATGAGAGTAAAAACTCTCTGAAATCCAAGAAATGCCAAAAACTCTCTTTAGGGCTTTTTTTGCCTTTTTGACATCTTCCGTTTCAATAAAAATTCTTTCTCGTAATGAAATTAATTTGAAAGAAATTTTTTCCTTTTTTAAAACAAAAAAAATATTATTCTCCAGTTTCTTTTTGAAAATCCTTTTTACTCCTTCTGATTTTAAAAATAACTCGCCAAAAGCGATAAGTAATCCTCTTTTCATTCTAATTTTTGATTATGCCTCCCCCCAATAGCTCTTGGCCTTTATAAAAGACCATTGACTGGCCGGGAGTGATTGATGTTTTTTGGGAATTAAAAACAACGCTATTTTCATTAACAACAGAAACAAAGCTTTTTTGATTGTATCTTGACATCACTGTCACCTTCAAAGGAAACTTCGGCTTTTTCCCTGAAACCCAATTTACTTTTTTAATGACTGCTTTGCTTTTATTAAGAAGTTTTTTATTTTTACCTACAAACAGAATATTACTTTTTATGTCCTTCTTTATAACATAATAAGGGCCGTTTGAAAGTCCTATCCCTTTCCTCTGGCCAAGAGTGTAAAGCCAAACGCCTTTGTGCTTTCCTATCGCTTTATTATTATAAACAATATCCCCTTCCTTTTTTCCAATTTTTCTTTCCAAAAAAGCATCTATCGTATCGGAAATGAAACAAACCTCCATTGATTCCTTGGCGCCGCTGGACGGCAATTTGAAATCCTCCGCCATTTTTTTCACTTTGTCCTTTGTATAAATTCCAACAGGAAAAATCATATGCTTTAACTCTTTCTGTCCCAGGGCCCATAGAAAATAAGATTGGTCCTTTTTCTTGTCTTTTCCTTTTAAAAGGGAAAATCTTATTTTTCCTTTCTCATTAAATTCTTTTTTTTTGGCATAATGGCCAGTTGCGATAAAATCAGCTCCAAGTTTTAGCGATTTTTCAAGAAACAGACCAAATTTTATTTTCTCATTACAAACAACGCAAGGATTTGGAGTATCTCCGCCAATTGTCGTTTTTAAAAAATAATCTACAACTTCCTTCTTGAACTCTTTTTCAAAATTAAAAACATAAAAAGGAATTCCAAGTTTCTGGCAAGTCAATCGAGCATTTCTTTCTGAATCAGAAGAGCAGCATTTATTCACCCCTTCCTTCCCGTCTTTCCAGAATTTCATAAAAACACCAATAGTTTCATATCCTTCCTTTTGTAGCAAGGCCGCTGCAACCGAAGAATCAACTCCTCCGGACATGGCAACGGCAACTTTTTGAGGTTCTTTGTTCATTTTATCTTTTTTCCAGGTTTTTATACCTTTCTTCTATAATTTCCCTTTCTCTTTTTATTTTTTCATGCCTTTCAAGTATTTCCAAGGGAATTTCTTTTTCATTTTTTGAAAAATAATCAAAAATAGCTTCAGTTAAGGCATCAACAGCTAAAACTGAGCAATGATATTTTATTTTAGGTAAACCGCCCAGTTTTTTAATAATGCTATTTTTTTCAATTTTTAAGGCCTGATTTATTGTTTTTCCTTTAACAAGGTCCGTAATAGTGCTGCTTGTTGAAATGGCAGCAACGCATCCAAAAGTTTCAAACTTTATATCTTTTATAATTTCCTCTTTTTTTCTATTTCTGCCAATCTTAATGTAAAGCTGCATCAAGTCCCCACAGACAATATTGCCCACCTTTCCAATTCCGTCAGCATTTTTTATTCTTCCGTAATTTTTAGGATTTTTGAATGTCTCAAGAACTTTTTTTGTATAAAGTCCGGCACAAATATTGTTATTTTTTTTCATAAAATGGGGATATTTTTCTTAATTGCTTTATAATTCCCGGCAAAATTTTCAAGAAATAGTCAACTTCTTTTTCTTTTGTCCATCTTCCGAGCGTTACCCTTAAGGAACCATGAGCATCTTCATGTCTTAGGCCGATAGCAAGCAAAACGTGGCTTGGCTCAAGCTTTGTTGAAGAACAAGCAGAACCAGTAGAAACGGCTATCCCTTTTAAATCCAGCTGGATAGCAATAGATTCTCCCTCGATAAAAGAAAAACTGAAATTGGCGTTATTTGCCAAACGATTTTTAGGATGGCCGTTTAATCTCGTTCCTTTTATCTTTAATACTCCTTTTATTAATTTTTCCCTCAAATTAATAATCCTATTTTCTTCTTTTTTCATTGTAGCGATAGAAATATCAACTGCCTTGGCAAAGCCGACAATAGATGGAATATCCAAAGTAGAAGATCTAAGGCCGTTTTCCTGCCCTCCTCCATGGATAAGCGGTTCTAATTTAACCCCCTTTCTTTTATAAAGAAAAGCTGCTCCTTTAGGACCGTATATTTTATGAGAGCTTGCAGTGAGAAGATCTATTTTTATTTTTTCTACGTCTATCGGGATTTTTGAAAATGTCTGAGATGCATCAGTATGGAAATAGACGTTTTTTTTCCGGCAAATTGCCCCTATTTTATCAATCGGCTGGATTGTGCCTATTTCGTTTGACCCATGAATAATAGAAACAAGAAAAGTTTCTTCTTCTATGCTTTTTTCAAGTTCTTTTAAATCAACTGTCCCGTATCTGTCAACCTTGAGACGAGTAACTTTAAAGCCCCTTTTTTCAAGCCAAGCAGCGCTTTCAACAATACAAGGGTGCTCAATTGAAGAAATAATAATATGTCCTCCTTTTTTAAAGAAAGAAAGGCCTTTTAAAACCATATTATTGCTTTCGGTGGCAGAACCCGTAAAAATTATCTCTTCAGTGTCGGCATTTATTGCTTTTGCCATCTTTTCCCTGCTTTTTTCAAGAAAAACTTTCGCTTCCTGCCCAAAATAATGAAGAGACATTGTATTGCCAAACTTCTTTGAAAAAAACGGCTTCATTTCCAAAAAAACCTTAGGATCAACCGGAGTTGTAGAAGCATAATCAAAATATATTTTTTTCATTTTTTGTTTGCCAGCTTTAAAAGGGTTATTGATGAAAGAGTTGAAGAAAAAGATAGTTGCAACTCGTCCCAAAGGCCTTTTGCCGGACATTTTTTTTCTTTAAGACACCCCTTGCATTCAACCAAAGACAATTTCCCTTCAATTGCTTTTATTATTTCATCTGCGGTAATCTTAGAAGGGGGCCTGGAAAGAGCATATCCTCCAAGCCGGCCCCTTTTCCCTTTTACCAAATTTGCCTTTTCGAGAGAGAAAAAGATTTTCTCAAGATAATCAAAAGAAATTGATTCATTCTTTGATATATTTTTCAAAGAATAAATTTCTTTTTTGCCATAATTTTTGGCAAGAAATATCATAGAACGAAGGCCGTATTGCGATTTTTTTGATATTTTCATAAATTAAAAACCGACTGATTTTGTCGGATTATATTCTATCAGATAAAAATATGTTGTCAAATTCTGCTAAAAGACGAAAAGGGCATCGATGTGCCCTTTTTGAAGTCATCTTCTCCTTCTGCCGAAAACGATTTCGGCGATGATTGAAAAAATGCCTCCCGCAATAACGAGAGCTGTTGCTACCGGATAAAAAAGCAGCACTCTCATTAAAATAGACCGACTATTTGCCCACCTGAACAGGGATGATCCTCCCCTGTTAAAGAGACGGGCAATTCCCCTAGTCAGGCCTGAAACAATGTTTCCTCCTCTTTGTCCTACTGGACGAAGGATGAGGAAACAATCGGGCTTCCCCAAAAGAGGGGAAACAATAAGGGAAAACCCGATAAGAACAATTATGAGCGCAAGAATTGCGCTAAATAATTCTTCCATTTTTTTCTCCTACAAAAAGAGCTTTTTTGTTTAGTACTTTCTCATTATAACATATATTAATAATTTGTCAATAACAAAAAAGCGCTATATATGAAAGCGCTCTTTTTTTTATTAAAACATAAATTACTCTCCTTTGCATAAATACTCTTTTCTTTCGGAATATTCCTCTTTTTTCCCTAAATTCCATTGGCCTACGGGCCTTAAATAGCCAACTACTCTCGAATAAACCTCGCAGGGTCTGAAATTTGAAAGAGAAGGATTTTTCTCATAACAACCCTTGCATTTAAAAACCTTTGTTTCTTCTTCGTTTTCTTTATATAAAAGATGATAACCGTTCTTTATTTTGCCATTTTCCATATCCATCAAAACGCCGCAATCATGGCATTTGCTATTTTCCACATTGTTTACATTTTCCATAGAAATATAATTGATAATTTTCAATTTTCCCGACCTTTGTGCTTTTTGTTTTCAAGACATGGCAATTTTTACAAACATCAGAAAGATCAAAAACTTTTTGGCAAGATTTGCAAATAAAATGAGCATGGCAAGACGTGTCTCCGTCATATCTTGAAACAGAAAGCGGGATTTCTTGAATTACTCCTTTCTCTTTAAAATCTCCTAAAATCCTATAAACCGTTCCTTTGCTTATTGAAGGAAGTTTTTCTTTAACAGAAGAGTAAACGTCTTCCGCGCAAGGATGAGCTTTAGTGTCTTTCAAAAAATCCAAGATGACCGTCTTTTGAGAAGTTGTCCTTTCTTTTTTCATTATTAAGATTATATTCTTAATAAGAATAGATGTCAATAGTTAAAAATATCATATCTTCCCCTCTTTTATCTTCTCTCTGATTTTTTCAACATAACTGTTAAAAAAATAAAGATTATGAAAAGTCAAAAGAGAAAGACCGGAAATTTCCTTCGCCCTTATAAGATGAGAAATATAATTTCTTCTATGATTAAGACAAACAAAACAAGAGCATTTCTTATCAAGAGGATTTTTATCTTTCAAAAACTTTGACTGCCGAAGGTCAATCTTTTTTTCTTTTAAAAAAGAATCTGCAGAAATAAAGGCAATACCTCTTCTTCCATAATGAGTTGGCACCGTACAATCAAAAAAATCTATTCCATTTTTAACCATTAAAAGAATATCTTCAATTTTTCCTATGCCGAGCAAATGGCGGGGCTTTTTTTCAGGAAGAATGGGAATTGTCCATTTTAATATATCTTCTGTTGTTTTTTTACTTTCTCCAAGATCCCCTCCTATGCCAAAACCGTCAAAACCAAGGGAGGATATAAAAGAAGCGCTTTTTTCCCTTAACTCCTTAAATTTTGAGCCCTGAACAATCCCAAAAAGAGCTTGATCTGTTTTTTTTACTTTAAGGCATATTTTGGCCCACTTATTGGTTCTTTCTATTGCTTTTTTGACATAATTAAAGTCAGAAAAAGGAGCAGTGCATTCATCAAAAGCAAAAATAATATCGGCTCCGATTTTTTCCTGTATCATCATTGATTCTTTTGGCCCTAAAAAAAGCTCTCTTCCGTCAAATGGCGACTTAAAGAAAGCTCCTTCCTCCGTTATTTTAACAAAATTCGGCTGTTTCCCGTCTTCTATCGTTTCTTTGCCGCGATTTTTTGAAATTTTTCCTACATTAAAATCTCTTCCAAAACCAAGCGAAAAAACCTGAAAACCACCTGAGTCAGTCATTGTTGGCTTTTTCCAATTAGCAAAATTATGTATTCCTCCCGCTTTTTTAATCACATCTTCCCCTGGCTTAAGATGAAGATGAAAAGCATTTGCAATAAAAATCTGGCTTTTTGTTTCTTCCATTTCTTTTAAGGTTAATGCCTTAACTGCCGCCTTAGTTGCTACAGGAACAAAACAAGGAGTTTTTAAAATGCCATTTTTTGTTTTTAAAATACCAAAGCGAGCCCTGCTTTTTTTTGATTTTTTGAGAATTTTAAATTCCATAAAAATTTTCAAAAATTTTAAAAGCAAAAGGCGTTTCTTTTATTTTCGGCTGCTTGTTCTTTTTGGCATAATCCGGATAAAGAGAAAGACGAAAATTAATATCTTCAATTTCAAGTTCTGGATGAAACTGAATACCTGCCGCTTTTTTAAATCTGAAAGATTGTATTTTGCATTTTTTCCCCTTTGCAAGAAGGGTTGCCTCTTTTGGCAATTTCAAAACAGAATCTTTGTGGCCCTCCTGAACAAGAAAACTTTTCGGCAAATTGTAAAAAAGTGGGTCTTTTTTCCCTTCTAAAGTAAGATAAATTCGGAAAGTTCCCACTTCTTTTTGATTTAAAAGAGATTTAACTTCCGAACCGAGAAGAAAAGCCAATAATTGATGGCCAAGACAAACTCCTAAAATATTGGTGTTATTTTTAATTTCTCTTTCCAAAAAAGGTATTATTTTTTCCACTTTTTTCCAATATTTACTTTTCTTATTTTTATCTGAAATACTAAATTCTCCGGAACCGCCTAAAATAATATGGGTAAAGTCGTTTTTCCCCAGAAAATCAAACTCATCCATAAAAATATTTCTGGATTGAACTTTTAAATTAATATGCTTTAAAAAGCATTTTTGTTCATGTTGTGCCACCACCTTGTCTTCCCTAAATTGTAAAAAAAGAGTTTTCATAACTAAAACAGTTATAGCAAAAAAAAGAGGTTTGAGCAAAACCCAAACCTTTTTTAAAATACTAAAAAGCAAGTTCTCTTACGAGATCTTCGCTTTTGATAGTGGCCGCCCGCATTGCCGGGCAAATGACTTTTTTCATCCTTTCAAAAAGAATGTCAGCGAAAAATTCTTCTCCTTTATTTCTTTTTTTCAGCCCTTTGTAAATAAAGAAAAGAACATCTTTCAGTAATCCAGGATCAACTCCATAAAATCCATACTCAATTGCATTTTTTCTAAGGCATCGGAAAGAGAACCCTTCTCTTTTAAAATCATAATAGAGTTCTCTTGTAAAAGAATGAACTTCCTCAAGGCACTCTACAATACCAAGAGCAAAAGCTGAAACAGCCATGCTCTCATTATGAGGTTGAGTGCAACAAGGACGAAATTCAACGGTTCCGTATTTAAGGCGGGGGCGGCAGGAAAACCAAACCGTTCCTTCATGATAAAGGTAATGGGCCGTTTTTTCCTCCAAAGAAAGGCCAGAGGCAAATTCCTTGAAAGAAATTCCGGGAATAAAATAATTCCCATTACTCTTAGTAAGAACGAATTTCATATCTTCTAAAAAAGAAAAAAGATGATTGTTTGATTTAAACCAAACAGGAGGGACGCCGCTTCTTTCGGGAGCAAATTCTCCCCAAACGGCTTCTCTTTTTGCCAACCTTCCATTGTCTTCTCCGTTCATAACGGAAGAATTGGCGCAAAAAGCAATTGCAATTCCGGACAAGGCATTTAAAACATTTACTGCCTTGTAAATTTCTTCTTCTTTTACATCAATATGGACCTGGCTTGCCGCCGTTCTTGTTGTTTTATTAAGAGAAGGAGAAAACCCGATTGAAAGGAGGGTTTTATATCTGCCTTTTCTTGCCCATTTATTTTTTTTCTCAAAAGGCTGAGCGCCAAAACCGAGAATTTTTGCTTCAAGAGAATTAAATTCTCCTGCAAGAAAAGAAATTAGTTCATTCAACGATTTTTCAGCCTCAAAAAGAGAGTTTACAGGAGGCTCATTTACCTCTAAAATCCCCTCTCCGGCATCGCTGGTTACAACTTTGCCATTTTTTGAGACTGCAATAATTTCGTCTTTATAGACATCGTCAAATTCGGGAATCCATTCCCTTTCAATAAGAACCGGAAAAATCCGGCTAACAGGAAAAGCCATTCCGTTTTTATCCACAACGGGATATTCAATCTCCACTCCAACCTTTCTCATGACCACTATCCTTATTTCAAGGTGCTGCAAAAGGAACTAAAAAAGCCCTTCGGTTGAAGGGCTTTTTTAATTTCTTTTTTCTTTTTTTAAAAAGCAAAAACCCTCAACCGTGAAAAGTTAAGGATAATAAGGAGAACATTAAATGTTCCGCTTAAAAATATTTTGTTTTTTAAATCTTCCGCCATTAGTACAAATGATATAAAATTCTAAAATTATGTCAATATCTTTTAAAAATAGCAGCCAAAACGCCGTTTATATTGAAATACTTTTTAATATTTCTTCAAATTTATTTCTGCAATCATCGCTGAAAATAAGGTCGCTTTCAATAATATAAATTTTATCGTCAGTTGGTATTTCCAAAACAATATATTTCACTATTCCCAGGTCAAAAACCGTCTTTAATCCTTTTTTTCCGTCAATAAAAAAAACTTTGTGATTTATTCCTTCCTTTTCTTCTTCACTAAGTTCGTTTTTAGCTCCGTTTATCAGTATTTCAATATATTCTGCAATAGTGGGCTTATCTTCATTTTTTTCTTTTATTTTTCCAATCTGGATATTTATTCCGCATCTTTCTTCGCTTTGGTTTTCTTCTTTTTGAAGATAAAAAGATATCTTTTCATCTTTTTTTTCTTCATTCCACCCTGTTGGTATTTCAATTGTCATTCCTTCAGCCGTTAAAACCCGACTATCAAAAATAAAATTGTCAGAGCTTATAAATTCCATTTCTGAAACATATTTTTCTCCTTTTGTTTCATCGGTGTTTTTTTTCTTAAATGAAAATGAAAGAAAAATATTAACGGAAAGAAGAAAAATAACTATAGCAGAAAGAATGTAAATAATTTTTTTATTCATTATTTTATTTCTAATTAAAAACCGGCAAAACTTTTTATAACATCAGAAGACAGAGCAAAAACCTCTCCATTTTTATCAATTAAATTTATTCCTGCTACATCTCCTTGTATATCAAAAAGCACGCTTCCTTTCAATCCGCTGCTTTCTGAAATATTCGTATAAATATATTTAGAATCGAATCTTTTTATTATGCCTTCGTTTACAGTTTTAAAAAAAGAGTCATTTAAGAGCAAGCTTCCAACTAAAAAAACTCTTTCTCCATTTTTAAATCTGTCTAAATTTTTAAACCCAAGAGAATAAAAATCGCTTCCTTCAAGCTTGATAAGCGCAAGATTTAGGTCTGTGTCTCTTTTTAAAACTTGGTACGGCCTGCTTTCTCCGTTTACGAAAAAAGAGAAATCATATCCTTGAGGAACAAGCTGAGCAAGAGTAATTATAAGTCCGTCATTTGTTATTATAAGACCTGAACCGGATATAACAACGCCGCTTTTTGAAACCGCTTTTGTGGAAATAACTGATTTCTCGACCTTATTGAAAGAATCAACAAGAAGTTCGTTTTCCCTAATATAAATTTCTTTTTTTTCCGTAAGATAAATTGGAGATTTTTCAAGCCGATACTGGTAAAAAAGAGGGCGTTCTATAAAATAAGGCCAAAAAATTTGGTCTGCAAAAATACCCCCTCCCATTCCTAAAATAAATATAAATATAATCTTAAATCCTGTTTTCATTATTAATTTTATTTAGAGCCGCTTTTCAACAAAGAAGAATGGGGTTTTGAAAGCCACTTGCCCGAATTAAAAGAAATTTTCTCTCCGTCAATATCGATGATTATTTTTTCTTTTTCCTTAATTGTCCCTGAAACAATTCTCAAAGCCAAAGGATCAAGAATTTCTTTTTGGATAACTCTCTTAAGAGGCCTTGCTCCTAAATTTGGGTCAAAACCCTTTTCTGCCAAAAATTTCTTCGCTTTTTCAGACACAACAGCTTCTATTTTTTTCGCTCTTAATCGGTCTAGCACTTTTCTTAATTCAATTTCAACAATTTTCCCGATTTCTTCTTTTCCAAGATAATTAAATATTATAATATCGTCTATTCTGTTTAAAAATTCAGGCCTGAAATGATCTCTTAAAGATTCCAAAACCTTTTCTTTCAGAGATTTTTTTTCTTTGTCTTCTTTGCTGTTTATAAATCCCAAAGAACCCATTCTTGTAATATATTCCGATCCTATATTGGAAGTCATAATAAGAATTGAATTCTTGAAAGAAGCTGTCCTCCCTTTTGCATCAGTAAGCCTTCCGTCTTCAAGAATTTGAAGAAGAATATTAAAAACTTCAGGATGAGCTTTTTCTATTTCATCAAGCAGTATTACGCTATAAGGCCTCCTTCTTATTTTCTCCGTAAGCTGTCCCCCTTCTTCATACCCGACATAGCCCGGAGGACTTCCTATAATTTTCGAGACAGCGTGCTTTTCCATATATTCTGACATATCAAGCCGAACGAGAGCATTTTCGTCGTTAAAAAGAAACTCCGAAAGAGCTCTTGCTGTTTCAGTTTTTCCAACTCCGGTAGGACCTAAAAACATAAAAGAACCCATCGGTTTTTTTTCTTCTGAAATTCCAGCCCTTGATCTGCGAATAGCGTTTGAAATGGCGACAATGGCTTCTTTTTGGCCAATAACTCTTTCAAATAAGGCATTTTCCATTTTTTCCAGTTTTTTCGCTTCTTCTTCGATAAGCCTCATAACTGGAATTCCAGTCCATTTTGAAACAACCTGAGCAACATCTTCTTCTCCTACTTCTTCTTTTAAAATAGGACTTGATTGTTGAATTTTTGCAAGCTTTTTCTCGGCCATTCTGGTTTCTTTCAACTTTTCCGGTATTTTTCCATATTTTATTTCAGCCACTTTTTGCAAATCCGCTTCTCTTTGAGCAATTTCTGCTTCAAAAGAAAGATCGTCTATTTCTTTTTTAAGATTCTTTATTTTCCAAATAAGATCTTTCTCTGTTTTCCATCTTAATTCAAAATCCTTTGCTTTTTCTTTCAAATCGGCTATGGCTCTTTCTGCGGCAACAATTTTTTTCTTACCGTCTTTTTCTTTTTTTAATGCTTCTTTTTCTATTTCGTGCTTTTGTATTTCTTTTCTTAATTCTTCAAGACGGGACGGTTCGGATTCTATTTCAAGCCGCATCGCCGACATCGCTTCATCCATAAGATCAACCGCCTTATCTGGAAGAAAGCGATCGGTAATATAGCGGGAAGCAAGTTCTACGGCCGCATTAAGGGCAGAATCTTTTATTCTTAACCCATGATGAAGTTCATATTTTTCCTTTATTCCTCTTAATATCGAAACGGCGTCTTCAATTGTCGGCTCTTGAACATATATTGGCTGAAATCTTCTTTCAAGCGCCATGTCTTTCTCAATGTATTTTTGATATTCTTTAATTGTAGTTGCCCCTATTGCTCTTAGTTCTCCTCGTGATAATGCCGGCTTTAATAAATTCGAAGCGTCAATAGCTCCTTCGGAAGCTCCGGCGCCAACCAAAGTATGAAGCTCGTCTATAAAAACAATGTATTTTCCAGAAGCTCGAAAAAGCTCTCTTAAAAGCGCTTTTATTCTTTCTTCAAATTCCCCTCTGTATTTTGTTCCGGCAACAAGAGCTCCTAAGTCAAGAGAAATTACTTCCTTATCTTTCAAACTTTCCGGAACATCTCCTTTTACAACTTTCTGAGCAAGACCTTCGACTATTGCTGTTTTTCCGACTCCTGCTTCTCCTATCAAAACAGGATTATTTTTAGTTCTTCTTGATAAAACTTGCATCAGTCGTCTTATCTCATTTTCTCTTCCAATCACCGGATCAAGTTTTCCTTTTTTTGCCGCAGAAGTAAGATTTTTTGTGTATTTTTCAATAACTTGATATTTCCCTTCCGGCTCCGGATCAGTAATTCTCGTTCCGCCTCTAATTTCAGATAGAACCTTTATGGCAGAATCGTAATCCAGTTTTCCTATTTCAAGAGTTCCAGAACCCCCTCCTTCAGATTTTAAAAAAGACGCTTTATCTAAGATTTCTCTCGCTTTTGTCTGAGAATCAAGCAAAGCCAAAAACAAATGTTCAACAGAAATAAATTCGTCTCCCATTTTTATCGATTCTTGACGAGCCCGTTCAAGGGTTTTTGCCATATCTTGGGTCAAATAAAGCTGGCCAAAGGCCTGGGGAGTAGAAATAGGAGGAATCTGGCTAAGTGCCGCTTTTGCCTTCTTATTTAATCCTTCAATATCAACTCCAAGCTTTCTTAATAAGCCAATAACAACGCTCCCGTCTTGGTTAATAAGGGATATTAAAAGATGAAGAGCGTCAACTTGCTGCTGGCCCCTTTCTTGAGCTATTGATTGGGCCCCCAATATTGCTTCTTGTGTTTTATGTGTAAAATTTGCTCCGTTCATATTATTTTTTTACCATATTTTTTGCAAAAAATCAATTACCTATGAATAGGCAATAAATGCATCATTTATTTTTTATTTCTTATATATCGCCTCTCTCTTCAAGGACAACGCTAACATCTATTGTTTCGCCATTTCTTAAAACCTTCAAGAGAATGCTTTCTCCAGGATTGTATTTTAGAATAATTTTAGCCAAAGAATTATTTGTCGTTATTTTCTCGTTGTTAAATTCAAGTATTATATCATTTTCCAAAATCCCTGATTTTTGCGCCGGAGAATTCGGGAAAACAGCCGCCTCTCCTTTGCTTCCTCTTAAAACAAGCGCTCCATAATTAACGTCAAAATTGTTTTCCTCCTGTATATCTTCATTAAGAATTACATATCTAACTCCCAAAAAAGGGTAAACTATTTTTCCAAGAGTTCTAACTTGCTCTATTGCTTTTTTGGCTCCGTTTATAGGAATGGCAAAACCAATACTTTGAGCTCCAAGGGCCATTGCCGTATTTATCCCGATTACTTCTCCTTTTAAATTAAGCAAAGGCCCTCCGGAATTTCCTCTGTTAATAGCGGCATCCGTTTGAATAACATCTTCTAAAACTTCAATTGTTCCTCCTCCAGAAGCCGAAACCGTTCTCCCTAGTCCCGATATAACTCCGACAGAAACAGTATTTCTGAATTCTCCAAGAGCATTCCCTATTGCAACAACAGTTTGGCCTATTTGGAGGTCTTTTGAATCTCCAATTTTTATAGCAGGAAAAGGCATCAATTCGCTTTTTTCCGCCGTTACAATTTCTTCTTGCTTAATTTTCAAAACAGCAAGGTCCTGAAGCGGATCCCTGTCAAGCACCATTGCTTCAAACTTCTTCCCGTCAAGAGTAAAAACTGTGTAGTTTGCATCTGTGTCTGAGACAACATGTTTGTTTGTCACTATAAAGCCATCGTTTGAAACAATAAATCCTGTTCCTCCCCCTATTTCTCTTCTTTCGGTTCCATTGGACTGTTCAAATTCAATCCCAAAAGGGCCTACAGAATATCCTTCTATAATCGGAACGTCTTTTGTAACTACAATGCTTACAACGCTCGGAGAAGAATCCTTAACCACTCTTATTATAGCTTCTTCTTGGCTCAAGTTTTCCTCCTCTTCTTCTTCAGTCGTTTTTTGTTCAATTATGGAAGGAAAATTAACTCTTTCTAATTTTAAATAATCGGCAATCTGAGAATAAAAGTATAATCCTGAAATCATTCCCCCGAAAAAACCAAATAAAACGGAAAGAAAAACAGAAAAAGAAACCATTAAAAATGGGCTTTTTTTTCTTTTTTCAATATTCAAGCTTGAATCTTTTTTTATTTCTTCTTCCATTGCCTGCATTATAGCTTATTTTTCTTTTTCTTCAAAATAGTGGTTAAATCTGTATTTGAAAATATCCTTTTTTACAGGTCCTATAAAAATCATATGGAGTTCGCAAAAAAAGTAACGTAAAGACGTCTTAACCCAGCCGTCTTTTTCAAGCCGCCTAAGGGAAGTAATTAATACAGATGACTTTATAATCCCATATTTTGAAATCTTCGCCGCTCTTCTGCCAAAATCATGATCCTCCCCCAAAAGGACATCTTCATTGAATCCTCCTATCTTTGAAAAAACTTCTTTTTTTACAATAATTCCCATTGCGCTGTGAGGAAGTATCTTTTCCAAAATAATCATAGGATAGTTATAAAAAAGGTTGAAAAGAAAAACAGAGAAAAATCCTTTCTCCGGAATAATTTTAAAAGAAGCGATATCAAGATTTCTTTTATCAAATTCTTCAAGGGCCTTCAAAATAAAGCCTTCTTTCAAGAAAACATCCGCATCAAGAAAAAAGAATAAATTTCCTCTTGCTTTTTTTGCCCCTTCGTTTCTTCCCTTTCCAGGAAGACCTCCTTTTACAATCTTGCAATTGCGTTTTTTTGCAATTTCTAAAGTTCTATCAGAAGATCCAGCATCGGAAACAATAATTTCATAATTATGAAGTCCTTGATTTTCTATTGAATCAAGCAGTAAGGGAAGATGCTTTTCTTCGTTTAGGGTTGGTATTATTATTGAAATCATTTCCAAAGTTTTTTTGCCTCGTTTAAAAAGGAAGAATCATTATGTTCTTTTTTCATCCAAAACCACCACTCAACCCCCCAGAGATAGTTTTCCTTAAAACCGACTTTCTTGGCAAACCTTATATTCTTTTTAAACTGCTCTATATTCATTGATTTTTCCTGTTCTTCTAAAGGAGAATAGTACAAAAGAGTGGAACCCCACGGCTCCATTTGAAGTTCAACCCCTATCACTTCCTTGTTAAAAATCCATTTTATAAGAAGAGCTTTTCTGCTGTAAAAAACAGCAGGAAAAGGATAATCAATATGCCTTTTTAATTTATTAAACCAAACTCTTCTGTACATTGTAACGCCAACTATATCACCTAGTTTTGCCGCTTTAAGCCACAAAGAAAACTCTCCCGTCTCAGATATTATAATCGGACGATTTGAAAGCCCTCTGACAAGATTTATTTCTTCTTTTAAAAAATCTTCATCTGTCCATGGGCAATCGCCAAAAGGAAAAAAGGGCTCATTTTCAACTTGAAAGGCTTTAATATTCTCTTTATCTTTATACCTTAAAACAATTTTTTCTATTTGTTCAAGTATTTTTTTCTGCTGCTTCTCTTTTTCTATTTCTTTTGCAAAATATGGGATATGGCATTCAGGCCATCTAGATGTTTTCATCCCCAAGACAAGAACAATATTTGCTTCCTTTTTCTCTGCTTCTTCAACCATAAAATCAAGCTCTCTAAAATCATACTCTTTGTCTTCAATTTCAATATCGTCCCAATGAACAGCTATTTTAATGTTATTTGCTTTTAAATCATTAAGAATGGCAAGATATGTCTCTTTAACATCAAGCCCCATATCTCTGGCATGTTTAGGAGAGAAATTAACTCCAAAGAAAAGGTCTTCTTTTTCTTTTGGAAATCCGAGAAAGAAAAAAGCAAAAATGACAAGAAAAATAATTATTACTAAAAGAAGCATTTTTTTAAACATTTAAAATTATCAAGCCGATAATAATAAGGATTATTGCAAATATTTTCATAAAAACAATTCCTTTTCCTATTTCTTCTTTTATAACCCATGGAAATTTAACTGACAATAGAAAAGAAAGAATAAAAAGAAAAGCATATTGAATTCCTGAAAGGGCGGCAATTACTGAAACATAAGAAGGTCCTGCAAGAAAAATAGAAAAATGCTGAAGAATAAAAGCTCCTGCCCCGCCTCCTTGATTTAAAACAAAGAAAGTCCCTGTTTTTTTATCAAAAGAGACCCTCTTTGAAAAAACTTCCCTTCTTACGTCTTTAATAAAGAGAAAAAGAAAAGCGGTTATAAGAGCGCCAAAACGCATCATGATAAAACCGCTCCAAAAGGATTGCTCTAAATAGACATATTTACTTAAAACAAAATGCAAAGCGAAAAAAAACGCAGCTAAAATTGAAATAATCAAACTATTCAAGGAAAATTTAATATTTTTATTATAGGTAATAACAACGCTTCCAAAAATAAGAAAAAGAAAAGCAAAAGTGTCTTTTATGCTCAAAAACTCTTTTCCTCCTGAAAAAAGAAAAAGAAACAAAAAAGTCAAAATAGGGACAAAACCACCTATAGCTGGAATAGTTCTTGAGACGTCAAATTTTTTAAGCCCTGTAAAAAGAAAATAAAGGGCAATAATTGAAAAAGCGCCAGAAGCAAGAGATAATAAAGCTTCTCTTATTTGAGGAATTGAAAAACTAACAAAAGGAATAAGAATAAAAACCAAAGAACCTAAAATGCCGGCATAAAAAGAATAAACTTTCGGATCGGGAAGTCCTGAGAGAAGATATTTATCCCCTAAAGAAACAACCGCAAATAAAAAATAAGAGAGAATGGCAATTAGAAGCCAAAAAGGAATAATTGACAACTGTTCTATTATTTCAAACGGCATATTTTTTCAATATTTAAAGTTCCCATTTTTTCCGAAAGAGTAAATCCATTTATGGCGCACTGTGCAAATCTGCCGCTTTTTAAATAATCAAAAAGCCACTCTTTGAAATAAAGAGGGTTTTCTTGAGAAATACCGGCTCCCATTTTAAGAAGCCATTTTTTATTGAAATCCTCCTGGGATCCCAAAGGCGGAGCAATGATAATGGGCAATCCAAGAGCGCAATAAAAAGAAAGTTCGCTTGGCTTTGTCCAGAGAATATCCGTTTTCCTTATTTCCTTGTTAAATTTAGTAAAATATTCTTCTATTTTTTCAGAATAGACAATTTTAACGTTTTCTGAAAGAAGGCCCAAAGAATTAAGCTCTTTTGCAAAAAAATCCCTTACCTTTTCCCTTATTCCGGCCATAATAACAATACTGATTTCTTTCTTTTTAATTTCTTCTGAAATTCCTTTTATCATTTTCAGCGCTATTTCTTTTTGAGCCCCGGCTCCTCCTATTGAAAAGGCAATTGTTAAATTATATCTTTCTTCTTTTGGAAAACTTTCTATTTTTTCAAATATAAAATTATTATTCTTTTTTCTATATTCTCCTTCTTTGTCTAAATTTAAAAGCCGAAAAGCGATATCTTTTTTTAATACCTCCATTTTTTCATCTCCGATATTTTCAAGAGGCAAAGGATAACCGGTTAAAAAAATATTCTCTTCTTTGACTCCGTACATTTTTAAGCGTTTAAGTGTCCACAAATTAGGAACAAGATATTTAATACGGCTTTTTTGAGGAATTAAGGGAGCCCAGCTTCTTGATATGTCCGCATCGCAAACAACACAAAATATATCTCCTTTATAGTCAAAAAATTCAGCCATAAAAGCAGGTATAAAAAAAGTGCTCACCATTGGAAGAGAACAGTCAAACTGTTTTATAAAATCCTTCCCCCATCCTTTTTTAAACAAACGATAAACTTTCTTTGTCATAAAATTGGGAGAAGAAAGATTTCTTTTTGGATAAAAATCTTCGATTTTCTGAAATTTATCAAAAATTGAAAAAACTGCTCCGCCCAAAAGAGGCACTCTTTTAAATCTTGAGACAAATTCATAAAATTTCTTTGAGTTTTCCCAGACAGCTCTGTCTTTTTTAGACATTCCATTATAATCATTGGCATTTATTATCCTATTCTCATAGGCAAATTTTTTCAAAGGGAAAGCCGTTCTTTGATGGCCATATCCCATATTGACAGAAACAAGCAAAATTTTATTTTCCATTTTTATTTAAAATAAAAAACCAAAAGATAGTCATATTCTACCATATCTGCTTTTTTTATTAAACTTATAAAGAAGAATAAATAAAAATAAATACATTAAAAGAGGAACAGTAAAGTGAATATTTTCTATTTTTAAATAAGGAAAAAGGGAGAAAAAATCGACAATAAAAAGAAAGATGGACAAAAAAAGAGAAAGAGGAATAAAAAAAACAAAAGATATAAGAGGAAAAATTATTCCAAAAATTAAGAAAAGAAATCCGAAAACCATAATTAAATATACAAAAGGAATTATAATAATGTTTGTCAAAACGGCGATAAGCGACACCTCATGAAAATTATAAAGAATAAAAGGAAAAGTAAAGACATAAGCAGAAAGAGCTATAAAAAAAGCGTCTTCTGTATTCTTTGAATTTTTCAAAAAAGAAATGTTTTCTTTTAAAACCGGAGAAAAATAGATAATTCCAAAAACAGCGAGAAAGGAAAGGTTAAAACCGTAATCATGGATTAGCAAAGGATTGAATAAAAGCATAAACGCGCCAGTCAAAAAAAGGTTTCTTGAGGCAGTATTCATTCTTCCGTTAACTTTTGAAATCATATACACCCCTCCCATAATTGCCGCCCTTACTCCGGAAGACGGAAAACCTATCATTGCGACAAAAAATATCAGAAAAAGAATAGAAAAATAAAAGGATAAAGACCTGGAAAGACCGATTCCCATAAAGAAAATAATCAAAAAAGTTCCAATAAGAGCAATATGCATCCCTGATATTGCCGTAATATGCCTTGTTCCGGAAATATTTAGCTTTTCTTTTAGATTATTATCCATTTTATGCTTATCTCCTATTGTCATCGCTGAAAAAACAGAGCTTTTAGGAGGAGAAAAGCTCCTATTTATGACCTCCCTAAGCTTATCTTTAAAAGAAAGAATTATTTTGTAAAAACCCTTACCTGATTCTATTTTTTCAATTTCGGGAAAAAACAAAAGAGGCCCTTTTGTTAAAATCCCAACTGCCTTTATCTTATCTCCATACTGATAATCGGAATATTTGTCGGTTATAACCAAAACATCATTTATTTTAAAGCTCTTTATTTTTTCCGTTTCTTTCGGCTCGGAAGTTATCTTTGAAACCAATAAGATTTCTTTTTCTTCAACAAATTCTGTTTTGACAAAATCGTATCTTACAAAACCAAAAAGAAAAAATAGGGAAAAAATTCCTATTAAAGGCACTCTTTTGTACTCGAAAAGAACAAATATTAAAATAAAGCTTAAAACAAAAAGCCCTAAAACAAAATTAAAGGGCAAGGAAAATAAGGAAGAAAAAAACAATCCGAAAATAAAAGAAGAAGAACAATAAAAGAAAAACTTTGAAAGTGTCATGTTCTTATATTAAACAAACCTTCCGCGCTTTTATTATTGCCTCAGTTTGCAAATTTTGAAAAAAGGAGAAATTTCTTTAATAATTTCAAGAATGTAACCGTCAAGAAAAGGTTTTGTTTTTTCAAATTGAGGATTTATTGTTTTTTCAGCCCTGAAATTTTGAAGATAGTATTTAACATCATTTCCCCCTATCCATTTTCCTATCTCTAAAAAATCCTCTTTGGCATGAATTTTAGGCACAACGGTAGTTCTAAATTCATAATCCGTTTTCCCTTCTTTTAAAATTTTAACGCTTTCTTTTATATCTTCTATATTTATATTAACTCCAGTCGCTTTTTCGTATTTTTTCTGCGCCCCTTTTATATCCATAGCAACATAATCAACCATTTTTTCTTCTATCAATTTTCTAAGCATCTTAGGATTTGACCCGTTTGTATCAAGCTTTACCAAAAAACCAAGATCCTTTATCTTTTTAATAAATTGAGGCAACTCTTTGTGAATGCTTGGCTCTCCGCCACAAATAATCACCCCGTCAATAAAGCCCTTTCTTTCTTTTAAAAAATCAAAAACTTCCTTTTCTAAAATTTGAGGATGATTTTCTATTTCCTTTGGCAAAACTAATTCCTTTGAATAGCAAAAAGGGCATCGGAAATTACATCCGGCAAGAAAAATAGTAGCCGCAGGCTTCCCTGGATAATCAATAAGAGTTAGTTTTTGCAAACCTCCTATTTTCATAGGATTACACTTTGTTTTTATACTCCTTTCTTTCCTTGAATTCTTGTTTTTTACCGTGATTCCACTGCTGAACAGGCCTTATATACCCAACAATCCTTGAATAAACCTCACAGGGCTGTTTAATGGCGCATTTCGGGCAAGTAAAATGCTCCCCGGAAATATATCCATGGACGGGACAAACCGAAAAAGTGGGAGTAAGAGTAATATACGGCAAATGAAATTTCTCAAATACCTTTTTTACAAACATTTTAGCTGATTCAGGATTATCAATTTTTTCACCTAAAAATAAATGCAAGACGGTTCCTCCGGTGTATTGGGATTGTAATTCGTCCTGCAGTTTTAAGGCCTCAAAAGCATCATCGGTATATCCGACGGGAAGATGAGTAGAATTTGTATAATAAGGAACTTCTTTAGTTCCTGCAGTAATAATGTCCGGATACTTTTTTTTGTCTGCTCTCGCCTGCCTATAGCTTGTTCCTTCTCCCGGAGTCGCCTCAAGGTTATAAAGATTTCCTGTTTCTTTTTGAAATTTTACAAGTATTTCTCTCATAAAGGTAAGCACTTCTACGGCAAACTTTCTTCCCTTTTTTGAAGCGATATCCTCGTCTAAAAAATTAAGAAGAGCTTCGTTTACTCCCATAATCCCAATTGTAGAAAAATGATTTCCGAAATATGAACCTCTCATCTTTTTAACATCCGAGAGATAATACCTGGAATAAGGATAAAGTCCTTTTTCCATAAAATTTTCAATAGCTTTTCTCTTTATCTCCAAGCTTTCTTTGGCAATATCCATTAATCGTTCCAATCTTTCAAAGAATTCTTTTTTGGTTTTGGAAAGATAGCCGATTCTTGGCATATTTATTGTTACAACGCCAATTGAACCGGTAAGAGGGTTTGAACCGAAAAGACCTCCTCCTCTTTTTAAAAGCTCTCTGTTATCAAGACGAAGACGGCAGCACATTGACCTTGCATCGTCCGGACTCATGTCCGATTGAATAAAATTGGAAAAATAATTAATGCCGTATTTTGCGGTCGCTTCCCAAAGAGGTTTAAGGGTGGGATTATCCCAATTAAAATCCTTGGTAATTGAAACAGTAGGTATAGGAAACGTAAAAGGTCTTCCCTTGGCATCTCCTTCCATAAGTCCTTCATAAAAGGCCTTATTAAACATATTCATTTCTTCTTGAAATTCTCCATATGTCTCCTTTTGCGGTTCTCCTCCGATTATGACAGGAACGTCCTTTAATGTTTTTGGCGGATTAATATCAAGTGAAACATTAAGAAACGGAGTTTGAAAGCCAACTCTTGTCGGTACCATGCAATTGTATAAAAATTCCTGTATTGCCTGCTTTACCTGGGGGTAATTTAAATTATCATGGCGAATAAAAGGAGCAAGAAGAGTATCAAAATTGGAAACGGCGTTAGCCCCGGCTGTTTCTCCCTGGAGAGTAAAAAGGACATTAACCAGCTGTCCAAGAGCGGTTCTAAAGTGTTTTGGCGGACGGCATTCCAGTTTGCTTGAAACTCCTCCAAACCCTTTTTTTAAAAAATCTTGCAAATCCCATCCGGCGCAATATGGAGCCAGCAGTTCCAAATTATGAATATGAAAATCCTCGTTTGCCGCCGCTTCCCTTACCTCTTTTGGATAAATTTTATTGAGCCAATATTTTTTGGATATATAGGAACCGACATATTGATTAAGCCCCTGAAGAGAAAATGTCATATTGGCGTTTTCGTTTACCTGCCAATCTATTTCCTTAAGATAACTGTCTACTTTTTCGCTTGATTCATCAATAACTTCTCCTGTTTCTCTGATTTTTCTTCTTTGTTCTCTGTATAAAATATAGGCTTTTGCCGTTTCAACCAATCCTTCGATAATAAGAATTTCTTCAACAATATCCTGGATCTGTTCAACCGTCGGGATTTCTTCTTTTTTAAACCTTCTTTCCAATATCTGAATAACCTTTTCCGTTACTTTTTTTGAAATAATGCCGTCTCCCTGTCCGGTAGAAGTAACCGCCTTAAAAACAGCTTCGCTGATTTTCTCTTTTTTAAAATCTACAAGTGTGCCATCCCTTCTTTGAACTTTTTTTATTTTATTTTCCATAAGGTTTTTCTAAAAATTATTTTTAAATTAGTCCATTCTACCTTAATAAAAAAACAAGGTCAAACTTGTTTAAAAACGGCTGTTTTCCACAGAATAAAAAAAGAAAATGACAGGTACTAAAATCCTGTTGCAATAATTGTTACCTTAATTTCTCCTTTTTTAAGCTTTTCATCTTGTATGGCTCCAAATATCACCCTTGCCGAAGGGTCCATCTCCGCGGTTATGAGATTTGCAGCTTCTTCAACTTCAAGAAGGCTGATATCTTCCCCTCCGGATATATTAAATAAAATCCCTTTTGCCCCTTTGCAGGAAAAATCAAGCAGTGGAGAATTTAATGCCCGCTTTGCAGCTTCTTTGGCCCTCTGCTCTCCTTTGGCTATTCCTGTTCCAAAAAGAGCCGTTCCTGAATTTTTCATAATCGCCTTTATATCGGCAAAATCAGTGTTTATAATACCAGGAAGGACAATTAAATCTGAAATTCCGGAAACTGCCTGTCTTAATATTTCATCGCAAAACCAGAAAGCGTCCGAAACAGTAGTGCTTTTATCAAAAGCAGAAAGAAGCTTATCATTTGAAACAACAATCAAACTATCAACTTTTTCTTTAAGCTCTTTTAATCCTTTCTGCGCTATCTCCATTCTAAAAGCTCCTTCAAAAGAAAAAGGCTTAGTGCAAACAGCTATCGTAAGAGCGCCCATTTCCTTTGCGATTTGAGCAACAACCGGAGCAGCCCCTGTTCCGCATCCCCCTCCAAGTCCGCAAGCGATAAAAACCATATTTGCTCCTTCTATTGCATTTTTAATTTCCTCTTTTTGTTCTTCGGCTGCTTTTTTCCCTACATCCGGATTCATTCCCGTACCAAGCCCTTTTGTAAGCTCTACACCTATTCTAATCTTTTCCCCTGCATATATTTTATTGAGGTCTTGAGCATCGGCGTTTATGGTTACAAAGTCCACTCCTTTGATTTTACATTTCAACATTCTTGAAACGGCGTTTGAACCAGATCCGCCAACTCCGATAACTTTTATGTTTGTTTTCTTTTTCATTGAATAAATTATGGTATAAAAGACCTGAAAAACTTCCTGATTAACAATTTAAAACTGCTTGAATCGGACAATTCATTTCCGTTATCTTCTTCATTTAAAACCAATCCCCAGACAACTGCAAGAGAGGGGTCATCGTTATAGAAAGATTCTTGAACGCATCCTATCCGACAGGAAATTTTCAATTCTTTTTTGGCAAGTTCTTTTACTTTGGGAAGTTTTGCTCCTCCCCCGGAAAGAACCGCTCCAGCGGGTAAAACTCCTTTACGAGATATTTTCTCCAGCTCTTTATTTGTCAAATCGAATATTTCCGAAATCCTCGCTTCAATAATTTGATTTATTGATTTTTCAGTAAAAACTATCGGTTCGTCTCCTTCTATTTTTATTTTTTTATCTTTTTTGGATTTTTCTTCATAAGAGCCGAACTCCTGTTTAATTCTTTCTGCTGTATCAATATCAACCTTAAGACAAATTGCTATATCGTTTCTTATATTATCAGAACCAACCGGAAAAACGGCAATATGTATAAGCTCTCCTTCTTCATAAACGGCAATTCCTGTCGTTTCCGCTCCTATATCGATAAAAACAACTCCTATTTCTTTTTCCTGGGTAGTTAATACCGCTCTTGAACCGGCAATAACTCCCGGAGTAAGATCACTTTGGGAAATCCCGGCATCCAAAATACACTGGGTAATATTTTTTATATAAGGAGAAAATCCGCAAATGGCAAGAACTTCTGCTTCAAGCCGAACACCTTTCATATGAAGGACATCCTTTATTCCTCCGACCGCATCAACAACAAACTCTTTGGAAATTATTTCCAATATTTCTTTATTAGAATCAAGAGGAAACGTCTTTGCGTTTTGCAAAACCCTGCTTATATCGCTTTCAGATATTTTCTGATCAGCTCTGGAAACAGAAACAAGGCCTTTTGAAGAAACGGAAAATATATGCTTCCCGCCTATATTTGCAGACACCTCCCTTATTTCTCTCCCTATTTCTTTTTCCATCTCCTTTACCGCGAAAAAAATTGCATTTGTTGCTTTTTGAGTATCAATAATAATGCCTTTTCTTATGCCTGAAGAAGGAAATTGCCTCAGTCCTAAAACTTCAAAACCCTCTTTGTTTCCGGTTTTTAAAACCGATAGAATTTTTATCGCGGATGTCCCGAGATCAATTCCTGTAATTATTTTTGACCTTGGCATTAGTTTGTTTTTTAAAAAAGAAGCAACGCAGTACGCCATGCCACTTTTATAAATAAAAATTTTCTCTTTCTACCATTTTATTTTCATCGTCTTTCTTTTTGTGGTCGTAAGAAAGAAGATGAAGAATCCCGTGAATAATTGTCCTCTCTAACCCTTTTTTGCCCTTAATCTGCTTTGGACAAATAACAACTTCTCCCAAATCCCGACTGCGGTTTGAAAAATCATCATCCATAGAAAAAGAAAGAACATCTGTCGGTTTATTTTTCTTTCTATACTTTCTATTTATCGCTTTCATTCTTTTCTCACCCACAACAACTATTGAAAGATTGCAATTATCGCATTTCTCTCCCTTTATAACTCTTTTTGCTGTTTTTTTTAAAAGCTCGGTTTTTTTAAAGGTTCTTGTAAGATTATTCACTTCAATCATAGCAAACAAAAATTAAAAATCAAAACAATCTATATTTACGCAATGCCTAAAATCTCTTTTACCGCCTTGCTAACTTTTGCTCCATCCGCTCTGCCGCTTATTTTCTGGATAACTTTTGACATCGCTTCTCCAAAATTATCTCCCCTTTTTACCAGTTTTTCTGCTATTTCTTTTATTTCTTCTTCGGTCAGCTGCCTGGGAAGATATTTTTCCAAAATAGCTATTTCTTCACTTTCCTTTTTAACAAGATCCTCTCTGTTTCCTTTTTGAAAAGCTAAAACGGAATCTTTCCTTTTTTTAACTTCTGAAAAAATAACCTTAAGAACTTCTTCATCTGTAAGCTCGACATCTTTTGCTCTGTCATTTTCTTTTCTGAGCTGATAATTCTTGTCTTTTTCTTTCAGTAAAATTGAAGACAAAAGCATCCTTAAAACTGAAAGAGTAAGCGTCTCTTTGCTTTTCATCGCAAGAACCAAATCCTCTTTTATTTTCTCTTTTATCTTTTCCACTTTTTTTGAACCGGCTTGCCCATTTTTTCCATTTTTTCATATTCCTTTTTCAACTCATTTCTTCTTAGGGCAGACCTTTTTTTCATTTGTTCGCTTTTTTCTCTCTCATGGAATCTTTTTTTTCTCGCTCCAAGCAAAATTCCGCTCATTTTCATTTTTCTTGAAAAACGGCGAGACAGGCTTTGAGGGGTTTCTTTTTCTTGTTTTTTTACTTCCAGTGGCATAATTTAAATCTTTTCAATCGCAGATTGCCGACTTTCTGTCGAAAATCCACAAATATTATATTTAAAAACTGTTCAACAAGGCAATACTAGCAAATTATTTCTCTTTTTTCAAGCGCTCCTTAATTTCAAGGGCTGCTTTTTCAAAACTGACTTCGTCTTGCTTTCCCGTCTTCATATCTCTTAACATTACCATGTTTTCAAGGGCCTCTTTTTGTCCGATAATTGCCGTATAGCGCGCTCCAAGACGGTCTGCTCTCGCAAGCTGGGAACGCAAAGAATCTTTGCCGAAAGATTCCCCTGTTTTAATCTTTGCTTTTCTTAATTCCTCAAAAAGATACAGTCCTTTCCTTTTGGCTAAATTACCAAGCTGAGCAACAAAAACAGAAACGCTTTTTTTTGATTCGCCTTCAAGCTTTTCAGATTTCATTATTTCTATAAGCCTTTCAACTCCTGCTGCTGCTCCGCAAGCAGGAACATCTCTTCCTCCAAGCATTTTTATAAGAACATCGTATCTTCCGCCGCCGGCAAGAGCGATTTTCTTATTTTCCTTTTGAACCATTTCAAAAACCGTTTTAGTGTAGTAATCAAGCCCTCTTACAAGAGAGGAGTTAAGGGAATAAGGAATATTAAGTTCATCTAAAAACTCTAAGACCTCTTTAAAATGATTTTTGCATTCATCGCAAAGATAATCAAGAATTTGAGGCGCTTCTCCCTTAAGGTCTTCGCATTTTTCGTTTTTACAATCTAAAACTCTGAGAATATTTCCTTTAATTCTTCTTTTGCAATCGCTGCACAAATACCCTTCCTTACTCCTAAAAAACTTGGAAAGTGTTTTTTTGTAATATCCCCTGCATTGGTTATCTCCTATGCTGTTGATATCAACAACAACATCTTTTATCTTAAGTTCTTTTAAAATATTGTAGAAAATTTGAATAATTTGGGCATCAACAATCGCTTCTTTCTCTCCGAAAATTTCAAATCCGAATTGCCAAAACTGCCTGTATCTCCCCGCTTGAGGATTTTCATGCCTGAAGCAAGGGCCAAAATACCATAGTTTTAAAGGCTGAGGCCTATTGTGCATTCCGTGTTCTATATACGCTCTTCCTATTGGCGCTGTCCATTCAGGCCTTAAAGCAAGAACTTCGCCTTTCTTAGTTTTTAAAGTATACATCTCTTTTTCAACAATATCTGTATTTTCCCCGACTCCTTTTGAAAAAAGCTCTGCACTTTCCAAAAGAGGGGTATCTATTTTACCAAAATTATAAAAGTCGGCGATTATTGAAACCGTTTCGTATATTTTTTTGAAATACTTTTGCGTTTCCGGCAGAATATCGTGCATCCCCGTCACCGATTGAAATTTCATTTTTTCCATAAAGATATGTTAATAAGAGGGTGCTTCAATTTTAGAAACTGAAGAAACCGGTAAAAGTCGAAAAAGAACTCTTCCTATAATGTTTTCTTTCTTAATTACTCCAAATCTTCTTGAATCATAAGAAAAATCCCTATTATCCCCTAAAACAAAGTATTCGTTTTCGTTAAGCAAAATTGAGAAATCTCCCTTTAAAGATCCGTTGAAAAGATAATCTTCTTCTAAAATCAATCTTTCCCCTTCTTTTATAATCGCAAGATCGCCTTCTTTAATCTCAACTCCTTCACTAGGAAGACCAATAACTCTTTTAATAAGGCGCTGAGAAGGTTCAGATGGGGAGCGCAAGATAATAACTTCTCCTCTTTGGGGTTCTTTAAATCTGTAGCTGATTTGGTCAACTATCAAATAGTCCCCTGTTGAAAAACTGGGCTGCATTGATTCTCCTTGAACAACAAAAGGCTGGAATAAAAAATACCTGATAGGGATAACTATCGCAAGAGAAATAACAATAATTTTTACAGTTTCAAAAAGAAATAAAAAAACTTTTTTTGCGTTTTCCATATAAAATAATATCTATTTTCTTATTTTCTACCAATGTCAATTTAGATTATACAGGACAATTTTCTTTTTTACAAGCGCAACCCTTTTTCTTTTTAAAAAACATTAAAATTTTGATTGTAAAAAAAGCGGGGAAACCGAAAGGCCTCCCCTTTTTTATTTTCCTTGGCTCTACCTCGAGCCAGCCCTCCTTCTTTTCGGATTCTTCCTTACGTTTTTCTTCACGCGCGCCCTGCGCGCCTGAGAAAGAAGATTTTGCGCTTCCTTGCGCGTAACTCTAAAGCCAAACCTCCTTTCAAAGCGAAACAAGAAAGTGCTAATTGCCCTCCTGTCCCTGGGATCATAATCCCCGGCAAGCTGAGCAACAAAAAGGTGTTGCTCCCTTGTTAGCATCGACACTGTCATCTTATCCTCCGTGGAAAAGAAGAGGGGTGAAAGAACACAAAACACACCTGTTTGAGGTTATATTTTTTAAGGGCCCTTGTCAAGTGGCTTTTTTTGTTCATAATAAAGGAATGATTATTATAGCCGGCTTAGGAAATCCGGGAGAAAATTATATCAATACAAGACACAACGTAGGATTTCTTGCAGTTGATAAAATAAAAGAAGACCATGGTTTTTCTGATTTTTCTTTTTTGAAAAACTTTAACGCCTTGGTTTCAAAAGGAATAATAAAGGGAGAAAAGTCTATTCTTGTCAAGCCTCAGACATTTATGAACAATTCAGGAACAGCCATAAGAAAAATAATCGATTATTATAAATCCTCTCCTTCTTTGCTCTATGTTTTTCATGACGACATAGATATTCCCCTTGGCGAAATTAAAATTGCAAAAGGAAGAGGACCTGCCGGCCATAATGGAGTAAAGTCAATAATAGAAGAAATAAAGACAAAAAATTTTACCAGATTCAGGATAGGAATAAAGCCAGAGAAAAAAATAATAAAAGCGGAATCATTCGTCCTTAAGAAATTTAATAAAAAAGAAGCAGAAATAATATACAATGCCGTTTCTATATTATTAAAAGAACTAGAAAAAGAAATATGCCCCTTATTATCGTAGAAAGCCCCACAAAATCAAAAACAATAAAAGGATTCCTCAAAAATTACGAGGTTACTTCTTCTTTTGGACATATAAGGGACTTGCCTAAAAGCAAGCTCGGAATTGACATTGAAAACAATTTTACTCCTCAATATATAATTCCCTTAAAGGCAAAAAAAATAGTTAAGGAATTGAAGGAAAAAATGAAAAAAACCGATTATGTAATTCTGGCCAGCGACGAGGACAGAGAAGGAGAAGCCATTGCCTGGCATCTTAAAGAGGCTTTAAAATTAGAAAATCCCAAAAGAATAGTTTTTCATGAAATTACTAAAGAAGCTATAAAAAAAGCTCTGGAAAGTCCAAGGGAAATAAATATGGACCTTGTAAATTCCCAGCAAGCAAGGAGAGTTTTAGATCGTCTTGTCGGATATAAGCTCTCTCCTTTTCTTTGGAAAAAAATATCAAAAGGGCTCTCGGCAGGAAGAGTTCAATCGGTAATTTTACGGCTTGTTGTTGAAAGAGAAAGGGAAATCGAAAAATTTATTCCTCAGGAATATTGGCAAATTGAATCATTTTTTGAAAAAGACAATAAGGAATTTAGCGCTTTTCTTTTCAAAGAAAAAAATAGAATAATAGAAAAATTGGAAATAAAAACAAAAGAAGAGGCGGAAAAAATATTAAAAGTATTAGAAAATGAAAATTATATAGTCAGTAAAATAGAAAAAAAAGAAACAAAAAGAAAGCCCCTGCCCCCTTTTATGACAAGCACTCTTCAGCAGGAGGCCTTTAAAAAAATAGGCCTATCAACAAAAGCCACAATGAGTATTGCTCAAAAACTTTATGAAAATGGACTTATTACCTACCACAGGTCCGATTCATTGAATCTTTCAGAGCAGTCGCTTCTTATGGCAAAGGATTTTATAGAAAAAAACTTTGGCAAAAATTATCATTCTTTAAGAAGATATAAGGCAAAAAAGGGGCAAGAAGCTCATGAAGCAATAAGACCCACCTCAATTGAAAAAACTCCTCAAATAAAGGAAAAGACGGATATTAGGATAGAAAAGCTCTATTCCCTAATCTGGCAAAGGTTTATGGCTTCTCAAATGAGCGAAGCTTTTTTTGACTCCACTTCAATCGAAATAAAGGCAAAAGAATACACTTTTAAAACAAGCGGGCAGACATTAAAATTTGACGGATTTCTTAAGGTTTATCCTGTCAAATTTGAAGAAAAAGAGCTCCCTATTCTTGAAAAGGAAGAAATTCTAAAATTAATTAAGGTTATTCCAAGTCAGCACTTTACTTTGCCTCCTCCAAGATTCAATGAAGCAAGCTTAGTAAAAACGCTTGAAGAATACGGAATCGGCAGGCCTTCAACTTACGCTCCAACAATCTCAACGGTCCAGGAAAGAAACTATATTTTGAAGAATGAGCAGAAAAAATTCGAACCGACAGAAATAGGAATAACGGTAAATGACATTTTAACTGAGCATTTTCCAGAAATAGTCGACTTTAAGTTTACGGCAAATATGGAAGAATCCTTAGATAAGATAGCCAAAGGAGAAAAATCCTGGGAAAAAGTATGCAATGATTTTTATGTTCCTTTCGAAAAAAACTTGAAAACAAAATATGAAGAAGTTGCAAAAAAAGAAGCAATTGAAGAAGAAACGGATAAAATATGCCCAAAATGTAATTCTCCTATTGTTTTAAAGACAGGAAGATACGGAAAATTTTATGCTTGCTCCAATTTCCCTTCATGCAAACATACAGAAAATATAGAAAAAAAATCGCTGGGAGTTAAATGCCCCGAGTGCAAAGAGGGAGACATTGTTGAAAAAATAACAAGAAAGAGAAAAATATTCTATGCTTGCAATAGATATCCGGATTGCAAGTTCGCTCTCTGGGATAAACCCATAAATGAAAAATGTCCAAAATGCGACTCCTTGCTGGTGGAAAAAAACAAAAAAACAATTAAATGTTCGAATAAAGATTGCAATTTTGAAAAAAAAATGACAGAATAGTCAGCAAGCCGCGGTGGCGGAATTGGCATTCGCGTACGACTCAAAATCGTATGAGAGTAATCTCGTGTGGGTTCAAGTCCCACCCGCGGCACAGGGAAACAGATTTAGTACATTGAAAAAAGGAGAAAAAATGATAGTTTCATTCGAGCAATCAGTAAGGCAGATTAAGGACAAAGTTGCCTATGAAGGATTTTTGAAAATAGCAGAAATTGAATTTGAATACAGATTATTTATAGCCCTGCCGGATTATTGGCTAAGCGATAAAAATCCTCTTAGAATAATATCAAGAATAAATTCAACCTCTAACCCTCCTATCTGTCTTTCCCTAAAGAAAAAAGAAGGGAAAAAGGTCTGTTTGACAAATGGAGAATATGATTTTTTCCTCCGGTTTATATTAAAACAAGCAATATTTTTTTTCTGCGAGCCATGGGTTCGCAGCTTCAATGAAGGATTACTGACAAAAACAATTTTAAATTTTCCACTTAAAAAACCTAAAATTTCCGGAAAAATTACGGCTTTTTTCGAAGGATTATGCAATATTCCTTTAGAAAAGTGCCCTTTTCTAAGCCAGGAAATATCAAACAAAATCAAAGCGGAAAATACTCCCGAGAAAAAAGATTGAAAAATATTCTTGTTAACGCCCCATAACAATTCAAAGTGGGGCTTTTGTTTTATTCAATTTATTTGTCTTCTTTTTTAGAGAAGTAATAATTTTCTATTTTCAAAATAATAAAGGCAGATAAAATTCCCACAATTGCACCCATAATAATATCAAAAGGCCAGTGAATTCCGGCATAAATCCGGGAAAGAGAAATAAGAAAAGCACCCGCCAAAAAGAATATTCCCATTTTTTTATTCTTTAAGAAAACAGCCGTTCCAAGGCCAAAGAAAAAAGCGGCATGACCGGAGGGAAAAGAAGCAGTTTTGGCATGCTCTATAAGGGGAAATATATCCAAGACAACAAAAGGCCTGTCTTTGTAATAAAAATTTCTTATAACAGTAGTTATAACAAATCTTGATAGTATAGCAGATGAAAGAGCAAAGAAAAAAATCCTTTTTTTATTTCTAAGTAAAAACAAGAAAAGAAGAAAAAGAAGGAAATATCCAAAGTATTTTCCAAAAAAAAGGGCTAAAAAATCAAAAGTAAAAGAATTTCCGGAAAGATCATTTATTATTCTAAAAAAATAATAATCCATTATAAAATCACTCTAAGTTAATTCTTACCAAGTTTTCAAGTAGAAAAGCAATAGTAAGCGGACCGACTCCCCCTGGAACAGGAGCAATATATTTTGCCTTTTTGGAAACACTCTCAATATCAACGTCGCCAACAGTTTTTCCTTCTTTAAAAGAAGTTCCTGCATCAATGACTATTACTTCATTTTTTAAATCTTCCCCTTTTATAATTCCTGGCTTACCAACTCCGGAGATAATAATGTCCGCTTTTTTTAAAAAACCGCTAAAATCGTCCGTAAATTCATTCAAAACGGAAACAGTTGCTTTCTTTTTTAAAAGAGAAACGGCAAGAGGCAGTCCAACAAGTCGGCCGGCTCCTATAATAACAATATTTTTTCCCTTTAAAGAAATTTCGTATTCATTAAGAAGACAAAAAACGGCGCTTACAACCGGAGGCATAACCGGCAAAAAACCGCTATAAAAACAACCAAGGTTTTTTTCAGAAAGAATATCGATGTCTTTCGAAGGAGGAACAAGATTGAGAATTTGCTGGTCAAAAGCCCTTAATTCTAAGGGTAAGGGAAGCTGAATAACAACTCCGCTGATTTCTGATTTTTTGCAAATTTTTTCAACCTCTTCTCTTAATCTATCAACCTTTATATCCTTATCAAATTCATAAAGCTCAAAATCAATTCCTATTTTTTTACAGGCCTCCTCTTTTTTTTTGATAAAAACCTTAGAAGGCATGTCATTGCCAACAATTACTATTGCCAACTTTAAACCAAGGCCTCTTTTTTCAATTGTTTTTTTAAGGTCGTTTAAAATTTTTTCCGATATTTTTTTCCCATCAAGTAAAATCATCTGATTTTCAATTATAAAGAGGAAAAGAAAAAACTCTACTTATCGTCTATCCCCGGAACAGGAAAAGGACTTGCTAGATTTTTTACTTCTTCTTTTACTTCTTTTAAAAATAAACTGTTTTTTATTTCTTCTTTAAACTCTTTTACTCTAGTATTTCTCTCTTCTTTTGTGTCGGGCATATTTGTTGATAAAAATTCTTTTATAACCTTTGCTATTAGTTTTCCGGCTGTCTCCATTTCTTTCTCTTTCATTCCTCTTGAAGTAACAGCTGGCGTCCCAATACGAAGGCCCGAGGGATAATAAGGAACGGATTTATCATTTGGAGTTGTTGATTTACTGACGCTTATTCCGGCTGTCTCTAGCGCTTTCTCGGCAAAAACTCCCTTTCCTTTTCCAAAAGGAGTTAAATCCACAACCATAAGATGGTTATCTGTGCCGTTTGAAACTAGTTTTAATTTTTCAGAAATAAGAGTTTCTGCCAAAACTTTTGCATTTTTTACAATCTGTTTTGCAAATTCCTCAAATTCCGGTTTTTGGGCCTGTTTTAGGGCGACCGCAATTCCGGCTATCGCATGTTCATGCGGACCGCCTTGCAACCCGGGGAAAACCCCTTTGTCTATTTTTTCTCCATATTCTTTTTTACACAGTATAATCGCTCCGCGAGGACCGCATAAAGTTTTATGGGTCGTTGTCGTAACAACATCTGTAAAAGGAAAAGGAGAAGGATGAACTTTGCCGATTATAAGGCCGGAAATATGAGAAATATCAGCCATTGAGATTGCTTTGACTTCTTTTGCTATTTCATCTATTTTTTTAAAATCAATTGTCCTTGGATAAGCCGTAAATCCGGAAAGAATAATTTTGGGCTTATGCTGTTTTGCTAATTTTAATATTTCATTATAATCCAAAGTTTCAGTTTCAGAATTAATCCCGTAATGCACAAAATTGAAAGCTCTTCCGGATAAATTCATGGGATTTCCGTGGGTTAAATGTCCGCCATGATCCAATCTCATTGCCATTATCGTGTCTTTGAAATCAAGCAAACCGATATATACTGCAAGGTTTGCCGGAGAACCGGAATACGGCTGAACATTGACATGATAGTCATCTGCCTTGAAAACTTCCCTTGCTCTTTCTTTACAAAGATTTTCAACCATATCAACAATCCTGCATCCTCCGTAATATCTTTTTCCGGGATAGTTTTCAGCGTATTTGTTATTTAAAACGCTTCCCAAGGACTCAAGAACTGCAGAAGAAGCGTAACTTTCCGAAGCTATCAACTCTAGTCCTTCTTTCTGCCTTTTTTTCTCTTCTTCAATTAGTTCATAAATTTGAGAATCTTGTTTTTTAAGAGGCATGGTTTTTATCTTAAAGTTTTAATACTATCTTTTGTTAAATCAACAATAGATGAAGGCCTTCCTTTTTTAAAATCGCCTCCATCAATTATTATGCTTGGCCTTATTTTCTTCTTTTCAAAAGTTTTTACAATGTCTGAAACTTTATTTAGAGCCGGCTTTCCTGAAATATTTGCCGAGGTCTGAGCCAAAGGGCCTTTTATTCTCCTTATTATATTAACAATAAATTTGTAATTCGGATATCTTAAGGCAATTGTTCCATTCTTACTCAATAAAGGAAAATCTTTTTTTGCTTTAAGGATTACTGTTATCTTTCCCGGCCAATTTTTCTTTAAAAACTTTTCTTGTTTTTTGGTTATAAAAGCCAGTTCCTTTGCCATTTTCATGCTTCCAACAAAAACAGGAAGGGGCTTCTCTTTTTTTCTTGATTTTATCTTAAAAATCTTATTTGCCGCTTTTTTGTTCTTTGTACTGGACAAAAGGCCGTAAACCGTATCTGTAGGGCAAATTATTACTTCTCCTTTCTTTATTGCGTAAACTGCAGCATTTAAAGATCCTTTTGACAACTTAAGAACATTCATGAAAGCTATTTCTTTTTTTTCCTCAGAAATAGAGATGCCTTAATAATATCCCCGGGATTTCCAAAATCAAGCCATCTTCCCTTTATTTCTCTTATTTTAACTTTATTCTCTTTAGCAAGCAAGTTTATGACATCGGTTATTTCGTATTCTCCTCTTGATGATTTTTTTATTTCGGGAACTTTTTCAAAAACTTCCGGAGTTAATTTGTAAATCCCGGCGTTTATCATGTTTCCTACGTGCTTTTTTGGCTTTTCAACTATTTCTTTTAAAAAGTTATCTTTTCCGGAAATCAAAACTCCGTATTTTTCAGGATTTTTATGGCAAAGTCCACCGACATAATTATATCCTCCGTCGTCCCCGTTCATTATTTTCAAGTCCTCCACCGAATAGAGATTGTCTCCGCAAACAAAAAGAAAATCTTCTTTTATAATGTCTTTGACGCATTTTAAGGGACAGGCTGTTCCGTATTCTTTTTCGCCTAAAATCTCAAACTGATTAACAACCTTCGCCTTGTAATTATATTCTTTTAAAAATTCTCTTATGGACTCTTCTTTATATCCGACAACAAGAATAAAATCTCTATATCCCGCTTCAAGCAAATTATCAAGTAAATAAGAGAGAAAAGGCTTCTTATTTACTTTAATAAGGTGTTTTGACTTGTTTCTTGTAAGATGAAGCATTCTTGTTCCCTTTCCCGCAGCGGCAATCACAACTTTTTTAGTCATATTTTATATAACAAAGTTAATTAGCTTTTTAGGCACAAATACAACCCTTTTTATTTTTTTCTCTCCTATGTTGCTTTTCACTTTTTCGTTTGACAATGCCACCTTTTTAGCTTCTTCCTCTGAAATGTCAATAGGGAGAAGAAGTTTCGCCCTTAATTTTCCATTTACCTGAACAACGATTTCCAACTCTTTTTCTTTTTCTAATTCTTTGCTAAATTTTGGCCAAAAGGAAGAAAGGCAAAGATCTTTAAATTTATTTTCATTCCATAAATGCTCGCAAAGATGAGGAGCAAAGGGAGAGAGAATTTTAAGAAAATCCTTGAAATTCTCTTTGTCAATTTTTCCATCTTTTAAAGAATTGGAAAATTCCATCAGAGAGCTTATCGCCGTATTGAACTTTAAAGCGTCTATGTCTTTTGAAACTTTTCTTATTGTCTTTTGAAGATTTTTTTTAATTCCAGAAGAAACTTCCTCTGAAACGGAAATTGCAAAAACCTTTTCCAAAAACCTTCTTGCTCCTTTTATTCCTTTGGAATCCCATGAAATGGCCTGCTCGAAAGGACCCATGAACATGATATAAACTCTGAAAACATCGCTTCCCCATTTATCTATTATTTCCTCGGGATTTACAACATTGCCCTTTGATTTTGACATCTTGATTCCTCCTTGTCCCAAAATCATTCCTTGGGCAGTTCTTTTTTTATAAGGTTCTTTCCCTATTTCTTTTGGAACAGCGTTAATATCCCACAGAAATTTATAAACAAAACGGGAGTAAAGCAAATGCAAAGTAACATGTTCCATTCCTCCGTTATACCAATCAACCGGCATCCAGTATTTTATCTTTTTTGAATCCGCCAGTTTTTTATTGTTTTTTACATCCAGATAGCGAAGGAAATACCAATTAGAGCCGGCCCAATTTGGCATAGTGTCCGTTTCCCTTTTTGCCTCTCCTTTGCACTTTGGACATTTTGTATTAACAAAAGAAGGAATTAAAGAAAGGGGGGACTCTCCGGTGTTTGACGGCTGATACTTTTTAACGTCGGGCAATTTTAAAGGAAGTTCCTTTTCAGGAATTTCCGTCCATCCGCACTTCTTGCAAAAAACCATCGGAATCGGCTCTCCCCAATAATGCTGTCTTGAAAAAACCCAATCCCTTAATTTATAAACGGTTTTTTCCTTAGCAAGGCCTTTTTTCTTTAAAAAGGAAATAATAAGCGGTCTTGCCAAAGAAGAAGAAATGCCGTCAAATTGCATTGAATTGCAAAGAGTCCCTTCTCCTTCAAAACATTCTTCAAAATTTTCAACTTTTCTAGCCAAATCCTTATCTTTTGGAATAAGGGATATTTTCAAAGGCAGGTTATAAATCTTTGCCATCTTAAAATCTCTGATATCATGAGCATCGGCAAAAACGGCTCCTGAACCATAATGTTCAAGAACAAAATCAGCGCTCCAAACTTGCATTTTTTCATTTGTAGCCGGATTTATGGCAGTAAGGCCCTCTAATTTAACTCCGGTTATTTCTTTTTCAATATTTGTTCTGTCTATATCGGAAGTATTTTTTGCCTTTCTATGGTATTCCATAACCTCCTTAATATTCTTGATTTTATCCTTGTGCTTTTCTATTATTTTGTGCCCGGGGGACAGTATTAAAAAAGTTCCCGAAAATATAGTATCTATTCTTGTGGTAAAAACCTCGACATATTCTTTTATTTCTTCAATGTAGAATTTAACCAAAGCACCTTCCGATTTTCCTATCCATTCTTTCTGCTGGATTTTTATCTTTTCAAGATAATCAACAAGATCAAGATCCTTAATCAGGCGGTCGGCATATTTTGTAATTCTCAGCATCCATTGTTCTTTCTCTTTTTTTTCCACTTTTGTATTGCATCTTTCGCAATTCCCGGAAATAACTTCCTCGTTAGCAAGTCCTATTTTACAGGAAGGACACCAATTAATGTCCATTTTGTCTTTGTATGCAAGCCCTTTTTTAAACATTTGTATAAATATCCACTGGGTCCATTTATAATAATCTGGATTTGTTGTGTTTATCTCTCTTGAAAAATCAAAAGAAAAACCCGCCTTTTTCAACTGGCGTCTGAAAGTGTCTGTATTTTTCTTTGTGATAACAGACGGATGAAGTCCTTTTTTAATAGCATGATTTTCTGTCGGCAATCCGAAAGCATCCCAGCCAATAGGATAAAGGACGTTATAACCCTCCATTCTTTTTTTCCGGGCAATAATGTCAAAAGCCGTAAAGCTTCGGCAATGTCCGACATGAAGCCCTTCTCCGGAAGGATATGGAAACTCAACAAGCAAATAGAGCTTTTTTTTCTTTGAAAAATCCTTTGCTTTAAAAACGCCTTTTTTCTCCCAAACATTCTGCCATTTTTGCTCTATTTTTTTCGGTTCGTATTTTTTCATAATGATAAAATGCTATTTTGCTTTTTAAAAAAAATTAAGTTTATGCGCCTTTTTTATTTGATTTTTGGAAAATTATAGCTAGCAGATCTATAAATTAAAGAATCCGCCGTAAGCGGACTATTAAAAAAGAAATTGTTTTTAAAACCAATTAAAAAGCTTTGCTATAAATAAAACGTATAATGAAAGATAAAAAGCCCCTTCCCACATATGAATCTTTCTTGAAATTCCGGAAATAACAAAAAGAAGAGTGGCAAGAGCCATTGTAGGAATACCAATTGTGTAAATTTGATCTTCAACCGTTAAAGAGAAAAAAAGACCCGGAAGCCCAACTACTATAAACATATTAAAAACATTGGATCCAAAAATATTGCCAAGAGCAAGTTCTGCTTTTTTCTTTAAAGCGGCCTTTACTGAAACAATCAATTCCGGCAGAGAAGTTCCAAGGGAAACCGCTGTAACGGCGATAATACTAGGGGCAATATTGAGAATCTTTGACAATTCCACAAGCGAATCAATAAGATACTTGGCACCCAAAAGTAAACTTACTATTCCGGCAAAAAGAATTAGAAAATCTTTATAAGAAACTTTTGGTCGAGCTTCATTTTTCAGAGAAACTTTCTCTTTCCTTCTTGTCTGTCTTGAAGGCAAAATACCGGAAAATTCTTCCTCTTCCTTATCATCATCTTCTTCTCTATGAAAAGCTGTATAAAGCAAATATCCTCCGTAGGTTATAACCATAAGAAAAGATTCCCCTATTGTAATTTCTTTATCAAAGACAATCCCAAGAAACAAAACTGTCCCTATTGCAAGAAGAGGCAAGTCAATATCTATCAAGCTTTTAGTAACAACAAGCTTTCTGCCTACAATAGCAGAAAGTCCGACAACAAGAAGTATATTTACAATATTTGAACCGACTGCATTTGCAACAATAATTTCCTGGGCTCCCTTAAAAGCAGCAACAAAAGAGGTAATGAGCTCAGGAAAAGAGGTTCCAAGCCCGACAATAGTAACTCCGATTATAAAAGGAGAAAAACCCATTGAAAGACCGATCTTTTCCGCGCTTGAAATAAGAAAATCAGCTCCTTTGACAAGAACAAAGACCGAAAGAAAAAAAATTGCTGTCCAAATAAAAACCATGTATTTTTCAGATTTTTTTATTTCTTCAAGTGTCTTTCTATTATCTTCAGTTTCCTGTCATTAATAGAATCTCTCGTATTCTTTTTCATTTCTTCCATTCCTTTCTTATATTCTTCTTTTGTAACTCCCTTACTTGAGGGATAATCATAGCCGCCAAAAACCTGCTTTACATATTCTTTCTCGCTTCTTGTAAGCGGCATTTTTCCAACTTTTCTTTCAATTTCTCTTTTTGTAAATTTACCCATATATTTTTATATTTTTTTAAATATAACTCCGCAGTGATGAGTGCCTGCCTTGAATTCTTCTTCAATAGCAAAGCCCTTATCTTTGGCAATTTCTTTTATTTCATCCAAAGAAACCTTTTCTTCCACAAGTTGCATTTTTGCTTTTTTATCCCAATCAACAATAATCATTTTGCCTCCTTTTTTGAGCAACCTTAATGCCTCTCCAATTACGGCTTTTTTATCTTCAATTTGAAAAAGGACGTTTATAATTGTAACAATATCAAGGGAATTTTCCTGTATATCTAATTTATTCTCTATATCTCCTAAAATAAAATCAATATTGCTTATGCTTTCCATATTTGCCCTTCCTCTCATAGCAGACAAAGGAAGTTCTTGAATATCAACAGCGTAAACAAATCCTTTTTTGAGCTTTTTTGCCAAAGGAAAAGTAAATCCTCCTGAACCACAGCCAAAGTCAGCGGCAATCATATCTTCTTTAATTTCAATTTTATTTAAAACTTCTTCAGGATTTAAAAAAATCATATGCATATTGCAGAAGCAGCGCCGTTTCCCGGCTCAAGCTTCATTATTCTCACTCCCTGGGTGGCCCTTCCTAACTTTGGGATAGAAGAAATACCCGTTCTTATAATATGCCCTTTTCTGGAAATGATAATCAAATCTTCCTCATCTCCGTAAAGAATCTGGGCGAAAACAAGATCTCCTGTCTTTGGGTTGATGTTTGCCGCTTTGATTCCGGACCCTCCTCTTTTTTGAAGCCGATATTCTTTAACATTTGTCTTTTTGCCAAATCCTTTCTCTGTTAGAACAAGAAGATATTCTTCTTTTTCTTTTTCTGGTCTTATGGCGCACCCGCCAACAATTTTGTCTTCTTTTTTTAGTCCCATTGCTTTTACCCCGCTGGCAGACCGTCCCATTTCTCTTATATCCTTTTCTTTGAATTTTATGGACAACCCTTTTCTTGTAATAAGAACAACTTCATCTTCTCCTGTTGTTTTAAAAACATTCTTAAGCAAATCTCCCTTTTTCAGTTTTATAGCGATAAGACCCGTTTTTCTTACATTCTTAAACTGTTCCAGTTCTGTCCTTTTAATTATACCATTTTCCGTAACCATCAACAAATTCTTCACTCCCGACTTTGTTTCTTCTTTTGAAAGAGCCATTATCGAAAGTATCTTGTCATTTGGGGTAATATCAATAAAATTCAAAAGGCCGCGTCCTCTTGCAACTCTCGTTCCTTCGGCAATATCATAAACCATGGTTCTAAAAACCTTTCCCGAATCGGTAAAGAACAGAAGTGAATCATGGGTATCAGCAAGAAGGAAATGTTCAACAATATCCTCCTGCATTGTTTTCATTCCCAAAATTCCCTTGCCTCCTCTCTTTTGTATTTTATAAGTATTAGGGTTTATTCTTTTAATATATCCTCCTTTTGTAAGAGTAATGATTGTTTCTTCATGAGGAATAAGGTCCTCTTCGGCAATTTCTTCCGCTCCCTGAACAGAAAACTTAGTTTTTCTTTCATCGCCGAATTTCTCTTTTACTTCCAGCGTTTCTTTCTTAAAAATATCTTCCACTTTTTTCGGGCTTTTTAATATTGCCATTAACTCTTTCATCTGCTTTTCTATTTCTTTCAATTCGTCTTCTATTTTTTTTCTTTCAAGACGGGCTAAAAAAGAAAGCTTTGTATCCAAAATAGCGTTTGCTTGTATTTCCGAAAGTTTAAATCTTTTGATTAAATTCTTCAGAGCGTCTTCCCTGTTTAAAGAGGCCTTGATTATTTTTATCACCTCGTCAATTTTAGAAAGGCACTTATGAAGACCTTCTAAAATATGGTATCTCTCTTTCGCTTTTTGAAGCTCATACTTTGTTCTTCTCACAATTACCTCTTTGCGGTGAGCTATAAATTGAGAAAGAACTTCAGATAAAGACAAAACTTTCGGCTGAACCCTTTCGGTAAGAGCAAGCATATTCAAATGAAATGTCCTTTGCAGGTCGGTAAATTTGTAAAGCTTATTTAAAATTTTCTGAGGAAAAGCATCTCTTTGAAGGTCAAAGACAATCCTCATTCCTTCTTTGTCTGATTCATCCCTAATATCTTTTATCCCAATTAATTTCTTCTCTTTTACTAATCTTGCAAACTGCTCAACCAAAGACGACTTTTGGGTCTGATAAGGAATTTCATTTATTATAATCTGATTTTTCCCCGATTTATCTTCTTTTATTTCCGCCTTTCCTCTCACAACTATCGGTCCTTTTCCCTGTGAATAGGCGAAAATTATGTCTTTTTTCCCGAATATTATCCCGCCGGTTGGAAAATCAGGCCCTTTTACAAATTTAAAAAGATCCTCAGAAGAAGCATCGGGATTGTCTATTAGATAAATTAAAGCATCGGCAACCTCCCTTAAATTATGAGGAGGAATATTTGTAGCCATTCCAACGGCAATTCCCATAGAGCCGTTTAAGATAAGCTGAGGCAAAGGAGAAGGCAAAACAGCCGGCTCCTTTCTTGTTCCATCATAATTCTCGGTAAAATCCACAGTTCCTTTCTCAATTCCCGAAAGCATTTCTTCCCCGATTTTTGACATTTTACATTCCGTATATCTGGGGGCAGCAGCAGGATCGTTGTCTATTGAACCGAAATTTCCTTGTCCCTGAATAAGAGGGTAACGAAGCGAAAAATCCTGGGCCATTCTGACTAAAGCATCATAGACCGCCATATCTCCATGGGGATGATAACGGCCAAGCGTAGAACCGACTACGGTCGCTGATTTTCTAAATTTCGCATTATGCCTTAATCCCTCTTCAAGCATAGTATAAAGAATGCGCCTATGGACCGGCTTTAATCCGTCTCTTACATCGGGAAGAGCGCGAGATACAATTACAGACATCGCATAGTCGATGTAAGAAGTTTTCATTTCCTCAACTATTTCTCTGTCCTGTATGCCCCCGCTCTTGACTAAATTATTTTTATCCGGTTTAGTTTTCATTTTCCTCTTTTATTTCTTCTTTTTGATTTTCTTCTTCTTTTTCAAACATTGTTTCCAATTCTTCTTCTTCTAGTATTTTTTTAATTTCTTCTTCATTAAAAAACATTTTCATACTCTCCATGCTTTCTTCTAAAATTTCTGAAGAAAAGAATTTTTCCTCTGTTTGTGGAAAAGTTACTGCTGACAATTCTCTTATAGCGCTTGCCGTAATCTTAATCCAAAAAAAAGCAAAAATTATTCCTACGGGAATAATAATCGACCATAAAATTATTAATCTTGTTTTCTTCGGCTTGCTTCTGATTTTTTCTAAAAATCCCATGAAAGCAAAAGATACTTTAACTTGTCAAAATAACAACCTTTGAATTTTCTTCTAAAATTGTTTTTTTCTTTAAAGAAAGTTTGGAAGACGATTCAGGAGATTTTATCCCCAAATTATCCAAAAATGACTTTAATCCGCTTGTTTTTGATTTTATTCCCTGTTCTTTGTAATTTACCGGAACGGTAATTCTTGGTTCTAGCTGCCCCATAATCTTTGCCGCTTTTTTAGCATCAATACATTCTTCTCCTTCAACCGGTAAAAATAGAACATCAATGTCTCCCAACTCTTCAACTTGAGAATTTGAAAGTTCGTCCTGATTAATTAATCCGAGATGGCAAAGAGTTATGTCTTCTGCCGTAATAAGGTAAATTGTTAAAGAAGGAGAGATTTCAATTCCTTTGATAAAAATTTCTTTTATTTCATATTCTCCGGGACCGTCAATAATAAAGCCCTCATTTTCTTGTTTTCTTTTTTCTTTTTTTGTAAACAAAAAAACGTCTGCCTTCATTTTTTTTCCGCGGGACGCTTCTTCTTTATTCAAGGGGTCTATTATTATATTTACCGCCCCGTCTTTTTTTGGAACCGCGTTTATTTCAACGCATGTTTTAGTATGCCAAAATATATTCATTTTTTTATATTAATAGCATAGCATAAGATTATTTCAATTTCAAATCAAGTTCTTCTTTTTAAAAAAATATAAAAACTTAGAATTTTTTTCAAAAAAAACAGACGCCGAATTCCTTTTCGGCGTCTTGACCAGCTACCCAAACGGGCAACTAGTTTTTCTTGTTTGGCTTGAGCTCTCCAGAGAGAGTGGCCTGTTTGTATCCAAACGCGAGAATCGAGGGAAGGGGTGCCGGCAATCCTTGCCAGCCCTTCTTTTTGGGATCGTCCTGCCAGGCAGGACCGACGATTCCATTAAGACAAAGCTCCTTCTTTGCCTCTTCGCTGTCGCACTCATCGACAACGATTCTGGGCTCTCCCTTGACAACGGTCCGACGGACCGTAATTGTTGCGGGAGAAGTCAAGCTGACCTTCCTCTCGGGGGCGACGACATCCATGTCTTCGTTTTTCACCTCAGGGAGACTGAGAACGAAATCCACCGGCAGGACAATCTGAATCGTCCCGCCCCCACCATTCTTGCGGAAGTAGAACACTTCTGCAGAAACGGCTTCCTTGCCGTCGGCGTCTTCAAGTGGACTGTTGCCGTTGCCGTTTTCGGAGGACTTTTCCTTGTCATCCGAATGGAGCCGATTGGGCATGCAGAAACCTGCAGCCGTCCGGATCCAGCGGGCCATGGCGAGGATGTAATCTTCCTTGATATACATCCCGAAAAGGTAGTGAGACCCACCCTTGGAAGGACAGAGGTGTTCTCCGTCAGAATGGAGAACCGACCGGAGAAGAATATGAGGCTCAGAATGCCTCTTTTTCATCTCCTTAAGGGCCTCCTCGGGTCCGGGACCAACGACGTCAAGAACGTAAAGCCGATCACCCTGTCGGCGGACGCGAATCACGTTCTGGTACCTTCCCTGGTACCTCCAAACGAGTCGGGCTGTCTTACCCTCGACGTCGTCACCAAAGAAAAGTTCCTCTGGCGAGACATCCGTCTCGACGACGGCAGAAACCTCCTGTTTCTGTTTCTGGACTTCGGCCTTGAAAGCCGAGGCGATCTCCCTAGAACGGGAAACAACGGCTTCCGAAAGCTTCTGGACCGCAAAGTCACGATGTCGACCAAAGGCCGACTCAGCAACCTTGTAGGGCTTTCCGAAAGCCCTGAAGTCCGACTCCTTGTCCGAAGAGGAAAGAAAAACTTTATTGGAATCCTTTCCAAGGCCATCCTTGGCTTCCGAAAGAATCGCCTCCAAGGACTTCTTGTCCTCGGAACAAATGATCTCGTCAACGAGAATGGCGACTTCCGTTGTTTGTCTTACCCTTTTACAAAGGGCTTCGACGAAAGCTCCTCTTCCGGAAATCTCCGCCTCATTGCGAAGGATTCCGTCGTTCTGGGGAGAAAACCTCCGAAGAGCGTAGATAGTGGACTCATAGTCCACCTGACGCTCTTGCCTTGTCTCTTCCCCGTCAGAACACCGGTCAAGACAGACCTCCTGTCCGATCTCAACCATATCCTGCTCAAGTTCCCTTAGAAAGGGCTGGGCAACGGTGGAAATCCACTCATAGGCCCCTTGAGCAATGTCGTTGACGTAACTGGACAGCTCCTTGCTGTCCATCCCCTCCTTGGAAGAAACGCTTTTTTTAGGAAACCTCAGAGAGATTTCCTTTTGAGAAGCGGCCTTCTTGGCCACGGTCTCAAGGTCCAGAGAAAAACGGTTGTTCCCCTCCAGACCTCCTCTAAGAGTAGTCATTTTTTTCTCCTGTCCTATAAGGACAAAAAGAGAAAGAAGCTCACAACCCGCTTGACAACACTGCCAAACAAAAAAATTGTGAAAGATCTGCTTCTCTTTTACCATAGAAATAAAATATTGTCAAGTAGGAAGAAAAAATTGCAAAAAAAAAGACGGAAATTTTCCGTCAATTATCTCTTGGTAAAAAATAATGTATTAAATCCTCATTTGATATCGGGTGCTTTCCCACAAGATCCATTTGCCTGTAGGCCCCTGAAAAAGATCTTTTGCTGCCAAGAATAAAGGCAATTTCTTTTTCATGTTCCCTTTTCAGTTTCCATAATAAAGAAGAATAATCAAGGTCTCCCGAACCGAGGCAAAAATATTTGGTTTCAGGAGTCCAAAGCGAAACCATTCTTTTTGTGTGGTCGATCAAATGCTGGTCGACATTGTCTTTTTTTCCGCCTTCTTCTTTTCTTTTAGGACAATAAATAATTTCGAAAACAAATTCATTCTTATATTCTTCCCAAAGATCATGGAATAAATCATCGTTTCTTAGACATTGAGCAAAAGAGATATATAAGTGGACACACAGAATATCTGAAAATGTCCTAACCCAGGCAATCATATTTTCGAATCCAGATTTCAAGTTATAACCTTTAAATTTTTGGCCCGCCATGGCAGATGAAATAAGCAAGTTGTCAACATCTATAGCAATCGCTGCTTTACAGGCCATAAAGATCACCTTTATTCTTATGTAAGGATTTAGAAAGAGCACTTTACCAAATTAATTGTACATTTTTATTTAAATTTGTCAATTCTATAATTTAGCCTAAAATACCAAAAAAATAAGGGCTTTCTATTTGTTTTCTATAATTTTCCTTGACAGTTCTTTTTTAGGGAACTATCCTAAAAACAGTCCTTTTAGTATCAGTGCAAGGAGGAGGAAATGAGTATTTTCACTTTTTCAAAAGAAGAAAAAATATTTATCCTTGAGGATTTTTACTCAAAAAGAATACTTGAAGTTATAGGCGAAAGAAAATTGAAAGGAATTTCTTTTCGCCGCATTATTATCAGGGATGATTTTAGCATTATTGCTCTATTTGTGGAAGGAGACCTTGTTTTTGAGAATGTAGAGGTCTATGGGGTCTTATATATTAGAGACACTGATGTCTCTGGTAAAATTGTCTTCCTTAATTGTTCCTTTGAAAAAATTATTCTTTCGAGAGTAAAAGCCGGAAATGGCATTTCCATTAGCTCTTCCTTAAAACAGGAAATAATTCTTGACGAGGAACTGGAGGAAATATCAATCTGAAATCAAGACCTATTTTCAAATACTACTAGGGCGGCAAATAATCCCAACGCCGCCCTCCCCTTTTAAAAAATTCCTTGAATATTTTCAATCTTTTGGCTATAATTAAGAAAAGACAGTAAAATAACAAAATTATGATAATTAAAAACAAAATATTACCATATCAAACGAAGGAAGAGTTGGAGTTTATTGACATTACAGAAGAAGTAATGGCTTTCGTAAAGGAAAGCGGGATTAAGAATGGGATTATAAACGTTCAGACGATGCACACAACAAGCGCTATTATTCTAAACGAAAACGAACCCCTCCTTATAGAAGACATAAAAGACAATCTCAGAAACCTTGCATCGCAAAAAGTTAAATACAGGCACGATGATTTTGAAGTAAGAACTGTCAATATGTGCGATGATGAATGCGCCAACGGACATGCTCATTGCAAAGCTGTTTATCTTCCTCCAAATGTCGTTTTAAATATCGTATCTTCAAAACTTTGTCTCGGACAATGGCAAAGATTATTCTTTCTTGAACTGGATAGAGCAAGACAAAGAAAAGTTAATCTTCAGGTTATTGGAGAATAATAACTATACTATAATAGAATAGCCAGATTTTATTCCGGCTCTTTGGTTACTTATATGTCTTTATCAATCGGAATGGAGCGAACACGACTAGACCTGACGAAATAAGAGAAAATACAGACAAAATAACAAGAAACAAGGCGAATTTAATACCATTTTGCTTTAAAATAACCCTTCCTTCTCAAAGATATGGGAGAATAATTACAAACAGAGATAAAAAAGGAAGGATATTAAGTTCTGCAGTAGTAATATAGTTTTATGACTTCAAAAGCTATGCTTGACAGATATCTTTTTTTATTTACTACGAAATTAGTACGACAAAATTTTTTTGCCTTTGACAATTCAATAGGACCCACTGATAGAGAAAGAAGAAGGGAGGTGATAACATGGAAAAGAGCAATCAAGCTCAAAAAAAGCCTTCTGCGAGAAAAGAAGGCATGCCTAACCAGGAACCGCCAAAGGTTCAACTAGTTAGGGCCGAGTCGAGAAATCGACAGGAGAGTGCTTGTTGCCCGAGTGGCGACTGTGGTTTCTTCATGTACTAGCATTTCCGCTAGTCCCAGGCACCTTGCTTCCATCAAAGACAAGGTGCTTTTTTCAACCCCAAGAGTAGGAGGAAAGATTATGAATTACGGTCAACTGATTAAACTTCAGGAAGGCGAAGATATAATTATTTTAAACCCCGAAACTAAAAAGTGGATGTTGACTTCTATTCAAGGATGGGAGATTTTTTTACTCAAAAAAAGAAGTGCCTTAAGTAATAGTGAAATTTCTTTAAGAGTAGGTATTCTTATTAGTGATATAATTGTTTTTTTCGAAAAAATAGATGATCTTTTTAGTGTTAATGATGAAAGAGTCTCTTCTATTGCAAACAGTTGTTCTATTCATTTGACTAGTAATTGCAATATGGGGTGCTTGCACTGTCGTTACTCTTGCGGTCAAATAACTGACAATCTACCACTTTCTACTATTCAAAAATATTTAGAAGGCGCCATTGAAGATGGTTCTTCTTCTCTAACAATTACAGGAGGAGAACCCCTAACTAATTGGCTGAAATGCAGAGAGGTTATCATCCTTGCTCGCAGGATAGGAATGAAAGTTAACCTTTTAACAAATGGTTCACTAATTAGCCCGAAAATTGCCAGCTTTCTTGGAGAAAATGACGTTAATGTCCAGGTTAGTTTGGATTCTTTAAACGAGGAAAGATTTTATCAGTTTCGTGGACATTCGCTTAATAGAGTAAAAATTGGGATTGAAAGATTGGTTCGATTTAAAGTAAATGTTGGGCTGAGCTTTGTTCTCAGTAGATTAACATTGGACGGTTTTTATGAGGTGATTGAATATGCACAAAGAGTAGGAGTAAAAGGAATTCATCTACCTTTTTTAGAGAAAGGAGGAAGAGGAAATGCTAACTGGCAACAGTTATCTCTAGGTGACGATGAGATGATTAATTTTTGGAATCACTTTTTGTCTTTGTATTTCTCTGGTGGATTGCGCTCACGCTTAACTTGCAGTGACGTGGAGAACATATTGCTTAAAATTATTTATCCTCCAGTTGAAGATTGTTGCCGTTGCGGGCGCACAACTTCAACTCTATATCCAGACGGGAAAATATATGCTTGTACTAATTTAGTGGGTAACCCAAGTTTTATTTTAGGAAAACCAGGCGCTATTACTTTTCAGGAAATGCGTCAAAAAGATAATATTGTGCAACTTCCCACAGTTAAGGACATTTCCGAATGTAGTAACTGTCATTTCGGGTGGATTTGCTTGGGTGGTTGCCGAGATCGCAGCATTGTTTATTATGGAAACGAATATCACATTGATCCGTGGTGCGAGGTTTTCAAATGGCTTTTCAATAAATTAATTTTTTGTGCTGCTCGTTTACTGGAAAAAAAGGAGATATAGTGTTCTCCAACACTCTGTGGTATAATTGCTGCAGAGTTTTTTTAATTTTAAAGTATTATGCAAGGAGAAATAAGAGAAATAGTGTCTTATGTAGAAGAAAAATTAAAACCTTATTTAAAAGGAAGTTTAACTTTACACGAAATAATAATATTGCCGGAGTCTTCCTATTATATTATTGCAAGGATTAATTATAATAGCGAGAGCTTAGAAGAAGTCAGCGATATAGAGAATAAATTTTTACCTCTTGTAAAAGAAGGAATAAGAGTTGTTGTAAGGCCGAAGGAGTTTGAAATAAATGATAAATCCGCAATAAATAAAATTAATAAAAAGTTTCAACTATATAAGGATTTAAAGATAAAAACTAAAAAGAAAAATCCTTTTATTTTTGAAATTGAGAAACTAAAAGAAAAGATATACAAAAAGGAATTTGATAAGAATAAAATTCTTTGGGAAATAGAGATAAAAGGAAACAAAATAAATTTCAGATTTTTAGATAAGAAATCCCATAAAGAAGCTGAAAAATTAATATTTCTATCTGAAGTTGCATTAAAAAAGAAAACAGGATTAATCCCTTTTTTATATTGATAAAGTTTTTTATAGTTAAAATTAAGAAAAAAGACATAAGTCAAAATTAACCAAAACAAAAATGCTATCAATCGGGACGGAGTGAACACGACTATATCTGATGAAATAAGAGAAGATACGGGCGAAATGAGAGAAAACACAGACAAAATAACAAGAAACAAGGCAAATTTAATACCATTTACCTTCAAAATAACCCTACCCTCTCCAAGATATGGGAGAATAATCACAAATAGAGACGAAAGAGGAAAAATACTAAAAATAGAAGTTGCAAAATAATAAAATAATCTTATATCAAAGTTTTACCAATAAATTCAGTTACTTCTGAATTTCTAATAAGAATCGTGCGATTAGTTGTAAAAGTTATACCTTTATTTGGAGAATCCTCAAACCCAAGATAAATCCGTTCTATCTTCTGATTTTTCAATTCTTTTATGGCTGGTTGTAAATCCGAATCAGAACTTGCTATAATCGCTGTCTTTAATTCTTTTTTATTGCCAAAGGTAATCATATCAACGGCAATCTTAACATCTACTCCCTTTTCTTTAAATATTAAAAAACTATGACCTTTGGGGCATTTTCCTTCGTGTCCTCTCACTTTACCAGCATAAATAACTTCAAATCCTTGTTCTTCTAAATGTTTTTTTAATTTTCTTTGTTTTTCCACTAATTCAGTAGATTTTTCTTCTGTTTCTTTGTGTTTAGAAACCCTGCCTATATAAAATAATTTTCTATCTATATCAACTCCTGATAAGACTTTATCTAATAGGCCAGAAAAATTATAAATAGAGAAATCTACTTCTTTCTCTTTTTTTCCAGTAGAATTAAGAATAGAGTTTATTTTGCTAATAAAATTGCGACCATCTATAAAAATTATTGTTTTCATAAAATAAAACCTCAGCGGACCTTACGGCTGGCTGAGGCGTTTCTAGTTTTATAATATATCATCATATCTTTTTGTCAATATTTTAAATAAATAATTCTTGTGATTTTTTTATATCGGATATTTTACTTAAAGATAAAAGTGCCCCTTCGTGATCTTTAATATTTCCAGCAATACAACAATCAGAAACAATAGTCACCTTATAATCTCTATCATGAGCATCTCTTACCGTGCTCGAAACTGCCAAATCAGTGGCAACCCCTGCTATAATAACCGATTTTATATTATTATTTTTTAAAACCAAATCTAACGATGTAGAATAAAAGGCACTAACTCTGTGTTTTATAATTATAATATCTTCCTCTTTTATATCTATTTCTTTATAAAAGTCAGTTGCCCATGTATTTAATTTTAATGCTTGGAATTCTTTCGCCTTTCCAAACAAAGGAGATTCTTTTGGTTGTTCATTATAATTTTTCGAAAAGCCAACCTTAACATGAATAATTAAAATATTTTTTTGACGAGCTTTTTCAATAATAAAAGAAATATTTTTAAAAACATTATTCTCTTTTGCAAAAGAAAAATAACCCTTTGATGATAGCTTTCCTTTTTCATTAACTATTTCATTTATAAAGTCTATTAATATAAGAGCCGTATTCATAAATCTATTAAATAATTTTTAAATTTATTACTAAATATTACCAAAAATATTTCTATATTGCAAAAAATAAAAATTATACTAAAAAATAACAAAAAATAAATTTGAAATAAACAGAAAAATAGACTATTATTCACTAGAAACAAACTAACCAAAAAAAATATGTTATCAATCGGAATAGTAGGCCTTCCAAACGTAGGCAAATCAACCTTCTTCAAAACAGTGACAAAAAAACAGGTTGATTGCGCTAATTATCCTTTTTGCACCATTGATCCCAATGTAGGCGTTGTTATTGTTCCTGACGAAAGAATAGACAAGCTTGCAGAATTATCAAAATCAGAAAAAAAAACATACGCAACAGTTGAGTTTATAGACATAGCCGGACTTGTTAAGGGGGCAAGCAAGGGAGAAGGTCTGGGAAACAAATTCTTGGCAAACATCAGAGAAGTCGATGCAATAATATACGTATTGCGCTTTTTTACAAAAAAAGACGTTTTAAGCGTGGAAAGTGAAGTTAACCCTTTAAAAGAAAAAGAAATACTTGATACAGAGCTTATCTTAAAAGACATCGAAACAATAGAAAAAAGAATCCATAGCATTAAGAAAGAAAAAACAAAGGAAGCACTAAGAGAACTGGAAACCTTGGAAAAGGCCTTTGCTTTGCTAAATGAAAATAATGTTCTTATTGAAAAAACATGGACAACAGAAGAAGAAAACATTCTTAAGAAATACCAGCTTCTCACCTTTAAACCAAGGATTTACCTTTTAAACGGAGAAGAGAAAGAGCTAAGTGAAGAAATAAAAGAAAGCTTTAGAAAAAACAACTGGCCTTTTATTCTTGTCGACATTCTTTCGGAATTTGAAACATCCGAGTTTACAAAAGAAGAAAGAGTTTCTTTGGGAATGAAAGAAAACACGGAATTTGACCTTATTATCAAAAAATCTTACGAAATTTTAGGGCTTATTTCCTTTTTAACAACCGGAAAGAAAGAAACAAGGGCCTGGACTATTAAAAAAGGAGAAACGGCAAAAAGCGCCGCAGGAAAAATACACAGTGATTTTTCCGATAAATTTATAAGGGCGGATGTTATAATTTATGATGATTTCTTAAAATTTGAAAGTTGGCAAAACGCCAAAGAAAAGGGAGCCATAAAAACAGAAGGAAAAGAATATATTGTTAAGGATGGAGATATTGTGGAAATAAAGCACGGATAAAAGCCATTTTCCTCCTTTTTCTTTTAAAATTAATTTGTGCTATAATCCTCTTAAGAATAAAAATATTAATAAATAAAAAATATGAATAACAAATCATTTTTTTCGGTAGCAACCCTCTCTCTGCTTTTTCTTACCGTATATATCGGAATTTTGATTGCAAACGGAATTGAAGAAAGAAAATACTTAAGCGGAGAAACAAGAACCATTGTAATTTCTACAGAAGGAGAGTCCTTTGCAAAGCCGGATATCGCCTCAATCCAGCTTTCAATAAGAAGCGAGAAAGAAACTGTAGATAAGGCAATGGAGGAAAATACAAATAAAACAGATAAAGTTATTGATTTTTTAAAAAAAGAAGGAATTGAAGAAAAGGATATTAAAACAATCTCTTTTAATATTTATCCCCTTTACAGATATGACAAAGGAATGGAAGGATATATTAGTGGATACGAAGTCCTTCATTCTTTGGAAGTTAAAATAAGGGAGATTGGAAAAACAGGCGAAATTATTGCCGGAGCGACAAAAGAAGGAATAAACCAGGCCGGAAACTTGATTTTCTCAGTAGAAAAAGAAGAAGAACTAAGAGAAATGGCAAGAAAGGAAGCTATTATTAAAGCAAAAGAAAAAGCAGAAAAAATAGCATCTCAACTTGATGTAAAAGTAAAAAGAATCGTTTCTTTTTCAGAAACAACAGATAAGCTAAACATACCTTTTTACAGAGACAATATGAACTTTGGAATGGGAGGAGGTCCTGAAATAGGATTTGGAGAAAACAGAATTGTCTCAAACGTAAGCATTGTTTTTGAAATTCGCTAAAGAAAGAGATATGCTGCCGGATTAATAAAACCCTGCGGTTGTTTTTATGTCCTTCAAAGAATTATACAACAAGCTTAATTTAGAACAGAAAAAAGCAGTTGACCTTATAGAAGGCCCTGTAATGGTTATTGCCGGACCGGGAACGGGAAAAACCAGAATTCTTACCTTAAGAATTGCAAATATTCTGAAAAAAACCGATATTGAACCGGAAAATATACTGGCCCTTACTTTTACCGATTCGGGGGCTTTTTTAATGCGTTCTAATTTAGTCAAGATTATCGGAAGCTCCGGCTATCTTGTTAATATTTCAACCTTTCATAGATTCTGCAATAACATCATAAACACAAGACCGGAAGATTTCTCGGAAATAGCCGGATCAACAACTCTTACAGACACAGACCAGGTTAAAATTATTAAGTCAATAATTGAGAAAAGCTCTTTAAAAATATTAAAACCCTACGGAGATCCTTTCTTTTATCTTAAAGCTGTTATCTCTTCTATAGATAAATTAAAAAGAGAAGGAATAGGACCAGAAGATTTATCTAAAATAACCAAAAGAGAAAAAGGAGAATTTGAAAAAAATCCCACAGTATTCCATCAAAAAGGAAAACATGAAGGAAAAATGAAAGGAGAATTTCAAAAAATATGGAAACGCATTGAAAAAAACAAAGAACTTTCCGTTATATACAAAGAATACCAAAAAGAACTCAGAGCACTAAAAGCATACGATTACAGCGATATGATAATGGAAGTTTTAAAGGCGCTCTCTAAAAATAAAGACCTTCTTCTTTCTTTGCAAGAACAGTATCAATACATCTTAATTGATGAGCACCAAGATACAAACAACGGACAAAATAAGATACTCGAGCTTATCGCCTCTTTTCATAATTTTCCCAACATCTTTATTGTCGGAGATGAAAAGCAGGCAATATACAGATTTCAAGGGGCGTCTCTTCTTAATTTTAATCATTTCAAATCTCTTTATCCGGAAATGAAAGTGATAAAGCTTAAAAAAAACTATCGCTCGACAAAAGATATTGTTGACGCGGCAAATGATATTATTTCTTCAAAACTAGAAACAGTATCAAAACAGAAAAGTAAAAAAATCAAAATATTATCTTTTTACAAAAATGAAAGCGAAAACCTTTTTATAGCCGAAGACATTGGAGAAAAAATAAAGAAAGGAATAAACCCTTCAGAAATTGCCGTTATCTATAGAGATAACAAAGACGGTTTGCCAATTGCCCGTTTTCTCCAAAAAAAAGGAATTCCCTTTTCCGTTGAATCGGAAGAACTTTTAACAAACGATATTGATATTAAAAAACTTGTAATTCTCCTTTCTGCCATAAACGAATTTGGAAATGAAGAAAAAATGATAGAAGCTATGCATCTGGACTTTTTGAAAATAGATTTTCTTGATATTTTCATCCTTATTAAAGAATCACAATTGAAAAGAAAACCTCTATACAAGATTATAAGGTCAAAAGACATCGACTCTTTAACTCTTTACTCAAAAAGAACAATCGTCAATTTCTTAAAAATGCTTTCTTCTTTTGCTGTTTCCTTAAAAAACGACCGGTTTACCTTTTTTTTAGAAAAAGTGATTAATGATTCTGGCTTTCTTTCATATCTTTTGGATAAACCTGATTCTATTGATAAAATTAACAAATTGAAAGTTTTTTTCAAAGAAGCGGAAAAATACGAAAGAAAAGGGCTTAAGGAATTCATGGAATACCTAGAACTGGCAGAAAAATACAGATTGCCGATAAAAAAAACATCTGCAAATTATTCTTCTGAAAAAGTACGCCTTTTAACCGCCCACAGGGCAAAGGGTCTTGAATTTGATTGCGTATATATATCAAAAGCAACATACGGACATTGGGGAGACAGAAAAAATAGGAATATCCTTCCTCTTTCCCCTTTGGTTTTCTCCCTTTCAAAAAACAAAATAGAAGAAAGAGACGAAAACAACGATGAAAGAAAGCTTTTTTATGTAGCTCTTACAAGAGCAAAAAAAGAAGTTCTTATTTCTTACTCTGATAAGAACGAAGAAGAAAGAGAGCAGCTCCCCTCAAGATTTATCCAGGAGATTAAAAACGGCTCCTTTTTAAAAATTGAAGGAAAAACGGAAGAAAAATTGATTTTTACTCCTTCCTTGCCAAAAACAGAAGAAATTAAAGACAAAAACCTAATTAAAAACACCTTTCTTTCAAAAGGATTATCGGCAACCGGCCTTAATAATTACCTGCAATGCCCGTTAAAATATTTTTATTCCAATCTTCTTAAAATTCCAAAAAGCCCGGAAAAACATCAAATATATGGAATTGCCGTCCATGACGCTCTTAAGGATTTTTTTGAATCTTTGAGATATAAGAAAACGGATAAAAATTTCCTTCTTCTTAAATTTTCCCATTATTTGAAACGGAAAAACCTTGAAAACTCTGATTTTGAAGAATTAAAAAGGAAAGGAGAAAAAGCTCTTGGCGGATATTATGAATTTTATAAAGGAAAATGGGCAACAAATATCCTTTCGGAATTTAATATTAAAGGCATATTATTTTCTCCAGATATTCTATTAAGCGGGAAAATTGACAAAATAGAATTCTTGGACTCCAAAGGAAACGTAAACGTTGTCGACTATAAAACGGGAAAACCGAGAAGCAAAAACTACATTGAGGGAAAAACGGAAAATTCGGATGGAAATATAAAAAGACAGCTTATTTTCTACAATCTCCTTCTTGATAAATACAAGAAGGGAAAATACAAGATGGCTTCCGGGGAAATTGACTTTATAGAACCAAACGAAAGAAATTTTTACAAAAAAGAAAAAATAGAAATAAGAAAGGAAGAAAAAAAAGAAATGGAAGAAATGATCAAAAAAACGGCAAAAGAAATATTGTCCCTTTCTTTTTTAAACAAAGGATGCAAGAAAGAAGACTGCTATTGGTGCAAACTAAATGAAATGAGAGGAAAATAAAACCGCTTTCTTTTGATTATACAGCCAAAAAGGCTTGACCTCTTTTTTTGTTGATGTATTATTATCTATAATGAAATCATCAATGTTGATATTAGTTTTTTTTGTCTTGACCATTATTGTTTTCCCGCTCTTTACAATGGCCGTAAGTTTGCCAAACCCCTTAAGCAATGTATCAAATATCGTAGATCTGATAAATGCAATTATTAGCTTTCTGCAGACAGTTGCTCTGGCCGCAGCTCCCGTAGCCATAGTTGTCGGTGCTTGGTATTTGCTGGTTTCAGGGGGAGATCCGGGAAAAGTAACAACGGGAAGAAATATAATCGTTATTGTCTTAATTGGAGTTGCTATTATCGTCACGGCTAATGTTTTAATAAGTATAATAAGAAACATACTTGGAATATAGGAAAATTCTTCTTTGCCATTGTAAGTTTTCAAACTATTATATATAATGGATAAATAAAGGTCGATTTTAAAGAAATTATATCAAAATAAATTCTTAGAAAGATGAAAAAAACACTACTGCTTAGTATTATCGCATTAAGCGTATTGTCCGTTCCTTTTCTCGGACTTGCGCAAGACAGAGAACTTCCCGAAACCGCCGACCTTGTTGTAGTTATGAAAACTATTGCCAACTGGCTGTTTACTATATTAATGGCCGCAGCGGCGATTTCTATCGTAGCTGCCGGGTTTACTTTTCTTGGTTCAGGAGGAGATGCAGACAAATTGGCAACAGCAAGAAATTGGGTAATTTACGCCTTGGTTGGCGTTTTAGTAGCCCTTCTTGCCCAAGTTTTAGTAAACTTTGTAGACAATATGATTACCAGTTAGTCGCCAAACAGTTAAGAAGGCAGGATCTCTATAATTCCATATTGGATTTCCTGCCTTTTTTTGTTCTTCTTTTTGATGTATTATATAAACATATAAAGGCCTCTGTGGCGGAACTGGCATACGCGCAGCGCTTAGGACGCTGTCCCCTAAAGGGTTGCAGGTTCAAATCCTGCCAGAGGCACCAAAATATAAAAATTGCTATTTACAATTTTTTTTCTTTTTTATATAATAACCGTAATGAAAAAAACATCCCTTTTAAATTTGTTTATTCTTTCTTTTTTATTGCTTGCTCCTTTCTTTTCGGTTTTTGCTCAGGGAGTTTCTACTATAGAAGCCATGTTTTTAAGAGCGGCAAATTGGCTTTTTAGTTTTCTTGTTGTCGGAGCGGTAATCGGAATTGTAATCGGGTCAATAATGATTCTTCTTTCAGCCGGAGACCCGGGAAAAGCCAATTCTGCAAAAATGATAATAATTTATGCTTTAATTGCCGTGCTTATCGGCGCTTTTGCAAGAGGTCTTGTTAATGCAATAATAAATTTATAAAATAAACAAGATTTGTTTTATTTGGCATTTTATTTATAACAAATAAAAATAACCGGCATAAAATATTTCTGTTTTAAAAATATGAAAAAAATAGCTTTATCGGTTTTTGCTCTTTCTCTTCTGATTACTCCTTTCGCTCTTTTTGCGGCAGGAACATATCAAGTTTTGCCAAATACAGGTACCGTAGCAGGAATACTTGGAAGCTTAATGACTCTCGCCAACTGGCTCTTTAGCTTTTTGCTTGTTGCCGGTGTTATTGGGATTGTTGTAAGCGGATATTTATTTGTTTCCTCTGCCGGAGACGCAACTAAGGCCGCATCTGCAAGACAAATGGTTATATATTCGCTTGTTGGGGTGCTTGTAGGAGGACTTGGCGTTATTCTTGTAAACTGGGTAGTAAACGAAATACTTTAATTAAATTAAAGTTTTTTCAATTTAAATGAAAAATAAGATTATAGTTACGTCTCTGCTTTTTTCTTTTTTGCTTTTTCCTTTCCTTGCTGCAATCGGACAAATCGCAGGTGCTCCTCCAGGAGGAGGAATTGTGGCAGGACCGATAGGTAATATAAGCACTCAACTAACAAATATTGCTAATTTTCTTATTGGACTTATAACAATTGTTAGTGTTATTGGAATTGTAATAAGCGCTTATATGTTTATCTCATCAAGCGGAGAACCGGGAAAGGTTTCCTCTGCAAGGCAAATAATGATATATTCCCTTGTCGGAGCGGTAGTTGGAGCCGTAGCATGGACAATAGTAAATTGGGCACAAGTCGGTTTTGCAGTCGGAGATCCGGCAGAAATTTGGATAACTTCTGCAATTACAAATATTGCTAATTTCCTGCTTGGACTTATAGCAGTTATCGGAGTAATCGGTGTTGTTGTAAGCGGATACATGTTTGTAACCTCAGGAGGAGATACCGGAAAAGTCGCCTCTGCAAGGCAAATAATGATATATTCCCTTGTCGGAGTATTCGTAGGAACATTTGCTAGTTTATTTGTAAACTGGGCAAGAGCAGGATTTGGCGCTGATATTGGACTTGCTTCCACTCTTTTTACCCTCGCCAACTGGCTGGCTACTTTCCTCCAAGCAGGAGGAGTAATCGGTGTTGTTGTAAGCGGATACATGTTTGTAACCTCAGGAGGAGAACCAGGAAAGGTTTCCTCTGCAAGAAATGCCCTTATATATTCCCTTGTCGGAGTATTCGTAGGAACATTTGCCAATTTATTTGTAGGATGGGCTCAGCAGAGCTTTGTTCCTAATATTGGGCTCGCTTCCACTCTTATGATTCTCGCCAACTGGCTCTTTAGCTTTCTAATTGTTGCCGGTGTTATTGGGGTTGTTGCAAGCGGATATAATTTTTTATCTTCAGCAGGAGAACCGGGAAAGGTTTCTTCTGCAAGAAGCATGCTCATATATTCGCTTGTCGGAGTAATTGTTGGAGGACTTGGCGTTATTCTTGTAAACTGGGTTATTGGAAGTTTTCTTTAAGTTAAGAAATATACTTTGCAAAAAAATGAAGAAAAAAAACTTTAAAAAATTAATTCTGCCAGTTGTTCTTTTTTTGCTGTCTTCTCCCTTTATTTTATCTGCCGCGCCTCCTATTCCTGCGGACAGAACAATAACAGGTCTTTGGAATGCAATTAGAAATTTAGCTAATTGGCTTTTTTCTTTTTTGGCAATCGTTAGCGTTATAGGGGTTGTAATCAGCGCCTATATGTTCGTTACTTCAGGAGGAGAACCGGGAAAAGTCGCCTCTGCAAGGCAAATAATGATATATTCCCTTGTCGGAGTAATGATCGGAGGTTTTGCCTTGGTTTTAGTAAACTTTATAGCCGGACTGGCGATTGTATAATTTTCATAACAAAAAATATGAGAAAAAAAACATTACTGAAAATTTTAACTCTTTGTCTTTTTTTTATTTCCTTATTCAGGATATCAGAAGCTCAGGCCTTTACTCTTGGAGTGCCAACTTTGGAAAGCTTGTATAATAAAATAGTTGCTATTAGTAATTGGATTTTTGCTTTTCTTGCTCTTGGTTCTGTAATAGGAGTGGTTATCGGAGGAATTATGTTTGTCGCCTCAAGCGGAGAGCCAAGTAAAAAAACAACTGCAACAAAAATGATAATATATTCCCTTATTGGAGTTTTTATAGGCAGTTTTGCATGGGCGCTTATAACCTGGATAGGAGGAATAGCGGAAATACGAAATATATAGGTAAATTTTATTTCAAATAAAAATCGGCACATTGTAAAAGGTGCCGATTTTTTAATATCTAAAATACTATTCCAGTTCTACGCTTTTTATTTTCTCCCTTTCTATTATCGGCATCGTGATAATAAGTATTCCGTCTTCTATTTTCGCTTTTGTTCTCTGCTTATCAACTTCAACGGGGAGAACAATCTCTCTTGTAAAGGTTCCCCAATAGCATTCTTTTAAAAAATATGATTTACCTATGTCTTCTTCGGTCTTTTCTCTTTTTCCGCTTATTTTAAGGATATCGTTCTCAATAACTATACCGATATCTTCGGTTCTTGCTCCGGCAATCGGAGCTCTTACTATAAGGTCATCATTTGACCTATAAACATCAATTACAAGCTGTCCTCCCGGCTCGAACCAATCTTCTTTCTCTATCGGCTTTGAAGAAAAGCCCTGTACTTCTTCTTTTTTATTTTTAAAAAATTTCATAACTCGCATATGCTTTTAATTTTTTTTAATTTTGAAAAAGCGTAATATATGATAAAGACGGCAAACAAAACAAGAAAGGCGGAAGAGAACAAAAAGCTTCTCTCTAGTTTACTTATTATAAACAAATTATAGACGGTATGCAATACGGTAGCAAGAAAAATTCCAGTAAAAGTAAAAAGCATCCTTCTTTTTATCTTTAAAAAAGAAAGGGCCATAAAAAAACCAAGCACGGCAGAAGAAAGAGCATGAAGAATAGTGGCTCCAAGAAATCTTAAAAAGCCGAAATAAAAAGCATAGTGATATACTGTCTGACCGAATAATCCTTCGTATCTTATAAAATAAACAAAGTTCTCAACTGCGGCAAAGCCAAGAGCCGCAGTAATCATATAAATCATAGCGTCAATCGGCTCGTCAAATTCAGCATTATTTATAACAGTTGTTCTTACTACAAAAAATTTCAAAATTTCTTCAATAAAAGAAATTATAATGAAATGGTAAAAAAAGAAATAGAAAAGTAACATTTCTTTTCTTACAGAAAATCCGAATAATTCAGTTAATTTCGACTGAAGATATCCGGCCAAAAGAGCCGCTCCTCCTCCTAATATGAAAACAAAGAGAACAGCCCTTTTTGATTCCGGATTTTTATCTTTTCTCAAAAAGATAAAAAGCCAAATAATGCTGGGAAGAACGGCAAAAAATAAATAGATCAGATAATTCATTTATAAATATCCTAAGTTTTAGAGCTTGGCCATTCTTCAATAATCAAGTATTTTTTATCTTTTCTCTTTATCGTCTGATAAATTTCTTCTGTAACAAAAGGAATAAAAGGATGTAAAAGCTTTAAAGAGCAGGTTAAAACCTCAATAAGCGTTACTTGGGCTTCTTCTCTTCTTTTTTTACTTAATTCAATATATTTATCGCAGAATTTATGCCAGAAAAAATGATAAATTTCATAAGAAGCTAAATCAAACCTGTAATTATCCAGATATTTTGTAACTTTTTTATTGGTTTTTTTCATTTCGTCAATAATCCATTTATCGTCTTTGTTTTTGATTTTTGTTTTTTTAATCGTTCCTTCATAAGAAAGAACAAATTTTGAAGCATTCCGTATTTTTGTTACAAAATTTCTCATTCCGCGAATTTTATCATCACTTATGCAAATATCGCTTCCGGGACTTGCTCCAAAAACCATTGCAAATCTAAGCGCATCTGCTCCATATTTTTCTATCATCATATTCGGGTCAATGACATTTCCTTTGGATTTTGACATTTTTTGCCCCTTATTATCGGTAACTCTGCAATGGATATGAACTGTCTTAAAAGGAACTTCTTTTGCAAGATAAATTCCGAACATCATCATTCTTGCAACCCAGAAAAATAAAATATCCCAGAGAGTATCAAGAACCGAGGTAGGATAGAAGGTTTTAAAATCCTTGCTGTTTGGATAATTTAATGCCGTAAGAGGCCATTGGCCGGATAAAAACCATGTATCAAAAGTATCTGTTTCCTGCAAAATGTTTTTCCCTTTGCACTTTTTGCAAGGGGCCTCTTCTAAAGAATAAGTTGTTTTTTCATCTGTATTCAAACTTTGCAATCCCAATTTAATTTCTTCAAAGTCGTAATCACTTTTTAGCTTATCATAAGTGCCACTGACCTTTTTGCCGTCTTTATCTAAGAAATTAATTGTAATGTCACTATTGCAATCCAAACAATACCATGCCGGTATTTGAGGGCCCCAAACAATTTGCCTTGAAATATTCCAGTCGTGAATACTATTCATCCAATCAATGTACATTTTTTTAAATCTTTTTTCAGGAAATATTTTTGTTTTTCCATTTTTTACCGCTTCAAGAGCGGGTTTTGCCAATTTTTCTATCTTTACAAACCACTGAGTAATAATCAGCGGTTCTATAACGTTTTTACATCTGTAACAAACACCGACAGAATGCTTTAACGGTTCTTTTTTTATTAATTTCCCTAATTTCTCCAGATCCTTTACGGTTTCTTCCCTTGCTCTTTTTACGCTAAGTCCCAAGTATTTTTCCGGCACATTTATCATTTTTCCGTAATAATTAATAATGCTTATAACTTCAAGATTGTTTTTCTCCCCAATTTCAAAATCAACCTGGCTATGTCCGGGAGTTATTTTAAGCGCTCCTGTTCCAAAATCTGTATCTACCGATTTATCCGCAATAATTAGAATTTCCTTCCCAAGTAAGGGTATTGTTGCTTTTTCTCCTATCAGTTTCTTATATCTTTTATCTTTAGGGTTAACGGCAACCGATATATCGGCAAAAATAGTTTCAGGACGGGTTGTGGCAATTTGCAAAGGACCATAATCCAGGTAATAAAGAATGTCTTCTTTTTCAACGTAATCAACCTCAAGGTCAGAAAAAGCCGTTCCGCATTTAGTGCAGAAATTAACCAGTTTTTTCCCCCGATAAATCAATTTGTCATTATGCAATTTTTTAAAAGTCCCTATTATTTTTTCAACGATTTCAGGTTCTAAGCTGTATTTGTATCTTGTCCAATCAAGAGAAAATCCCATTTTCTTAAGCTGGATTTTATTTATATCTTTATTTTCTTCAACATATTTTGCAATCATTTCATAAAAGGTTTTCCTGTCAAAATCAAAACGGCTTTTCCCTTCCTTGCTTAGTTTTTTTTCAAAGACAAACTGCGTCTCAATTCCGGCATGGTCTCCCCCTGGAAGCCAGAGAACTTTTTTCCCCTTCATCCTGTTATATCTTGCCATAATGTCTTGAATAGTAAAAAGGGCATGTCCCATATGCAAAGGGTCATTGGCATTGGGAAGAGGCAATAAAATGGAGTAAGGTTCTTTATGCCTTGAAGGAAGATTATCGGGATTAAAAAAACCGGATTTTTCCCAATCATCATATATTCTTTCTTCAATTTCCCATAGATTTTGGTTTTTTAAATTCATATTTTAAGATTAGCATTTACTTTAGCTTTTTTCCAGTCCTTCCCTTTTTCTTTTTTTAAGAAAGCGGCAAATCCAACCATTGCTCCATTATCTCCTGTAAAGCGTTTTTCGGGAACAAAAAAATTAAAGCCCTTCGCTTTTAATTTCATTTGTTTTCTCAACTCATTATTAGCTGAAACTCCGCCTCCTAAAATTATTGTTTTTACCTTAAAATCCCTTGCTGCTCTTAGTGTTTTTTTAATCAAAACATCTATTATCGCTTGTTGAATTTCTCTTGCCATTTCCCTTTTATAATCACTATTTATCAATTTTTTATCTTCTTTTGTCTTGTATAAAACAGCTGTTTTAAGCCCTGAAAAACTAAAATCATAATCCTTGCTGTTTATCATTGGCCTTGGAAGACAAATAGAAAACTTTTTTTCTTTTTCTTTTTTTGCGGCCTCCTTTGCAATTGACGGCCCTCCCGGATAAGAAAGCCCCAAAATACGGGCCGTTTTGTCAAAACACTCTCCCGCGGCATCATCTCTTGTTTCCCCTATTGTTTTATACTTTCCTATTTTATTCATTAAAACAAGCTGAGTGTGCCCCCCGCTTACTATAAGACAAAGAGCGGGAAAAATACTTTTTTCAAATTGCAATTTTTTTTCTTTCCTTCTAGGAATAAAATTGGACAAAATATGGGCCTCAATATGATTTACGGCAAAAAGAGGAATATCAAAATAAAAAGAAAGGGCCTTTGCAAAATTAAGTCCCGAAAAAAGACAAGGTTCAAGTCCCGGGCCGACAGTAATAGCAATCATATCTATTTTCGGTTTTTTGTATTTTTTTAAAAAATCTAAAAATTCTTTTAAAAGATCTTTTTCTCTATATAATATTTCTTTTATTTTTCCTTCTTTTTTAGAATCAAAACTATTTTCTCTTTCAAGAAGATTTGCTCTTGAAAGGGCTTTTTTTAGAACGATTATTAGATTTTTTTGGTGTTCCCTTTTTGCCAGTGCAGGATAAACGCCACCCCATTTTCTATGGATTTCTATTTGGGAAGAAACAATATTTGAAAGAATTTTTGAATTATCAAGTACCGCTATTCCCGTATCGTCGCAAGATGTTTCTATGGCAAGTATTTTCATAAAGAATAATTTTCTCTTCTTATTATTAAGATACTACACAAATTCTTGATTTTTTTCAATTTTTAAACTATCATATCTACCATAGACCCCATCGTCTAGTGGCCTAGGACATCAGGTTTTCATCCTGAAAACCGGGGTTCGATTCCCCGTGGGGTCGCCATGAATTATCTCAAAATAGGCACAGCCAAAGATTTGAAAGATAAAAAAGAGAGATTTCTTTTCAGATGCCTTGAAATTTTTCCGGGAGCGCTTTCCTGGGGAATTTTAATTGCCGCTATTGTTCTCTCTTCCAAAAAGCCCTTTTTTATTGCGGTCTTTATTATTTCTTTTGCTATTTTCTGGTTTTTTCGCTCTATTTATTTCTCTTTTCATCTCTGGAGCGGGTATAAAAAAATGGCAAAGCATGAAAAAACAAACTGGATAAGAAAAATATCGGCAATTAAAGAGTGGGAGGATATTTATCATCTCATAGTGATACCAATGTACAAGGAGCCTTTGGAAATTGTAAAAGAAAACTTTGAAGCCATTTGCAAGAGCGACTATCCCAAAGAAAAAATGATCGTCATTCTCGCTTGCGAAGAAGCGGCAAGAAACGAAGTTTTAAGTACGGCAATTGAGATTGAAAAAGAATTTTCTTCAAAATTTTTCAAATTTATGGTTTCTTGGCATCCTAAAAATATCCCCCATGAAATTCAAGGAAAAGGAGCCAATGAAACATGGGCTGCTAAAAAAGCAAAAAAAGAAATCATTGATCCTTTAAAAATTCCATATGAAAAAATAATATTTTCTTCTTTTGATGTTGATACTTGCATTTTTAAAAAATATTTCAGTTGTCTGACATTTCATTATTTAACGGCAGAAAAACCCACAAGGACAAGCTTTCAGCCAATCCCTCTTTTTATAAACAATATATGGCAAGCTCCGGCATTCTCAAGGCTTTTTTCTTTTTCTTCTACTTTTTGGCACACAATGAACCAGGAAAGGCCAGAAAAATTAATTACCTTTTCTTCCCATTCAATGAGCTTTAAGGCGCTTGTTGACATTGATTTTAAACAAACAAACGTAGTTTCCGACGATTCAAGGATTTTTTGGCAATGTTTTCTTAAATATGACGGAGATTATAGAACGGTTCCTCTTTATTACCCGATATCAATGGATGCCAATGTCGCAAAAAGTTTTTTCAGAACTTTGATAAACATATATAAACAGCAAAGAAGATGGGCTTACGGCTGCGGAGATATTGCCTACTTTCTTTTTGGATTCTTTAAAAACAAGAAAATACCTTTTTGGAAAAAAATATCTTTGTCTTTCGAAGTTATTGAAGGGCATATTTCTTGGGCAACGGCAAGCATTCTTATTTTTATCCTTGGATGGCTTCCTATTTTAATAGGAGGAATGGAATTTTCCCAAACGGTAATATCGTATAATCTTCCCAGAGTAATGGGGAGGGTTCTTGCGGTAGCAATGCTTGGTCTTATCAGTTCAAGTTATTTGAGCTTCATTCTTCTTCCTCCAAGGCCGCCAAATTTTGGAAGGTATAAATATGTTTTCTTTCTCTTTAGCTGGGTCCTCTTTCCTCCAACCATGCTTTTTTTCGCTTCTATCCCTTCCCTTGACGCCCAAACAAGATGGATGTTTGGAAAATACATGGGTTTTTGGCCAACTGAAAAGGTTCGCAAAAAACAGTAATAATTATTCCAAGTGAATTTTTTCTCTTAATCTTTTAAGGCCCTCTCCAAGGTAAAAATTCTTTTTTAAAAACGGATCTTTTTGCAATGTTTTTTTAGCCGATTCTCTTGTTTTTTCTATAAAAGGTAGATTTTTTAAAGAGGACATTACTCTGTCTGGCATTCCCCACTGCCTGACTCCTATAAAATCTCCCGGGCCTCTCATTTCAAGATCTTTTTCGGCAAGTTCAAATCCGTTTTCAGAGCTTACTAAGGCCCTTAACCGTTCATATGTTTTTCTGTTTGAAGAATCCGTAAACAAAAAGCAGTATGACTGGAATTTTCCCCTTCCAACTCTTCCTCTGAATTGATGCAATTGAGAAAGTCCGAATCTTTCCGCTCCTTCTATTACCATAACCGTGGCATTTGGAATATCTATTCCAACCTCTATCACGGAAGTTGAAACAAGAATTTCCCCCTTGTTTCTTTTGAATTCGTCCATGATTTTTTCTTTTTCCTTTGTTTTCATTTTTCCGTGAAGCATTAAAATATTCAAATCAGGAAAAACCTCTTTTTTAAGCCGCCTGTATTCTTCTTTTACCGCTTTAATTTGAATATCTTCTTTTTCGCTTGCTTCTATCCTTGGACAAATTACAAAAACCTGCCTGCCCTTTTTAATTTCTTTTCTGATAAAATTATAATATTTCTTTCTTTCGTCAGGTTTTATCACTTCAGTTATTATTTTCTTTCTCCCTTTAGGAAGTTCGTCAATCAAAGAAAGATCAAGGTCTCCGTAAACAGTCAAGGCAAGCGTTCGAGGAATAGGAGTTGCCGTCATTGAAAGAAGATGGGGAATTGTTACTTCTCCCTTTTTTTTACAAAGTTTTGCTCTTTGTTTTACTCCAAAACGGTGCTGTTCATCTAAAACAACAAGGGCCAGCCTTCCGAATTTTACCTTGTCTTGAATTAAAGCATGAGTCCCTATTAAAATATCTATTCCCGTCTGAATCTTGCCTGTTTTTTCATTGGTTTTTCCAAGGGCCATTTCAAGAAGTTTTTTTCTTGATATTTCAATAACGCTATTTTTCAGTTTTTTTGAATAAAATTTATCTTCTTTTCCGGTTAAAAGCCCTATATTCACATTGAAATTTTTAAGCAAATTGAAAATTTCTTTAAAATGCTGCTTAACCAGTATTTCGGTCGGAGCCATAAAAGCGACCTGATACCCCGCTTTTATCGCGTTTAAGGCGGCAATAGCTCCGACAACCGTTTTGCCGGAACCGACATCTCCTTGAAGAAGGCGGTTCATAGGCCTGTCTTTTTCCATATCTTTTAATATTCTCCATGAGCATTTTTTTTGAGCATTGGTAAGTTTGAAAGGAAGATTTTCAACAAAGGGCTTTACGTTGTTAAGATTTATAGGGAGAGAAGTCGCTTTCTCTTTGGAAAGCTTGGCTCTTTCTCTTAAGACGAAAAGCTGTATTAAAAAAAGTTCTTCAAAAGCAAATCTTTCTCTTGCTTTTTTTGCCAAAACCTCCGAAGAAGGAAAATGAACTTGAGTTATTGATTCTTTTCTGGTTAAAAAATTATTTTCTTTTATTACTTCTTCGGGCAGTATTTCAAAAAACTTATCTTTATACTTGGAAAGAGAGATACTGATAAGCGAACGAATCCATTTTGAAGAAACTCCGGCTGTTTCGGGATAAACAGGA
>Ga0172377_10000086_pt1 | contig 77246 bp, 64 predicted proteins | sample Pumphouse3metaG_FD_119749 | JGI IMG/M metagenome (GOLD analysis project Ga0172377, IMG submission 119749) | Leachate microbial communities from a municipal landfill in Southern Ontario, Canada - Pumphouse #3 metaG | ecosystem: Engineered > Solid waste > Landfill > Unclassified | place: Canada...
AAGTATGCAGGCTTTTATACCTCTACAGAGCTGCCTTCTCCACCATCATGGGGTGTATGGGTCAAGGGGTTTTCATGGAATGAAAGCGGCTCACATTCGGGTAATGCCTATACGACACATGGTGATTCAGTAAGGTGTATAAAAGATGCGAAATGAACCTTAGTTTGAGCTAATTGTTTTTCATAGCCTGTCAATCTGAAGCCGGATCATTCAAATAGGCTTATATGGGTTTTTTAAAGGCGGTGAGCTAAATATGATGGTACTCAGGCATGATCTGTTGTTTCGTTTCACAGCAGCTATGATGGTTCTTGTATGGATCAGATAAAAAGAGCATATCCGGACTGCTTTCAGCTAATGATCCGGATATGCTTGAAGCTCGGTTATGATATATCCACTTCGTTCATATCTATTCCAAGTGCATCGGCTACTCCTTTACCGTAGGCAGGATCAGCTTTAAAGCAGTTGGCTATGTGGCGTTTTTGGATAAACTTTTCGGCCGGACCAATATCGGAGGCTGTGTTTTTAAACAAAACTTCCTGTTGTTCTGGAGTCATCAGTCGGAACAGGTTCCCCGGCTGGGTGTAATAATCGTTATCATCTTCCCTGAAGTCGTAATGGTCTGCATTTCCTTCTAAAGGGAGTGATGGTTCTACATATTCTTTTTGCTCTTCCCATTGGCTGTAGCTGTTTGGGAAATAGTGTAGTGTTCCGCCTTCGTTGCCATCAATGCGCATAGCACCATCGCGGGATGAATTATGGAATGGATTGCGCGGACGGTTGACTGGTATCTGGTAATGATTTACACCTAAGCGGTAGCGTTGAGCATCGCCATAGGAGAACAAACGTGCCTGAAGCATTTTATCGGGAGAGAAGCCTATGCCGGGGACAATATTTGCCGGATTAAAAGCAGCTTGCTCCACATCAGCAAAATAGTTCTCAGGATTTTTGTTTAACTCCAACACGCCTACATCAATAAGCGGGAAGTCACTATGTGGCCATACTTTTGTCAGGTCAAAGGGGTTGAAAGCACAGTTTTTAGCCTGCTCGTCGGTCATGAGTTGTATTTTCATCTTCCATCTTGGAAACTCGCCTTTTTCTATGGCATCAAACAGGTCGCGTTGATGGCTTTCTCTGTCTTTTGCAATGATTTCTGCTGCTTCTTCGTCGGTCAGGTTTTGTATCCCTTGTTCTGTTTTAAAATGAAACTTCACCCATATCCGTTCGTTCTTTGCATTGATCAGGCTAAAGGCATGGCTTCCGTATCCGTTCATGTGTCGATACGATTTGGGGATACCGCGCTCACTCATGGTAATAGTCACCTGATGGAGAGCTTCGGGTAGGAGTGTCCAGAAATCCCAGTTATGATTTTTAGAGCGAAGGTTGGTTTTTGGATCGCGTTTCACGGCTTTGTTGAGGTCGGGGAAGCGATATGGGTCGCGTATAAAGAATACAGGTGTATTGTTACCGGCTAAATCCCAATTACCTTCTTCGGTATAGAATTTCATGGCAAATCCGCGTATGTCACGTTCTGCATCAGCAGCACCACGCTCACCGGCTACAGTAGAAAAACGTACAAATACATCCGTTTTCTTGCCTGTTTCTGAAAATAATTTCGCTTTGGTGTATTGGGTGATATCATGAGTAACGGTAAATGTACCAAAAGCACCAGAGCCTTTAGCGTGCATACGACGCTCGGGTATGACCTCTCTGTCGAAATGTGCTAACTTTTCTAAAAACCAATAATCTTCCATCAGCATAGGGCCCCTCTTCCCGGCTGTCTTCACATTTTGATTCTCGGCTATTGGCCGACCAGAAACAGAAAAAAGCTTCTTTTTGTTTTCTTGATTGTCCATATTTTTTAAAGATTAATTGTAAGTAATTGAAGACGCAAAGATATGTATTTTAATAAAGTCCGCATCGTCAGCATGGATTCTTGGAAGTAAATATCAAAAAATACATTATGTTATACGCTTATTGTCATAATTTTAAAAACTAAAAACCAAATTAAGAGTTCTTATCTTAAAATATTTGTGAAGTAAGCAGCTTGTTTTATTTCGGATATCGGCTCAAATCCGGATAAAGCGTTAAAATTAATGACATTGTTGACTTTATTAAGGTTTATCGGTCATAATTTTACATTTGTCAGTTGCATAAAATTCTAAGTAAATCAGTAAAACAGATTTAATCCTAAAAAATGTGTTCCATAAAAAATTTTTTACTTTTGTAAGCAAGAAATCATAAGTCAACTTAATAAACAGGAATATGAATAAACCAGGGTAAGCTCAGAGATAAGCAACATTCGTATATGCAAAATTCAGCCATTCTTAAAAGATGAAGCAACAAACTAATAATCAATATAATATAAGAGTAATGAGCTGGGGCGATTAAATGTGTAAGCGAAAGCCTGGAAAATGCGAATTTAGTATATTTATTGCGAAAATTAAATGTTAGCTGTAATTCGTTCCAAACTTACGCCACAATGAAAATTATCTGAATAAACTGACTGAACAAAACTATTGTTTGTTGTTGGAGGAAAATGGAAAATATAATAATGTAACACTTTAAACTTTGAATAATGAAACAGTTATTCTTATTGGTAACAATAGTACTGACCTTTGGCGCTGTAAACGCCCAAATTGCCGATGTCAAAGTTACAGCAGGAGCTGCCCGAGTGTATCATGAGGGCAATGATTATCCTACTTATTCATTAACCATTGACCATGGTTGCCAGCTGGCTGGTTTCAATACCAAATATGTGATCATAAGCTGTAGTGGCTCTGTTCGGATATACAAGGACAAGGAGTATAATGCCAGTTATTCATTTTATTTGGATCGTAATTGTTATGTAAAAAATGTTACAGCTTCTGCCATACTGATACAGGCACCGGGAGGCACAAGATATTACGATTTTAAAGGAAACTATATCAAATCGACAAGCGACTGAAATAATTGGGGGCAAAAGGTATGCTGCTAGCAGCTGGTTTTTCTATAGGCGGGTTAATCGTTCCCTTATGATACATTTTCATATATTTGAACCTTGTCGCTTGCCAGGGGTTTTCGATGGAAAACCCTGCCCGAACATAAAGCTGGTCAGACGTTAGCAGTAAGCAGTGTGACCCACAACTCAATAGAAACTTATACAGTTTTCATAGAAGTAAATAGAAAGAGAAAACAAATAGTCATGTGAATATAGCCCTAACTAAAAAAATAACTGTAACTTTGTTTTATGGCTGAGTTGAACAAAATATATTTGTATAGAATGACCCATATTGAGAATATACCACATATTCTTCAGTACGGCATTACTCATTCATCTTCGCCTAATTCCAATCCAAATTTTATACCCATTGGTGATGGTAGCTTAATCATAACTCGTAGTAACTTTTTATTGAACAATGGCAGGTGTTTGGGTGAATATACTCCATTTTATTTTGGAGTAAGAACTCCAATGCTATATGTTATGCAAAAAGGGTTTAACATGGTGGTTCCAACCTTAGCGAAAAATATTGTATATTGCGTGAGTTCCGTTCAAAAAATAGTTGATAACAATTTGGATTTTATTTTTACAGATGGACACGCTATTGATCGATTTTCTTCTCAATATAACAACTCAGACATCAACAATATTGATACTATTGTTGATTGGAATGCAGTAAAGGCTAAATATTGGCATGATGAAAACGATTTAGATTTAAAAAGAAGAAAAGAAGCCGAATTTTTAGTATTAGGTGATATTCCAACAAAAAGTATTTAGAAATATATTGTTTACAATGAAGATTCCAAAGTCAAAATGATTGGTTATGGTGTCAATGATGACAAGATCCACATAAAATCAAACTTTTATTTTTAAACATTATGATACAGTACAAAATAGGAAACCTATTGGAAAGTGAAGCAGAAGCATTAGTAAACACTGTAAATACTGTAGGTGTAATGGGGAAAGGTATTGCTTTGCAGTTTAAAAATATGTTTCCAAACAATTTTAAAACATACTTAAAGGCGTATAAAAATAACGAATTACAAGTTGGACAACTGTTAATTTCAGAAGATGAGTCTTTGTTATCAGGAAAAAAGATTATAATAAATTTTCCGACAAAAACACATTGGCGTTGGCCTTCCGAATATGAATACATAGAGAAAGGCTTAATTGCTTTAGTAGAAGTCATTAAAAAGTATAAAATAAAGTCTATTGCTATCCCGCCATTAGGCTCGGGTAATGGTGGGTTAGATTGGATTAGAGTGAAACAAATTTTAGAAAAATATCTATCCGAAGTAGATTGTGATATTTTCATTTACGAGCCAAGTACTGCCATACAAGAAGTGTTAAAAAAGGAAAGAGTTAAACTCACACCGGCAAGAGCAATGTTACTGTCCGTATTGTATGAGTTGGTTCGCAATGGTGAATTTGTATCAGAATTCTCTTCTGAAAAGATTGCCTACTTTTTACAGCGTTTCGGTGCCAGAGAAGCATTTAAGTTAGAATTTCAACCTCACTTTTACGGACCTTATTCGGGAAAAGTTAAACACGTTTTATACTATCTGAATGGGAGTTATATAATGGGTTATAGTTCAAAGGACAAAAAACCTTTTGAAGAACTAGGTTTAGTTCCTAATGCAGAAATGGACGTGATCAGCTATTTAGACAAACCCGAAAATGCAGAATACAAAACCATTGTGGACAAAACGAAAAAGTTCTTGAATGGATTTTATTCGCCCTTTGGATTAGAACTACTTTCTACAATTGATTTTATTATGATTGAAAAAAAAGTCGAAACCCAAGAAGCTATTATAAAAGAATTGGAAGTTTGGAGTAACCGAAAAAAGACGATATTCACTAATCCAAACTTCATTCGAGTTGCGACAGAAAATATTACACAACACAATCTGCCAGATTCTAACAATAGTTTGGCATAATTGGTTTGTCAATGCTCAACGTTCAATGTCAACCGAACAAAAGCCAACTACGCCAAGACCATGGACGTTGTTGGCAGCAGGGCTAAGGTGACCGGAGAAGGGTAACATTGTGTCACAAAAGAAATGGATGCTAACCATATTACATTGTGGCAAGAAGAGGGAAAAACATCTGCGGGAAACTGTCAAATGATGTGCAGATACTAGAAGAAAATCGAGAAACGGATGAGAGTAAGCCTTACTATCATTAACACAACGAAAGTAAATTTTTGTAAATTTGCCCTAATGCACCAAACTTACGCCACAATGAAAATTATCTGAATAAACTGAATTAAACGACAAATTAAAAAACTTAGAGCTTTGGAAAAACGAGTATTCTGAAAAGCTTGTGGATAATTCAGTTGCGAATTTTGAAAATTATCTGAAACAAGACTTGAACTTGAAATTATGTCAGTCGAAAAAATAAAATAGATAAAATGAAACATATTCAACTAATTGAAACAATACTTTACGTAAACGACCAACAAGCAAGTGCTAACTTTTACGCAAAATTATTCCGACAAAATCCTGATTTGAACGTTCCAGGAATGACAGAATTTAAACTTGCCGAAAACTGTAAATTAGGTTTAATGCCTAACAATGGAATTGCAAAAATACTTTCGGACAAAACACCGCATCCAGACAAAGGAAAAGGAATACCAAGATGCGAACTTTACTTATACGTTGAAAACATCGAACTCGAATTTGATAACGCCACAAAAATTGGAGCGAAGCTGATAAGCGAAATTAAAGACCATGATTGGGGCGACAAAGTTTGTTATTTTGCTGATATTGACGGACACATAATAGCATTTGCTGAAAAACTGAATAACAAATAAGCAAAAAACATTTAGACTACAGCAAACAGATCGTTTCGCAAAACAGCAATACACGTCTTTGATAGAAAATTTTGTGTAAATTTGATTCCGATAGCTATCGGGACGTCATCGGTTGAAAGTAAGTGCTAAAAGTGCCTCTTTCGCTTAGCTAATCAGATAGTTATTGGTATGTGTAAAGAATAAAAAATATGAAATCAATCTTAAAGAAATTTTCGATCTTCCTAATGTTAGTATTGTTGAATAGCGTTGGGTTTGGTCAATCAAATGAAATTGAGATAACTTTTTTGGGTAATGCCGGATTTCTGATGAGTGATGGAGTAACAAATATTTACTTCGATTTTCCATACAAGTCCGGGGCTTATGGCTATATGACATATGACGAATCAGAATTGGATAAAATCAAAGATAATTCAATATTCATCTTTACTCATAAACACGCTGATCATTATTCTCGAAAGTTAGTAAAAAAGCTAAAAGGAGAAATTTATGCAGGAGCAAACAGAAAGAGGATAGACCAATTAAATAAAAAACTTCTTGATTTCAAGATACAATCATTCAAAACAAAGCACAAATTCTCATTGACTCATTATTCCTATTTAGTTGATTGGAAAGGAAAACGTTTTTTTATTTCAGGAGATACAGAGCATCCTGAGACAATTGGTTCGATAAAAAATATTGATTACGTATTTGTCCCTTACTGGATTTTACTATATGCAAAAAAAGCTAATCTTGATATTGACGCAAAAATTAGAGTCCTTTATCATTTATACCCCAACCAACATTTTGATGGCGACATACCTGAAAATTATATCGTTTTTAACAATCCAGGCATGAAATTTACCATAAGGGTCGATTAATACAATAGCTAACAGCCGGTTAGGTGTCAGATGGAGTTTTGTGCTCTTCGTATGAAAAAATTTTCTAACTTTGATCCCGATAGCTATCAGGACGGCTTCGTATTCAGGTTTGTGGTAAGCATCTCGCCCGAAGATACAGCTGCCAGAAAGAAAAAAACAGATAGTAAAATAGAAAACTTTCCCTATTTTTGTAAGCAATAAGTCAACTTAATAAACAGGAATATGAATAGATCAAGTGAAGCTCAGAGATAAGCAACATTCGTATATGCAAAATTCAGCCATTCTTAAAAGATGAAGCAACAAACTAATAATCAACATAATATAAGAATAATGAGCTGAGGCGATAAAATGTATAAGCGAAAGTTATAAGTTTGAGATATGCGATTTTGGTACATTTATTGTGTAAATTTAAGCTTGGCAGTCATGCAAACAAAAGACAAAGCCACACTAATGATGAAATTGTCACTTAAGAAATAACATGATATGAAAACTTTTTCAAAATTAATGATCTGGTTATTGCTCTTGGGATTTTTGAGTTGCAAAAAAGAAAGTAATGTAAGCTTTCATTTGGATGCTATTAATTCAGATAAATATTATTCAACAGAAATTATTCCGACAGCTTACCAAAAGATTTATGGAAAATGGAGATTATATAATGTATCTGGCGGTATTCATGGAACTGGTTACGACCCTGATTTTGACTTTCTAGAGATTAAGAGTATTGGTATTTACGGACTTATAAGAAATGATAGTTTATTTGAATATGGGAAAATTGAACTTCACACATTTGATAATAACACAAAAGATTTTTTACAGCTTAGATTGATTTCTGATTATTATATTGGCCTAAATCCCTATATGCAATTTCCAGAAAAATATATTTATTTGAAAGGGACTGACTCATTGGATTTAATCGCACCTTGTTGTGATATGTATGATTATCATTATAAACGGATAAAATAAATGCATTAACCGCCGACACACAATATAGCCGATAAGGGTTACGTGGTATGCGAAGGTTTGTATCGCACTTCAACTTTGCGTGTATCTTGACAAAAAATCGCCCGCAATCACTTAATGGACATAAGGTCAAACGTTAGTAATCATTAAATCATGATCATATGAAAAAAGTAAATCTTGTCGTATTAGTTATAGCGTTCGCACTATTTTCTTGCAAGAAAGAAAAAATAGGTGGTAAAATAAAAAATGACCCAAAATTAGCACAAGAATTACGAGAAAGCCCGGAACGCATAACACTCGACAACAACACATTGGTATTAACTAGCTTTTTGTGGCGTGATTTTATGCCGATTGCAGAAAAAGATGGAAGTAAGATGATGTGTATCAATTGGTTGACTGATGTTGACAGTGCTTCTATTTCAAGGTCAATCAATTTAAAAAAGCAGTATGTAATAAAAGATAATGAAGTTTGGACAGCGGAATACAGTGAAACAAAAAACAGCAATGACTATACTATTGAAGGTTTTGTTAGAAATGGACCGAAATGGGGGCCTGACATTGAAGTGGATGTTGTTTGCGAATTTGAAAACTTGAGTCAAACTTATAAAATACTTGCAAAATCTCAATTAATTTTTAGAACAGAATAACAGCGGACGCTTACAAACTATTCATAGCCATAAATGAAAAAATTGCATCCAAGAAGTCTTCGGGACTAATCGTAACCAATAGTGTTTTTTATTCACATCACAACGAACAAGCAGATATTGACAAATAAGAAAGCCAAACCGAGCCGCCTTTTAACGATTCATAACTTGAAAATTGAATAAACGTATTGAAAGACAAAAGTTTATCCAAGTCCGGATAAAAACCCTTTAAATATCAAAACATAAAGAACCGGATTTTGAATCAATTACTCCTACCAACTAGTTGTAATAAAACAAAGCCACTGAAACCGGAGAATAGAGTAAATAGTTAAACAAATAAACTCCAATCACTTAGGATACGCAAGCTGCGGAACTGTCAAAATAATTGACAGATATTGTATGATTATTAGACAGTCAAGGATGATTCGGATCATTTTAACTGATTGAAAATCAAGTGGCAAGATTCGTGGCATGATTTTTCTACTAATAGTTACTAAAAAAAGAATAGGATGAAACGGATCTTTCTTTTGAGTGGTTTTTTTATGATGATCTTGGTTTCCGCTATGGCGCAAACAATGGATTTATCCCAATGTATCCGGCATGCGTTGGATCATAATTTATCCATGGTCAATCGAACCCTTGAAACAGAGCTAAACAACGAACAATACCGTCAGGCAAAGCGTAACTTTTTACCGGTAGTGGGTACTGGCACCACAGCCTACAAACAATTTGGCCGTTCCATCGATCCCACCACCAATACCTTTGTAAACGAAGACTTCTTTTCAAGCAATTTTTATCTTGATTCACAAATTGAACTGTTTAAAGGATTTTCGCGCATCAATACCGTCAAATTCAGGAAGCTGCACTATTTAATAAGTAACGAGAAAGCACGACAAAGCGAGATGGAAGTCGCTTTTGCAGTTATGAATCGCTACTATGATGTGATTTATTTCAAAGGGTTGAAGGACATTGTAAAAGAGCAGGTTGGGCTCACCGAACTGAATATGCATAAGACATTGAAATTGATTGAACTTGGCTTGCAAGCTGAATCGGATTTATTGGAGATCAAAGCCCAGTTAGCTTCGGAGACGCATCAACTTATCCAGGCCATTAACCAGTATGAAATGGCACTGCTTTCGCTAAAACATCTGATGAATTACCCCAAAGACAAGGAGTTGCAAATAGGGGTCGTTGACATACATCTTCCTGGAAGATGGATACCCGTCCTTGATTCTGTTTACCGTACCGCATTGTTGAATATGCCATCGGTACGAATGGCTGAAATGGATGTGGATGTCTCACGGAGAAACCTATCCCTGGCACGTGCCGAGCTTTTCCCGCGACTTGTAGCCGGTGGCGGTATCAACACTAATTTTGCCGATTCACGCATGGAGAGCATAAATCCAAACGATCTCTCTAATCCGGCTATGCGTACCATCCCCTTTGCCGAGCAATGGAAACAAAATATGTCGCAATCGCTTTATTTAAGCCTGCAAATACCTCTTTTTAACAGATGGGAACAGATGTCGCAAATAAAAAAAGCCAAACTTGAACGTCAGATAGCTATCAACCATCAACAGGAAGAGCAACAAAACCTCTATCAGCAGATCGTTGAGGATTTGCAGCAATTAGAATCATTTATGAACGAATATGAACATCTGAATGCCAAAACAGAAGCTCTCCACGCAGCTTATACCATCGCTGAAAAAAAATTAGAAAAAGGACTGATCAGTGTGATTGAGTTTTATACAGCTAAAAACCAATTGGCTCAGGCTGAAGCCGATAAGATGCGTACATGGTTGCAATTACAACTAACCGAAAACACCATCCGGTTTTATAAAGGGGAAAAGATTTACTAAGACATGAAATCATTGATACTATGATTGACACTATGGATAGAAAAATAGAGAAGAAAAAAGGACTGAAAACCAGGCATATCATCTGGATTGTGGGCGGGCTGCTGCTGGCTTTTATTTTGTACAAAGCCATTTCCACAGCCGGCACCAAGACCTTACGAATTGACCGGGAGAAAATTACCATCAACACTGTGCAGCAGGGGCAGTTCAACGACTATATCCGTCTCAACGGACAGGTAGAGCCTATCTCTACCATCTATTTAGACGCCGAGGAAGGTGGTCGAGTGAAAGAACGGCTGATTGAAGAGGGTGCCATGGTAAAAGCCGGTGATGTAATACTGAAATTAGAGAACCGTACCTTGTATCAGATCATTATGTCAAGCGAGGCCGATCTGGCGCAGAAGGAGAATATGCTCCGCCAGACCCGTATCAACTTTGAAAATCAGATGATAGAGACAAGCCGCAAATTATTATCTACGCATTTCGAGATACAGAAGAAGAAACGCAACTACGAACAACAACAAGCATTGTATGCCGAAAAACTGATTGCTGCCGAGCTTTACCTGCAAGCTAAAGAAGATTATGAATATGCGCAGCAGGAGCAAGAGATCAACCAGCTGAAAGCAAGGAATGACTCAATAATCATGGTTTCGGAAATGAGTCAGCTGACTGATGACTTAGCCAAGATGCGCCAAACACTGCTGTTGGTGTACGAACGCTTAGAGAACCTGAATGTAAAAGCACCTGTAGATGGCCAGATTGGGATGTTAGATGCGGAGATCGGCCAGAGCATAGGACAAGGCACCCGCATAGGACAGATAAATGTACTGACCAACTACAAGGTGCAGGCTATGATAGATGAACACTATATTGACCGTGTACGCCACGGACTATTGGGCACGCTGAGTCGCCAGGACAAGACCTGGGAGCTAAGCGTGAAAAAGGTGTATCCCGAGGTGAGACAGGGACAATTTCGCATTGATATGGTGTTTTCCAATGAGACGCCCGAAAATATTCGCACGGGGCAAACCTACTATATCAACTTAGAGTTAGGACAGCCGCAGGATGCCATGATGATCGCACGGGGCACCTTTTTCCAAAGCACTGGTGGGCAGTGGATATATGTGCTCGATCCATCGGGTAGCTTTGCCACCAGGCGCAATATCCGCATTGGCAGGCAGAACCCGCAGTACTATGAAGTGTTAGAGGGACTTAATCCCGGTGAGCAGGTTATCACCTCGGGTTACGAGAATTTTGGGGATAATGATAAGTTGGTGATCAATTAGCAATTATCAATTAGCAATTATCAATTAACAATTAGCAATTAGTAATTAACAATTATCAATGAGCAATTATCAATTAGTAATTAACAATTAAATAAATTTAGTCATGAAGAAAAATGTAGTTAGAGAAAAGTCGTTTGAGTTTGCAATACGAATTATAAATCTCTATAAAAATCTTACACAAGAAAAAAAGGAGTTTGTGCTGAGTAAGCAACTTTTGCGTAGTGGAACTTCTGTGGGTGCAAATATCGAAGAGGCAATAGGAGGTATTTCCAAAGCGGATTTTAGAGCGAAAATGAGTATATCATACAAGGAAATTAGGGAGACTATCTACTGGCTTCGATTATTACACGCTACGGATTACCTTGAAGAACAAGTGTTTGAACCGATGTTCGCTGAAGCCGATGAATTGGGTAAATTACTTTACACCATTATTGACAGTTCGAAACGATGAGCAATTATCAATGAGCAATTATCAATGAGCAATTATCAATGAGCAATTAGCAATGAGCAATGAGCAATTAACAATTATCAATTAGTAATTAACAATTAAATAAATTTAGTCATGAAGAAAAATGTAGTTAGAGAAAAGTCGTTTGAGTTTGCAATACGAATTATTACTCTGTGTACTTTGCGTATTCTTGGCGCCCTTCGCGGTTATAATCAATTATCAATGAATGGGGAACAAGAAATCAATATACTGGAGTGAAATCATTTATTGGGGACTATGAACATTTAATGAGAAATATTTATAGCACAATATAAATTAGATATGTTTAAAAACTATTTTAAGGTTTCCATACGGAATCTTATCTTTCAAAAGGGCTATACCCTTATCAATATTGTAGGATTGGCAATAGGTATTGCCAGTACGTTGTTTATTATACTTTTTGTGGCAGATGAGCTTAGCTATGATAAATTCCATCCCAACGCAAAGAATATATATAGGGTTTGCTTAGATGTAAAAATACAAGATACCGAAATGGTGGCTCCTCTTTCTAATGCACCCATTGCGCCTACAGCGGTGGAAGAATATCCTGACTTTGTAAACTACACACGGGTGTTCAATTTTGCTGGAAGTCCCGATATAGGCTACAATGAAAGGGTATTTGCTGAAAAGAATCTTATTTATGTGGACTCCACATTTTTTCAGGTCTTCAGCGGTTTTAAACTCATCCATGGAAATCCCGATAGGGTACTGCAACTGCCCAATCAGGTGGTGCTGACCGAATCAACCGCCCGAAAGTATTTTGGAAATGAAAATCCCATTGGTAAAATGCTAAAGGTTTGGGAGGGAAGTGTAACTTGGGAGGTGATTGGGATTGTTGAAGACATACCGCGGAACAGCCACCTACAATTTGACCTGGCTGTGTCTTTTGTTACACTACCCAAACAAGCCCAAAGTATTACATGGATGAATAATAACTACTACGCCTATTTAGAATTGAAACATGGCACGGAAAAAACTTTGGCCGATAAGCATCTTGCTGACTTAGTAATGAAGTATGTTAATACCCAGTTTATCGAGGCCACGGGTTCATCAATGGAAGATTTGGCCAAAACAGGCTTCCGCTGGAACTATTTCTTGCAACCTTTACAAGAGATCCATTTAAAATCTAATATGCCCTACGACTTGCATCAAGGTGGCAGTCTAATTATGGTGTATGTGTTTATGATTATTGCTGTTCTTATTCTTACTTTGGCGGCCATAAACTTTATGAATCTTGCAACAGCTCGCTCAGCAAAAAGAGCCAAAGAGGTGGGTATTCGCAAAGTATCAGGTTCTACAAAGGGCAATCTTATGGGTCAATTTCTTTCAGAATCCATGCTGGTTACAACCATCTCTCTAATTCTGGCATTGGGTATAGTGGTGCTTGGTATCCCATTTTTCAACATCATCACAAATAAAAGCATAGTGCTTAGTTCTTTGCCCATAGGCATTACAATAGTTACTCTTTTGGCTATTGTGGTTGTTGTAGGTATTGCAGCGGGTAGCTACCCAGCGTTCTTCTTGGCCAGTTTTAAACCTATCGAGGTGCTAAAGGGAAAGCTGAGCACAGGTTTAAAAAGTGGTATTCTGCGGCATATCCTTGTGGTGGTTCAATTCACCATAACCATAGGGCTTGTCATCGCTGCGCTCACTGTTCATAGGCAAACCACACTAATATCCAATAAAGATTTGGGCTACAGCCCATCGCAAGTAATGGTTATTGAACGGCTATATACCGTGGATAGAATTCAGGGTTTTATTGAGGAGGTAAAAAAGATGCCACAGGTTGAAGCAGTGTCCCGTGCTAGTTCTTTACCCGCTACACTTATTAGCAATACTGCTATGCAGGAAGAGGGTGTACCATCCGACTACTTCCACTCAAACTATTGTATGTATGCTCATAATGATTTTGATAAGGTGTTAAAATTTAAAATGATAGAAGGTCGATATTTTGATGAGGCTTTTGCCAGCGATACGGCGGCCATGGTTTTAAACCGCACAGCGGCACGGGAATTTAATTTTGACGGTTCACCCATTGGCAAAACTATAATTATTGAAGGCTGGGATAAAAGAACGATAATTGGAGTTATGGAAGATTTCCATTTCGAATCGCTTCATAATAATATTGGCCCGCTTGCCATTGCTTACGAAAAATCTCACACATATTTGACCATACGGCTTAAAGAGGGCGATAATCAGAGTGCGGTAAAGAGCATTCAAAACCTATGGGCATCATTTTCCAATAATATGGAAATGGATTATTTTTTCTTAGAAGATGCCGTGGCAAAACAGTATGACAACGATAAAAGGGCACAGGTTTTATTTACAGTTTTCAGCATTCTTGCAGTTGTTATTGGTGGGCTGGGTATGCTTGGTCTGTCATCGTACATAGCCGAGCAACGCACCCACGAGGTGGGTGTGCGCAAAGTAATGGGCGCAAGTATTGGCAGTGTGGTTGGGCTTATGTTTAAAGAGATTACCAAGCTAGTGGTTATATCATCAGCTATTGCCTGGCCTATTGCTTGGTATTTTATGAACCAATGGCTCAGCGGGTTTGCCGTCAGAGCCTCGCTAAGCCTGTGGATTTTTATTGGAGCCTCATTTTTAGGTTACTTTTTGGGCACGTTGGCGGTTAGCTATCAAATTTCACGCTTAGCCAAAGTGAACCCAGCTATTACGCTAAAAATGGAGTAGGATAAGCAATTAATAATTTAAAATATCAAACTATGATTAAGACAGAGAAACTAAACAAATCATTTCGCACCGTGGAGGTGGAAACATTAGCGCTTAGGGATGTGGATATCCATGTACAAAAGGGCGAGTTTGTAGCCGTTATGGGTCCATCGGGCTGTGGTAAATCTACTTTGCTCAACATTTTAGGTCTGTTGGATAACCCAACGGGAGGTAAGTACCTTTTCAATAATACTGAAGTGGGACACCTGCGCGAGAGCCAGCGCACCCAGCTGCGCAAGGGGAATATTGGCTTCGTGTTCCAGAGTTTTAACTTGATCGACGAGCTAAATGTGTATGAAAACGTAGAACTGCCACTTATCTACTTGAAGATACCTGCCTCCAAACGTCGTGAAATGGTGAAAACGGTGCTAAAACGGATGTACATCGGCCATAGGGAAAAACATTTTCCGCAGCAGCTTTCGGGTGGACAGCAGCAACGTGTAGCCATAGCCCGAGCCGTGGTGGCTAATCTCAAGCTTATACTGGCTGACGAGCCCACGGGCAACCTCGACTCCAAGAACGGGAATGAGGTGATGGATCTGCTCAGTGAACTGAACCGCGAAGGTACAACCATTATCATGGTAACCCATTCGCAACACGATGCAGGCTTTTCCCACCGCATTATAAACCTGTTTGACGGGATGGTGGTGGATGGATTTTAGCTCTACGAGAGAAGTGCTACCCTAATACCTTAAGAACTCTTTTTATAAATTCTCTAAAATTTTATTAACTAAAAATAATAGTATTAATCTTTAAAAACATGAAAATAATAAGACAACTAACTTTGATTATTTCAGCAGTCTTTTTAGCCCAAAGCTTGGCTGCTCAAGACAAACTGTACACTAAGACGAACCAAGTGCTCAATGTGGAAATTATTGAACAAACGGATAATCTGTTAAAATACCGATTATCTGATTACAATGGTGATGCAATTTTTACCCTCAAAAAAAGGATGATTGCGAAAATTGAATATGAAAACGGGTTAATTGATATGGTTGGTAATGAAAATCCCAGGAAAAAACGCCCCATTGGAATAAGTGCTTCCTTTGTTCGCTTATCCTCCAGTAAATTTACTACTAATTACCTTATGGCTACCATGGGTTACTTCATTATTCCTCAAATTGACCTTCAAGTAAATTTAGTTGACATATTCGGGGGTACATGTATAACCGCAGGTGGTAAGTTCCATCTTAATTCAAACTATTCAAAGAATCAAGCCACGCCTTTTAGTGGTATTCTTTTGGGTTATGAAACTGAAAACACATTTCTGGATATTCCATTCGGGGTGAGTTTCATCGGTAATAAAGGGTTGAGCCTATCATTAAGTTTAAACCAAAGAATTTTCTTGACAAAAGCAGATCATACAACCTTTTTAGAATTGTCGGCAGGCTGGAGATTTGACTGGTAACCAACCTAGTTTCAGCAATTTATATAGATGACTATAGGGTTGAACGGCGGAAAATTTGTCAACAGACAAACCAAGTATTTCAGTTGCGAATAGAACATATAATTATGAATCGGTTAAAAATAAGAAGTCGAATTTTATTAGCGTTTTGGGGGGTTGCAACAATATTGATATATGCAACACTACACGAATTCGGGCATGTAATACCAGCAAAAATATTCGGAGCCAATATTATTGAGTTAGATTTAAATATTTTTTCACCACACTATAGGATTGATAGCAGTCATTTAAGCAGTCTTCAAAAATCAATTGTGGCAATTGGCGGCACCCTTTTCCCTTTAATTATTGCATTAATGGTTTTAAAGTGTTCCTCCAAAAACAACTTATTTTCATTTTTTTCACTTTTATTTTTTAATACTTGTGTATCTACCTTGATACCATGGATAATACCTATAGGAAATGGTGACACTATACATTTCATAAGCGCTTCTGAGATAAGTCAAATTTATGTTTCTCTTATTTCTGGCTTATTGTTTACAATTTGTGTTATCTACTTACTACGAAACAGAAGAAAAGTATTTGAACCATTCAAATTGTTTTATAAAGGGCACTTTGTGATAAACACAAAAGCATATTTTAGACAATTAATTGGGTTAATTGGCTTTATAGTAATATTTTTCATTATTAATCCCCCTTCCATTTCTAATGCTTATCCAAGTATAGGTCAAATCACAATTTACTCCAAAAAGTTTGACAGGAATACAATTCTACCATTTGAATTTCCTGTATTTTATTCTTCTGGGAATGATGCATTAATGGTACAAGCAAGGAAATTAACTGCGGAATATATAAAAGCAGGATACATTCTTTCTACTAACAATGATGAAGAAGAAATAATGATTTTTAAAGGAGGAGGAATTAACTTACTAGAAAATAGGTCTTATGGTATAATTCCCAAAAAAGGAAAAATATATTTTATAATTGATGGGAAAAATATAAAAGGAGAAATTACTATTAAGAAAAAGAAACAACCTACCGATAACAAGCGGCTTGAGCGCAAATCGAACAACATGCCTCAAAGTGAAATTTTTGATGAGAAAAAAAATATTGCTCCCATATCAATGTTAGGCAGTAAAAACTGCTCTGATTCAAGTTGACAAATCAATAACTACTCATTATTTACATCATAAAGACTAATAATTTAAAAATTGAAGAAAATGCATAGAGAACTAATGTTTTTAAGAACCTTTGCCGTTGCAACGGTAATCGGTGTGGTTTTTCTGGTTGCCACGTCTATGAAAAATGGTGGCAACCAAAAATTCGGTGAAATTGATGTTGAAAGGATCAACATTGTAGAAAAAGATGGTGCCATAAAAATGATCATTACCAATGTGGAACTCTTTCCAACGGGTAATGACATGATAAATGGAAGACCCACCAATGCGAACAGGGAAAAAACTGCGGGAATGCTGTTTTTCAACGATGACGGCTTGGAAGCCGGCGGCTTGATCTTTGGCGGGAAAAAAACTGAGGACGGTCATGCTGCAGGAGCGGTATTCACGTTCGACCAGTATGATGGGGACCAGGTGATAAACCTACTTATGCAGGACTACAAAAGCGATGATGGAAGAGTCGTCATGAATGGAATAGGCTTTAACGACCGACTAAAAACAGAATCAATCTCTACGTTTCTTGAAAAACAAAAAGAGTTTGAAGGTTTGTCCCCTGAGGAGATACAGAGTAAGATTAAAGAATATTCAGGGCAAGGAATGATAGGTGGGGTTACACGGGTGTTTTTGGGCAAAGCTGAAAACCAGTGCCACGGGCTATACCTATTTGATGATAAAGGAATGCCCAGGGCTGTGTTTTATGTGGACAAGAACAACAACGCCATGTTAAAATTCTTTGATGAAGAGCTTAACGTTATTGCCACATTCCCTTAGAATAAAAGGAAAATGAAGCTTAAAAACTAAATGGCGACATGAAACAATAACTGATTATACAGCGTGATTAAATTGACTTACATCATTCGTGCTATGTATTGCAAAATTTATTGTGTATTAACAAAATATACACTTAAACACCATTGTAATCATGTTTAAAAATACTTTAAAAACTTCGTTTCGAAATATTATCAATCAAAAATGGCATACGGTAATCAATATCGCTGGATTAGCCGTGGGCATTGCCAGTGTGCTGCTCATCATGCTCTACGTGGTAGATGAGATGAGTTATGATAGGTTTCACCCCAATGCAAAAAATATTTATAGGGTTTATCTGGATGGGAAGGTTCAGGATTCCGAACTGATTGCTCCCATAACCAGTTGCCCAATTGGCCCCACAGCAGCAAAGGATTATCCTGACATTGAAAATTTTACACGAGTATTTAGCTTTGGTGGAGACCCTGATGTGCGATACAACGACAGGATATTTACCGAAACACGTCATATCTACGTAGATTCCACATTTTTTCAGGTTTTCAGTGGCTTTAAAATGGTAAAGGGAAATCCTGATAGGATTCTACAATCCGCCAATCAGGTGGTACTAACCGAAACCGCTGCTAAAAGGTATTTTGATGATGAGGATCCCATGGGAAAAATATTGCATGCTTGGGACGACTATTTCACCTGGGAAGTGGTAGGAGTTATTGAGGATATCCCCAAGAATAGCCATATACAATTCGATATAGCCACCTCAATTATTACCTCTGATCTTGCCAATGACCCAAATTGGATAAATAATAATTACTATACCTACATGGTGCTCAAGAAGGGCTTGGAAAAATCAAAAGCCGAAAAGCATCTCGCTGATTTGGTTGAAAAACATGTCAATGCCCAGTATGCTGAATTTGTTGGCTCATCGGTGGAAGACCTGACCCAATCGGGTTTTCGCTGGGCCTATTTTTTACAACCCCTGCTCGATATCCATTTAAAATCGAATATGCCCTACGACCTGCATCAGGGCGGTAGCATCGTGATGATTTATGTATTTATGATTGTTGCCGTTCTTATTATTGCCCTAGCTGTTATCAACTTTATAAATATTTCCACAGCCCGTTCAACAAGGAGAGCCAAAGAGGTGGGCATTCGCAAGGTAGTTGGATCTACCATAGGCAATCTCATCAGACAATTCCTTTCAGAATCATTTTTGATTACCGCCATTTCACTCATACTGGCTGTGGGTATCGTAATGCTTGCCCTACCCCTATTCAATTCCATTATGAACAAAGCCATAAGTCTTTCTTCAATACCTTTGGGCACAACGATCACAATTCTTCTTTCAGCAGCTCTATTGGTTGGTATCGCATCGGGTGCTTATCCTGCATTCATTTTGTCTAGCTTCAAACCCGTTGAAGTGCTTAAAGGAAAACCAATTTGGGGGCTAAAGAGGGGAGTGCTGAGGCACGTGCTTATTGTGGTTCAGTTTAGTATAACCATAGGCCTTATTGTTGCAACTTTGGTTGTATATAAACAAACCAATCTTATAACAAGAAAAGATTTGGGTTATGACCCTTCACAGGTAATGGTAATCGAACGGCTTTACGCTGTCAATGAGCTTCATAGTATTATTGAAGAGATAAAAAATGTTCCCAATGTTGAAGAGGTGGCTCGAGCAGAATTCCTGCCAACCACAATGATGAGCAACACAACGATGCAAAAAGAGGATGATCCATCCAATGTTTTTCAGTCATACTGCATCTATGCACAACATGGGCTTGACAAAGTCTTAAAGCTAAAGATGATTGAGGGGCGATACTTTGATGAGGCCTTTGCAACCGATACGGGTGCAATGGTTATCAATAGGGCAGCCGCAAAGAGCTTCGGATTTGAAGGGTCACCCATTGGAAAAACCATTACCATCCAGGGGTGGAAAAAGAAAAGAATAGTTGGCATTATGGAGGATTTCCACTTCGAATCACTACACAATCAGATAAGCCCCCTGGTTATTGCATATCAACCTTCTAGTGCTTTTTTAGCTATCCGTTTGAAAAATGCTGATATGGAGAGCACCATTGATATGATTAAAACGAAATGGGAACAGTTCTCTGCAGGTCAGGATTTGAAGTATTTTTTCCTCGATGATGCAGTAGCAAATCAATACAAAAGCGAAAAATACGCACGTATGTTGTTCGCCGTATTTGCTCTATTGGCTATCTTCATCGGTGGTATAGGGACGGTGGGGCTATCGTTCTACATTGCAGAGCAGCGTACACAAGAGGTGGGTGTGCGAAAGGTTATGGGGGCAACCATTACCAGTGTGATTTGGTTGATGTTTAAAGAGATTTCCAAACTGGTAATCATATCATCACTTATCGCATGGCCCATAGCATGGTGTTTTATGAGCCGCTGGCTACAAGGGTTTGCTTATAGAATTGAACTAAATCCAATAGTATTTTTAGGTGCATCACTTTTGGCATTCATATTAGCAGCAGTGGCAGTTAGCTACCAGACTTATCGATTGGCAAGGGTAAATCCGGCATTGACCCTAAGCACAGAGTAACTATTAAATGGGTAACGATTTATGAATAATTCTCTTTTTCAATCACATTTACATGCTAACTCAAAAAATGTATAATCAATAGAAATAGGCCATGAAAAAACTACTCACTCTACCCCTAATCATTGCATTCTTTTTAATATTTTCTTCATGTTTCATCCCGGAGCAAAGATCTTATCGAATAACAGAAACCTATCGCATTACATCTTCAAAAGGAACAGTGTCACTTCTATCGGTCGAACTTCCTATCAGCTATGGATATCAAGTAATTGGAAACATTAATGTCAAAAATGTCGACGATTATTCTTTTGAAGAAAAGGGTGATTACAGGACGCTTTGTGCTATTATTAAAGGCAGCGGCGATGAAAAAACAATTTTTGTTGAGTATGATGTGACCTTGCAAGCTGGTAAAAGCATATGGCGAGAAGGAAGTATAGAAGGATGCCTTGACCCTGAAGAATTTATTGACTCCGATAATCAAAGTATTATTGATTTAGCTAATACACTAAAAGTGAATGGAGATAAGCATGCTACCGCCAAAAATATTTTTCGCTACCTAATAAAGAATATCAAAACTATTCGGTCAGACAGAATAAACAAAAAAACGCTTAAAGCATCTGAAGTCCTACAAGACAAAAAGGGGGTTTGTATAGATTATGCTAACCTGATGACAGCCTTGCTCCGTGCATCGGGAATACCTGCAAAATCAATTAGTGGGCTCGCTCTACAAAGACTAAAAAAATCTTCTAATTGGTCTAGCCCTGCAGATTCGCATGCTTGGGTTGAGTTCAATATAAACGGAGAGTGGTATTTTGCTGACCCAACATGGGGGTGGGGATATTATACCTATTCCCATGGTTTTCACCTTTCATATGGCACACAAGATACGAATGTACATACTCAAAATCTAGAAGCTGATGAGGATGATACCCTTGCCACTGTGGCATGGATGACTGCACCAATCAGGTTTAAACTGCTATCGGAAGACAGTACGGCAAGCATTACGCCAAGAGTTGATATAGCCAAAATCAAAAAACAATGAACAATGAACAGGGAACGAGATACGAATTATTGCTCTGCGGGCTTTGCGCATTCTTTGCGCCCTTTGCGGTTATAATCAATTATCAATTATCAATTATCAATTATCAATTATCAATTATCAATGAGCAATTAGCAATGCGGCGCCCTGAACGAAGCCAAAGGGAATAATAGGTAATAAATCAAGATAAATATTGGAATAATAATTAATAGTTAACACATAATAATTTTTAAAACTATGATCAGTACAGAAAAGTTAAACAAAATCTTTCGCACCGAGGAGGTGGAAACATTAGCTCTTAGGAATGTGGATATCAACGTGAAAAAAGGCGAGTTTGTAGCCGTTATGGGGCCATCAGGCTGTGGCAAGTCTACTTTGCTCAACATCTTGGGTTTATTGGATAATCCAACGGGTGGCAAGTACCTTTTCGACGGCTCTGAAGTGGGACACCTGCGCGAGAGCCAGCGCACCCAGCTGCGCAAGGGTAATATCGGCTTCGTGTTCCAGAGTTTCAACCTGATTGATGAGCTGAATGTGTATGAGAATGTTGAACTGCCGCTTATCTACCTGAAGATATCTGCTTCCAAACGTCGTGAAATGGTAAAAACGGTGCTAAAACGGATGCATATCGGCCATAGGGAGAAGCATTTCCCTCAGCAGCTATCGGGCGGACAGCAACAGCGTGTGGCAATAGCCCGAGCCGTGGTGGCTAATCCCAAGCTTATACTGGCTGACGAGCCCACGGGTAACCTCGACTCCAAGAACGGGAACGAGGTGATGGACCTGCTTAGCGAACTGAACCGAGAAGGAACAACCATAGTCATGGTGACCCACTCGCAACACGATGCCGGATTTGCGCACCGGATTATTAATTTATTTGATGGAATGGTGATGGGTAATTAGCAATTAGCAATTAGCAATTAGCAATTAGCAATTAACAATTAACAATTAACAATTAGCAATTAGCAATTAGCAATTAGCAATTAGCAATTAGCAATTAGTAAGTAAAATAGGAAGAGATGCGAATAATAAAACAAATACTTAAAACCATTACTAAATATCGGTTATCGTCAACATTAAGCCTGATTAGTCTTGTGGTTGGCTTCCTGGGAATTATTGTGCTAACACTTTATGTTTCATTTGAAAGTAGTTACGATAATTTTCATCATAAAAGGGATGACATATATCTGATGTCATTTCAGTTTGATGGTGGTAGTTTCGTTCCCATACCCATGAGCGAGGAGATCAGGAAAGAAATCCCAGAAGTTGTTAACGGAGTGATTTGTTGGTTTTCAAACAACAGCTTGTTTTATAAACCGGATCAAAGTCGAAAAGCTGCTGTGGAAGCATTAGCTATGGATGCTTCTTCCGAATTTTTTACCGTATTTGATTTCCCCCTTCTTATAGGTGCTGCCGAAACCGTTCTCGCTGAGCCTAACACAGTTGTAATATCAGAGACATTAGCCCAAAAGATTTTTCAAACTATTGATGTTGTGGGTGAACAACTTGTAATAGATGGAGACTATTTTATTATTTCGGGAATTATGAAAGATATGCCTCGCAACACTTTTTTGTATAATGATGCGCTGATCGCCTTTGACAAATCAAATTATATTGATAACTGGAGCGAATGGAGTTTTACTGTGTTTTTTCAACTTCAACAAGGGATTGATAAAAAACTGATAGATAAAAAAATAGAAGAGTTATCCGGCTTTCAAGAAATACTTGAGAGTTTGAATGAGTTTTATGAGTCAGATAAAGGGGCTATTGGTGTGAATATGATACCGTTAAACAAGCTGCATTATTATTCACGAGGTTATAACGATGACTTCATTAACAAACATGTGTTAGACATACTCACCGTTCTTATTGCCATGCTTCTGATAATGAGTGCAGTGAATTTTATTAATTTTTCTACCTCACAAGCACCTTTACGGGCCAAAACATTATCTATTCAACAAATCGTAGGCGAAAAAAAGTGGAAGGTTCGGGCGCAGATTATGGGTGAAGCAATCGTGCTGTCATTTATTGCTCTTGGATTAGCTATTGCCATACATCATCTTGTTTTTCAAAAGATTGAGAATCTGTTTCAAATTCGTGGTCTTTCATTTCAAGGACGTGAAAGTTATATAGGATTGTTTGTGGTTAGCGCTATATTATTCGCTGTTTTAGCCTCAGTTTATCCAGCCCGATATATCACTTCGGCTCCTATATCCCAGGCTGTTAAAGGTAAAATGTTGTTCTCGGGGAAAGGGAAAAGATTTAGGAGCATATTAATTACTGTTCAATTTGTTTTTACAATAGCCATCCTGGCCACTTCTGTAATTATTGAAAAACAGCTTCGATTCTGGAATAATTTTGATCTTGGTCTTGACAAGGAGAATGTACTGTATCTGCCACTCTCCAGCGCACTTCGAGAAAGCTATCAAGCTTTTTCCGGTGAAATATTGAAAAACCCTCAGATCACGGATTTTTCTTGCACTCAATTTCTCCCTGGCCATGTGGCTATGGGATGGGGACGCAAAGTTGATAACCAAACGATTCATTTAAAATCATGGCCTGTGGATGATCGTTTTATTGAATTTTTTGATCTTAAAATCACTCAGGGGAGAAGTTTTTATGCAGGGAAATCAGATATCAACAACTTTATTTTGAACGAAAAGGCAGTACAGCAGTTTCAATGGCAAAACCCATTAGAAAAAAGGTTACCAAGCTTTGGTGTCGAAGGAGATATTATTGGTATTGTGAAAGATTTTCACTTTGAGTCATTGAAAGAGCCTATTGAGCCTATGCTGTTTTGGCTTACGGATGATATAGATAGAATGGATTATATGCTTATCAAGATTCAGCCAGGAAACATTTCCTTAGTCAAAAGCAATATTGAGAAAATGGCTCTGAAATTCGATCCGGAAGGGACTTTTAACGTCCGCTTCCTTGATGATGTTTTAGAGAAGCTCTATGGCAAGGAGACCCGTCTAGCACGATTTATTGAGTTTGTGGCGCTGTGGACTATCTTATTAGCTCTCACAGGTTTGTTAGGATTAGTTGTTTTTATTTCACGTGATAAAGTTAAAGAGATCGGCATACGAAAGGTAAACGGCGCAAGTGTTTCTGAGGTTGTATGGCTGCTTAATAAAGAAGTGTTCGTCTGGCTTGGAGTTGCATTCGTAATCGCTACACCTATAGCCTACTATGCCATGAGCCGGTGGTTAGAAAACTTCGCCTACAAAACTGCGCTTAGCTGGTGGATATTTGTGTTGTCAGGGCTGATATCGCTATTGGTAGCACTGCTTACCGTTAGCTGGCAGAGCTGGCGTGCGGCTAAGCGTAATCCAGTGGAGTCGCTGAGGTATGAATGAGCAATTGACAATAGACAATGGATAGTTGACAATTGACAATGGACAGTTGACAATGGACAGTTGATAATGGACAGTTGACAATGGACAGTTGACAATGGACAGTTGACAATGGACAGTTGACAATGGACAGTTGATAATGGACAATGAGCAGTTAGTTTTGAAGATTTTTAGGATGCAATGGGGAGTTGTGAAGTTGAAGGGAGTATTAAATTAACAAATATAATAGATTTTAATAGGTGTAAAATGAATATCAATCGATAATTTATAATTTAAAAAAATATGACATCAATAAAACTAGCTATTCGTAAGTTTTTCCGTAAAGGGGAACATACTGGCACTCGCATCATCTCGTTGGCCTTAGGTCTGGCATTTGGTATAATTCTGCTGTCTGAAGTGTTTTTCTACTTCAGCTACGACAGTTACTTCCCCGATGCCAATAGAATATTTGTTGTCATTGAGAATTTTAAAATGGATAATCAGTCCGAAAAGCTAACACCCAATCCCAGGGTAAGCGGTGCTATTGGACCCGGGCTAAAAGCAGAAGTACCCGGTATTGAAGCAGCTACAAGACTGAATTCTATTGGAGATTTGGAGTTTTTTTCTGAACAGAACAATGTGTATAGCGGTCATGTTGTTTTGGCCGATGATCAGCTCTTTGAAGTGCTTCCACGACCCATCACTCAGGGCTCGGGTGTCGAAACCTTAAAAAGCCCGATGATGTGTATTGTTTCGAGTGATATTGCCGAAAAAATGGGAGGCAATGTGGTTGGGCACACCATTGAGCTAAAAGACTATCCGGGTAAACCGGTTACCATAGGCGGTGTATTCGAGAAGCTGCCTGAAAACACCAATTATAAGTATGATATTGCTATCTCTATGATTTCGACATCCAATTTTACGTGGGATGGCACCGAAAACTGGTTGGGCAACGACCGGTATTATACCTGTGTGAAATTAGAGAAAGGCGTATCGCCCGGCAGTTTGGCGCCAGCTGTTCGCCAAATGCAGGAAAAGCATCAGGAGATAGAAAAATATGAGGCGCAGGGATTCGTATTGAAATACTCTTTTGAACCTATCCGCCGGCTTTATGCCAACACTGCAAAAGATCTAATCATTATATTAAGTGCCGTAACAGCTATTGTTCTGCTCATTTCTGTGCTGAACTATATACTGCTTACTGCAAGTACCTTGGTGAACCGTGCCAAATCATCGGCTATCCTTAAATGTTATGGTGCCGAAAATCGCAACCTGTTAGGTGTAATCTTTGCTGAGAGTTTTCTGATTTTCTCAATCTCCCTTGCCTTGGCTGCGGGAGTAATCCTAATGATGAAACCGGTGGCCGAGGCGCAATTAGGGCACAGCCTTAATGTGCTACTTAACCCTCAGGTTTATCTACCTGTTTTGCTTATCATGACTATTCTAATAATACCCATTGGCTACTTCCCGGGTCGCTCTTATGCCCGAACTCCGGTAGCCGTCGCATTCCGCACATATCATCAGAAAAAAACCGGTTGGAAGAAAGCATTGCTTGCCTTTCAGTTTGCAGGCGTTTCATTATTTATTGCATTGCTCGTTGTCGTAAGTCTTTTGTACAGCAAGGTATTGGATGCCGATCATGGCTACAACACCGATAATGTATTTTATGCTTCGGTAACCGGCATGAATCCGCATAAAATTCAAACTGTACTCAATGAGCTAGCGGCACTGTCGGAGGTTGAGCATGTGGCTTTAGGCGTCGAGTTACCTATATTTCATGCATCCGGCAATAACGTATTTTCGCCCGATGGTGAAAGGGAGTTGTTTAATGCGGCTGATATGTACTATATCGACCATGAATATTTCTCCGTATTGGGCATTCCCATAACAAGCGGCTCCGGCTTTGACGAAGAGAAATCAGTTGTCAACGAGATCGTCATCAGCCAGAAATTTGCCGATATGCTGGTGCTAAATAACGGTTGGAATGATGGAGTAGTTGGAAAAAGCGTTACCATTACCGAGCATCACAATGTAAACACTTCATCCCGTATCACAGGCATTTATCCTAATTTAGCAATAGGCACGGTGTTTTTCAGCGATACACGCCCTTCGGTGTTTTTCTACTGGCCCCGCCAGCAGTTTATTGATATATACGAGCAGCATCCTGATTTTTCTTTTAATATACTTATCAAGACCTTTCCGGGGATACATGCTGATATCAACAAGAAACTGACAAGTATACTTAACAGCGCTGTGTTACGTGGCCAGACTGAGGTGGAAAGCTTAGAATTGGCTTTACTCAATGCCTATCAGCCGGCAAAGTCATTCCGTAATGCAATTTTTACCGGAAGTGCAATCGTATTGCTTATCTCATTAATGGGCCTGTTGGGCTACCTAAGCGAAGAAATTACCCGCCAACGTAAAAGTTTAGCCATCCGTAAAATAAATGGAGCTTCAAATATGCAGGTGGTCAGGTTGTTCGTTTACGGTCTAACCAAATTAGCCATACCCTTTGTTAGTGTCGGGCTGATTGGTGCATGGTTCCTTTCGGGTCTATGGATGGAAAACTTTAGCATCAAGTTCCCGCTTCATTGGTATATATTCGTATTGTCGGGCTTGTGCATTTTGATTATCGTCGGTACTACAGCAGTGATTAAGTCTCTTGGAGCTGCGCTGAAAAATCCGGTGGAAGCGTTGAGGTATGAATGAGCAATTGACAATGGACAGTTGATAATGGACAGTTGATAATGGACAGTTGATAATGGACAGTTGATAATGGACAGTTGATAATGGACAGTTGATAATGGACAGTTGACAATGATTTATTAGTAATGCGATGCCCTGAGCTTGAGGTCCCTGAGCTTGAGGTCCCTGAGCCTGTCGAAGGGCCGAAAGGTACAATTTGCTGGCATACGGTCTTATGCACCTTGCTTTAGTTGGTGAAAGATGCTTGAAGATAGACAACAAAGGTCGTACTTCCCTGACTGGAGTTAACCTCTATTTTTCCGCCGTGGTTTCGGATGATCTGTCGTGTAAGGCTTAGGCCTATACCGGATCCGTTCTTACGGGTTGAGAAGAATGGCACAAAGATTTGGTCTATAATTTCGACAGGAATACCGTGTCCGTTGTCGGTGATCAACACACGGCAATACCCATCTACTCCTGAAACTGCTTGTACTGAGATACAGGCATCCGATACTGATTCAACGGCTTGCATGGCGTTTTTGATCAGGTTGATAAGTGCCTGCGACAACTGTACTTCATCGCCTTCAATGCAAAGCTCAGGCTCTATCTGCAAAATGAAATCGATGGGATTCGTCTGAGCTTCAGCCTTTAGTAACGATATCAGCTTCTCTATAAAAGTGTGAAGCATAATAGGTTTGATGACAGGCTTTGATAGCTTAGTAAGTGTGCGGTAGGACTCCACAAAACGGATTAGTCCTGTTCCTCTTTCCCGAATGACATCAAGTCCTTTTATGGTATTTTTTGTCCTGTTTACGTCAGCTTTGTTTTGTTCGTCAGTATAATAGCTCAACAGGGTTTCGCTCAACGAAGTGATGGGCGCAATGGAGTTCATTATTTCATGTGTCAGCACCCGGATGATTTTTTGCCATGACTCTATCTCGATCGCATCCATTTCGTTGCTGATATCATGTATGGATATGATGCGAAGCCTTTCTCCATGTCTTTGGAAGCTAGTGGCATGCAGCGATAGGTTACGTGTGATCGGGCCGGTATGCAGTTTCACGAACTGTTGTGGGCTTTGCTCTTTTAGCAGGCAGACAGCTTGATACAGGGTTGGGTCCACACGTTTAAGTTGTTCGATATGTGTCAGCGACTGATAGTTGAGCAATATTTTGGCCGGTGAGTTGGCTTGAAGTATTCTGCCGTTCTCCGCAAGCACTATGATCCCTGTTGCAACCTGCTCTAATAGAAGGCCATAAAACTGTTCCTGTTCATGGTTTCTAAGCTTCACATCCTGTATCAGTTGATTCATGCGGTTTAGTCCCTGATTGAGTTCTTTGGTGGGCTTATGCCTGATATTTTCGGGAAAATAGAGGGTAGAGTCTTCATTTTCAACCGCATTAAAAAAATATGTTACTTTCTCGTGCAATCGTCTGAACAGTCTAAAAATCCTGTATGAAATCCAGACTATTCCTAAGGCCGGGATAATGGCATACCATGAAAGCGAAATCAGATGATACGCCATCCATGCTGTGAAGGCAGCCAACAGCAGTATATTAAATGTCAAATGGAGGGTTGGATTTCGGGAAGCCATATTCTTTTTTCTGAGATGTCAATGAGGTAGATATGAGCTTATTATCTTAAAGCCCGTATTTCTTAATTTTATTATAGAGGGTTTGCCGTGTGATACCTAATTGCGAAGCTACTGCACTCATATTTCCACTGTTTTGTCGTATACTGGCTTCTATCATTTGCTGTTCCATTTCTTCAAGTGTTTGTATCCGGCTTGTTGTTTTCTGTCGTGTTCCTGAAAACAGAAAGTGATCGGGAGCAAGAGTGTTTCCCTCGCTCAGTATGACCGCTTTCTCAATCGAATGTTGTAATTCACGCACGTTCCCCGGCCAGTCGTATCGGGTCATCTTATCCAACAATGCATGACTAAATCTCAGGCCTTGTTTTTTATATTTTGCGGTATAGATTTCCAAGAAGAAAGCAGCTAACAGTGGGATATCTTCTATTCGTTCGCGTAGCGGCGGAATTTCAATCTGAATGGTATTGATCCGGTAAAGCAGGTCTTCTCTGAATTTTCCTTCGTTGACCATTGCTTGTATATTGCTGTTGGTAGCGCATATGAGGCGGATATCTACCGGTGTTTTTTTATTGGAACCCACCCTAACCACCTCACGGTTTTGCAAGACTACCAGTAGTTTAGCCTGAAGTGGCAGAGAGATATTTGCGATCTCATCCAAAAACAAGGTACTTCCTTTTGCAAGCTCAAACTTACCTGCACGGTCTTCACGGGCATCGGTAAAAGCACCCTTCACATGTCCAAACAGCTCACTCTCAAAAAGAGTCTCCGACAATGAGCCTATATCCACGTTCACCATCACCTCATTGCTTCGCAGCGATTGCAGGTGTATTTCCCGTGCAATAACCTCTTTTCCTGTACCGTTCTCGCCTGTCAATAACACATTGGCATCGGTTTTAGCTACCTTGCCCACCAAATCGAGCACCTCTCTGAATCGCTGCGACTGCCCAATAATTATAGGACGCTCTTTTTTTACAGCAGCTTTCAAGTTTTGCTCCCTTTCTTTGAGGGTTTTCACTTCACGTCTCGAGTTTCGTAGTTGTACGGCTGCATTGATGGTAGCTAAGAGTTTGCTGTTATCCCATGGCTTCAGCACAAAATCTACCGCACCTTCCCTGATCGCACGTACAGCTAATTCCACATCACCATAAGCTGTGATCATGATAACTGAGCTGCTAGTATCATATTCCAGGATACGCTTCAGCCAGTACAGTCCCTCGTTACCAGTGGTGATACCTGCCGAATAATTCATATCTAATAAGATGGCGTCAAACCGCTTGGTCTCCAATAAAAAAGGGATCTGATTAGGATTGGAAGAGGTGAGCACTTCATTGCACAATGGGTGTAACAGAAGCTCTAACGCACTGAGTATGCTTTTGTTATCGTCAATGATCAATATGTTGCTATTTTTCATTTGAAAGCAAAATTATCATTATTGCAAAGCTAATCTTTAATGTTGGCTTTGCAAAGATTAAACATTGCTATATATGATATGATGATAGGATTCATCGTCTATGGTAAATCTTCTTAATGTTCTGTTCGTTTATTGAGAATATTACTAAGTAACGTGTAGCATGAAGCGCTAAAGTTGTTTTTTTAGGAGTTCAAGATTGCTTAAAGGTCGTATTGTTACCTATTAGATATCAGCTTAAAACACTCATTTGACCTTTTATTCATAGAAAAAATCCTTGTGTATGCATTTTATGCGGTGAAAGATTTAATCCATACAGCAAGTTAATATATTTTAAAACAATACTTTAGTCTTTTTTATTTATTTTTTTTGCCTTTATGACAACAAAGCTTCCCTTACCAAATCCTTTGATAGCCGGTTGAATCTCCTTTATTTCATGGATTTTACCAAAAACAGTCTGGTTGGTTTCTGTTACCATAAAGCCGCTCTGATGAACGATTTTATAGACTTCCTCCGTACTATAAAAACATGCATCTTTATAAAATACGTTTTCTTCTTTAAACTGAAGATATTCTTGACCTATCGGACTGTTTTTATCCACAAAACCGAGTAGGATAAAGCCATTTGGTTTTAAGACTCTAAAGGCTTCTTCAAAAGTCAGATAGATGTCATCTACAAAACAAATCGTAGTAATCATTATTATCCCGCTAAGGGATGAATTGGGGTAGGGAAGTTTTTCGGCTATGCCTTTTTGAACTTTAAGGCCCCTATCTTTGGCTTTTTTCAACATGACATCCGAGGGATCTATACCTTCCCTGATACCAAGAGGAACGGCAAACATTCCACTACCAATGCCAATCTCGACTACATTTTTTGTATGCGGTAGGAGGTTTTTAATGGCCAGTAATTCCGACTGAAAAGCATAGGGATTTACTTCGAACCACTGATCATACTCGTCTGCATATTTTTGAAAAGCTTCTATTTTCGGACTCATTGTTCTATCAGATTATGTGAAATGATGCTTAACGGAGAATACATGGTTATTTATGTTTGAGTTCGTAAAATACACCTCTTTGCAGTGTTCTTGTTGTAATTTTTTGTTCAGCTTCCAAAGTCCCAAGGTACTTATTGATTTCATTGATATGAATACCCAGAATTTGTTGTAAATCCTCCTGGGTACAGGGCCTTCGTGAGATCGTTTCCAAAATAGCTGATTCAATATCCTTACGGTATGATTCTATGGTTGTTCGATCTGGCTGACTGATAATGATTTCGGCATTAGGCAAATCCCAAAAGTGGATAATATTTTGTAGCTCTTGTAATGAAAGAGGAATCAGTCCTTCTACGATCCCGGGCCTGTCTAGTGTATTCAACTGAATACTGTCAGGCTTGATTTGCAAGATAGCTTCTTTCAGTTTGGTTACCTCTTCCACTGAATCGTTATATCCCTTTAAAAATAATATCTCCAGCCAGATCCTGCCCTTATATCCTTTTCGTAGATCAATAAGACCCTGGATATATTGATCTATTGAAAGCTGATGATGAGGTCGATTTATTTTTTGAAACGCTTTCTGGCTCACCGCATCTAACGAAGGCATAATGATGTCGGTATCCGATATTTCTTCCCGCAACTTTTTATTAAATAAAAGTGTGCCATTTGTTAAAAGGGCCGTCTTTATATTCGGGTAATTGAATTTAATGAATTTCAACACATCACCTATCCGGCTATTGAGCGTAGGCTCGCCAGAACCTGAAAAAGTGATAAAATCCAATTTTGGAGAGCTGTTCATAAAATGCTTTAGCTCATTTATCACTTTCTCATATACAACATATTCCATCCTGTCGGTAGTTAATTTTGTGGTTTTCCCTACCTCACAATACACGCAATCCAATGAGCAAACCTTTTTGGGAACTAAATCTATACCTAATGACATTCCAAGTCTGCGTGAAGGTACCGGTCCGAAGAGATATTTATACATTTTTCTTTATTTGAGGGTTTATTTCGGATAATTCGTGATGTTTACAGTTTTTCCCGGATTTTATTTCTTTTTTCAAATAGTAATTCTTCTCGTATCATAGTATGTCCGCATTCAGGGCATTTTGAATCCGTGCATTTCATCCCTGTTTTATGCGGTACTTTTGTGTTACATTTTGCACATATACAAAAACCACCCGGACCATAGGCACCTCCTTTGTTTTTACCATGCCCACCTTGTAGACCAAGTCCTTCTCCACTTTCTTGGGTAATCCTTTTTTTAGGCACGGAATCATGGGTTTGAAATTTCATAGGTGTTATTTTTTTAGAAATCATACTTATATTTTGGAAATAATTGGAATGACTCTTTTCCGACTATGTTCAGCCAGTTTTTTGATATGGTTCAAGGTATCGGCGGAGACAGGAATTTGAATGGTTTTGGATAGGAAGTCTCCTTTTTTAATCCTTTCGATCGCCATAAACAATTTGAAAGGATTTTTTTCGCTGTAAGAACGAATCAGATTATCAGCCAGCAGTTCTAATTCTGCTATTTTCTCTTTTTTGGCCGTAGTGCTTACTGCAAATAGATAACTCAATTCCTTGTTTTGGCTGATGGTTTGTTTTATGGTATCAAACACCTGATCTCCATAGGTCGGTGAGAAAAGCAAGATATTCAAGGCAGAAACAAAGAGGAGTATTCCCAGATTTTGTTTAGGCAACTGATTGCTAGCCAAATCAATTATTTGCCCCCATACCTCGGGTTTCACCAGGTTGGCATGAATAAGCTGCGGACTTATCTGCTCCACTCCCTCTATTTCTGTTTTGAGCTGAACAAAAACAATGTTTTTTTCGTAGTCCTTGAGGTTGATGCCGGTAAGGTTTTTTGCGCTTTCTGTAACAAACTCTGTATTTGGGTATTGCAATGATATGAGTATGACGCTGCCTCCGTTTTTCAACCAGGAAGACATCATATACTCACCTATCAGTGGTTTGCCTGAACCACCAGGCCCGGTGATGACTGTGGAAGTTTTCAAAGGCAATCCGTCAGGGAGGAGCTCATCAAACCAGTCAACGTGTATCTTAATGGAATCCATGCTATTATATTTTTAACTTTTATAAGTGTTGTGTATATATCGAATGATACTTTGTTTAAGAAGATCGTTGTCGGGGAGTAGCTTCACCTTTTTTACCATTCGTAAAACAGGTTCGTAGCGATTATGCTGAAGCTCTTTCTGAACCTGGAGAGCCGAAATGCCATTATTATTCATGCTCAGATAGGCAATAACTAAAAACCAATACCTTAAAGGTAAGTTGCTGTTTTCCATCACCGTCCCTTTTTTTAATGAAGTTCTGTGAGTACATTTCTTGCATTCAAACTTCTTTTTATCCTTTTTCCAGTAATGCGTATGGTTATCGCATTTTGGGCAAATGATTCCCGATTCTTCCTTAAGGCGTCTTATGAATTGAATGCAAAAATCTTCGTCACAGAAAACCTGAGCATAATCTTCAAATGTTTTCATGGGACAAAGATAACAAAATTAGGTCTGATAGCGGATAATAAAAACAAATTATTTAAGGGAAAGACACTAGAAAAATAGTATGATCATAGCTGTAATAGGATTCGCAAAGTTTTTGATACAGAGTATGAGCTGTATGCTGTTTGTTCGACAGCGTCTTATTCTCAACTCCCTTAAATAGGGTGTTTTATATTATACTCTATGAAACTATTGACTTAAAAGAGATAATTCAGCCCAATATATAATCCGCCATCCCCGTCGCGTTTATCCATAGGCTGTCCATAATCTATGGCTACAATAAAGTTTTCGTTCATCACTATACGAAGTCCTCCTCCTAATGTAGTATGCAGCTTTTCGACTTCGGTAAGGAAGTACTCGTTTTTATTGATATCTGCTGGCACTCCGCTTAGGTCCAGATCAAGCTTTTTGATCACTTGTCCGCCATCTAAAAATGCATTCAGTCCGAGATAGATATTTTGGTTAAAGACGACGGTATGTAGGAATTTCCATCTAAACTCTAAGTTTCCAAAAGCAAATGCATCGCCGACCACTCGGTTACGCATCATGCCACGTATGGTTTTCGATCCGCCTAAACCATCAGTGTTTGACGAGTTACTGAACGAATTGATCATATATGGCTGCATAAAAAAAGGTACTTTCCCGCCAAGGGTAGACTGATAGTTCAGTCTATACACAAAAGATAAGGTGTTAGGTACCAAGGTGAAATACTGTCGGTGAGTAACTGATATTTTAGAAAAGCCTAAATCGCCATTACCCAAAAATCCGGGAGCTGTAAACACCACTATCTCACTCCATATCCCTTTCATAGGATTAGGTTCAAAATCACGTGTATCATATACGATTCCTATTTTGATGTTATTAGACCATCCTCCATCTTTTTCTTTCTGGTCGATGATGCCCCATTTTACGTACAGATCGTACAATCCATCTACTTCGGGCAGTTTATCTGCATCATTCTTGCCTTTATTCAGGTTTTCGATGTCAACAGGAGCCACATCATTCTTTATCAATGCAAACCCCGCTACCCATCGTAAAGGAGTTCCCGGTATCTTCCCCTGAAAATCGGTCATAAAGCGAATCATCTTACGCTCGTGTCTGTAAAACATACGCGACACATAATCCGGATCGGTATCATCGCTCCATGCGTTATTGAAGACAGCATCATAACCGTTGAAACCATAAAAGTCTAATGCTTTCTCGGTCAGCAGACTCAGGTCAGAAGTGATACGAATCTTTGGGATAAGGTATTCCGAATCGTAGAAAAACCGGTTGATACCACTTCCCTTGGTATAACGTGATACCTCGGCATATAACGAATGCATGTATTTGGGATAGCTTGACCCATCGCCGTAATAATACAGGTTGATCAAACCACCATATTGAAAACCAAGATCGGTATTATACGATATGGCCGGCAGAGCACCGAAATTCCAACCCGTTTTTATCTTTTTTTTCGATGAGCCGTTTTCTGTCGACTCTGATTCATCTGACTGGGCTAAGCCCTGACTGCTGATGAAAAGCAGTGATAACAAGGCTATGAGAATGTGTTTCATATTCATGTCTTTTGTTTTTGGTGAACAAATATAGGCTTATCTACGAATAAACAAATATAGTCGGTAACAAAATTGAGAGAGCAAATAGATCCGGCTTCTTTTTCCATGCATTGATTCTGTTTGTATTGACTTACCACGCCTGACTATTTACCCTTTGATACTAATAGACGAACATGGGTTTTACCACTGGTTATGTGAAATATAAATCTTGTACATTTGCAAAATCTTATGGTAAAAATCGAAATGTCATGGCTATTTTAGGTGCCATTATAAAGAAGGCTTATGAGTTGAGAAATATGCCTGTTGAACTAAAAAGTCAACGTCTTAGGCCATTAGCAGCTCAAAAAAACCAGTTAAAGGCTCTTTTGCGTAAGGCTCAGTTTACTGCCTTTGGCGAGTATTACGATTTTGAGGCTATCCTTGAAAATGATGACCCTATAAAGGCTTTCAGAGATAAGGTACCTGTGTTTGATTACAACAGCATGTACAAACAGTGGTGGTATAGGGCATTAAATGGTGAGGCTTATGTGAGCTGGCCTGGCAGGGTAAAGTATTTTGCACTGAGCTCAGGCACATCCGAAGCATCAAGCAAGCATATACCTATCACGCAGGATATGCTTAACTCTATAAAACGAGCCAGCATACGGCAATTGGTTTCTGCTTCAAAATATCGTTTTCCGGTGCAGTTTTACGAAAAAGGTATGCTGATGTTGGGCGGCAGCACCCATTTGCAATATAACGGAACCTATTTCGCCGGTGATCTGTCAGGTATTACAGCAGCCAATATCCCGTTTTGGTTTCAACATTTTTATAAACCCGGTCGTCGTATCTCCAAGACTACCGACTGGGCTACCAAGCTCAACGATATCATACGCAAAGCACCCGACTGGGATATAGGTGTTATAGTAGGAGTGCCTGCCTGGGTGCAAATACTGTTAGAACGTATCATAGCCGAGTACAAGGTGTCAACCATACATGATATATGGCCAAACCTGACGGTATATGTACATAGCGGAGTGTCGTTTGCACCTTATGAAAAAAGTTTTGAGAAGCTGTTCAGTAAACCGGTAGTCTATTCCGAGAGCTATTTAGCTTCAGAAGGGTATATTGCCTATCAAACCCGTTTGGACAAACGCATCATGCAGCTGATAGTTGACAATGGGATTTATTATGAGTTCATCCCATTGACTAATCGTAATTTTGATGATGAGGGCAACTTATTGGATAATCCAGAAACACTTGCATTGAGTGAGGTAGAGCCACAGGTTGAATATGCCCTGCTTCTTTCAACCAATGCCGGTGCCTGGCGTTATTTAGTGGGCGATACCATCAAGTTTACTGATGTTAAAGCGTGTGAGATCATCATTACTGGTCGTACCAAACATTTTTTAAGCATTTGTGGCGAACATCTTTCGGTAGAAAACATGACCCGGGCTGTAGAGCTGCTACAGGATGAGTTTAACGTGTCTGTACATGAGTTTACTGTATCAGGCTTTCGCTATGGCGATCGGTTTGCCCACCGCTGGTATTTGGGTACAAACGATTTGTTGGATGCCAACCTGGCTGCACAGAAAATAGATGAATACCTCAAGCAACTGAACGATGATTATATGGTAGAACGCCTTGAAGCTATTTCGGATGTGTTTGTAGAAATAATTCCCAGCCGTGTGTTTTACGATTATATGAAAAAATTAGGAAAAGAAGGTAGTGCCAATAAGTTTCCCCGTGTGTTGAAAGGTCAGCGGTACGAAGACTGGAAAGCATGGCTACGGGAAACAGAGAACATCACTCATTTATAAACTGCCTGCTGCATTATGGGGAATATTATTTTTCAAGGCATGCTTCTTGGGCTTACGCTTGCTACCTTTTTTGGTTTTGGGCCGGCCTTTTTTGCATTGGTTCAAACCAGTATCCATAGAGGGTTCGTACCGGCTATATGGTTAGCTATAGGTGTTTTTTTGAACGACCTTTTTATGGTAGTACTCTGTTTGATGGGTGCTGTACAGATCATCACCGAGCCAAGTAATTATTTTTGGTTTGGACTTACCAGCGGCTGCATACTGATCATTTTCGGATTGGTGACCTTTCATCGTAAAGTAGTCATAGAAGTTCCATCGCCTAATGAACTACCCATAAAGGTACAAGGGCCTGCATGGTTTGTATATATTGCCAAAGGGTTTTTTATGAATATCGTTAACCCGTTTATCTGGATTTTTTGGGTAGGGGTAGTGGTAGGTATCTCGGCCCGATTTGGAGGTGATCAAAAAGATCTGAGCTATTTTTTTGGAGCCACCCTTGCCATGGTATTGATGAGCGATATTGCAAAAGCATATCTGGCATATAATATCAAACGCTTTTTAACAGCCCGTACTATCGGCTTTTTTAATAAATTTGCAGGAATGGGGCTTATTGGTTTTGGAACATTCTTGATTGGAAAGGTGATTGTTGAAGCAGTTTTTTTGTGAAGCAATGATCTTTTGATTTGTAGCTTAGGATATAAACAACTAATTTTGCCGCCGGTTTTAACGAAAAAAATTGCATTACATCATGCCTGAGCCATTTGTGAGTATTTTTTCAGGGAGGGCAACAGAATATCTGGCTCGAAAAATAGCAGTCAGCTATGGGTCTGAATTAGGTAAGATCACTATTACCGATTTTTCGGATGGTGAGTTTCAGCCTTCTTTTGAAGAAAATATCAGAGGCAGAGATGTGTTTCTTGTGCAATCTACTTTTGCTCCTGCTGATAATTTTTTTGAGCTGTTGTTGATGGCTGATGCCGCCCGACGTGCCTCCGCAAGGAAGATAACCGCTGTGATTCCCTATTTCGGGTTTGCCCGTCAAGACCGCAAGGACAAACCCCGTGTAGCTATAGCTGCTAAGCTGATTGCCAATCTATTGATGACAGCCGGCATAACGCGTATCATCACCATTGACCTGCACGCCGATCAGATACAAGGCTTTTTTGATGTCCCGGTTGACCATCTTTATGCGTCCAATATTTTTGTACCCTATATACGTAGCCTGAACTTATCCAATTTAACTATGGCTTCACCCGATACAGGTGGTACAAGAAGGGCTGCATCTTATGCCAAGATGTTGGATACAGGCTTTGTGATATGCTATAAACAACGGGCAAAACCCAATGTGGTTGAAGAGATAGAACTGATAGGCGATGTCAATGGCAGAGATGTCATACTAATTGACGACATCATCGATACCGGTGGATCAATCACCAAGGCAGGTGAGCTGATCATGGAAAGAGGAGCTTCGAGTGTGCGTGCGTTTTGTACCCATCCCATATTCTCGGGCAATGCCCTTGAAAACATAGAAAAATCTCCTTTTGTAGAAGTGGTGGTTACAGATACTATCCCGTTGAAACATAAATCCGATAAGATAAAAGTATTGTCAACGGCTGATCTTCTGGCAGAGGTTATTCGACGTGTCGAAAACTGTGAGTCGATCAGCTCCTTGTTCAAAATAGGTAAATAATTAATTAATTGTAATATGAAAACTGTATCATTGAGCGGTTCCCTTAGAGGGAACGTAGGGAAAAAAGATGCAAAAAGTCTTCGTATGGAAGATAAGGTGCCATGTGTGCTATACGGAGGTACCGAGCAAATTCATTTTGCACTGCATAAAAACGCATTTAAATCCCTGTTGTTTACACCCGAGACCTTCGTTATTGAGATCAATTTAGATGGAAAGGTGTATAAATCAATACTGAAGGATGTTCAGTATCATCCTGTAGGCGATAATGTATTACATGCCGATTTTTATGAGATCAATGATGTATTGCCCGTCGTTGTTTCCTTGCCCGTCAAACTATTAGGTACGGCCCCCGGGGTGATACGTGGAGGGAGACTTAGTACTAAACTATCGCATCTGAAGGTAAAAGGGCTCATTGCTGATATGCCCGATTTTATTGAACTAAGCATTGCCAAACTCAATATAGGTCAGTCTATCAGAGTCAGGAATGTGGAGGTGCCGAATTTGAAAATGCTGAACGATATGAACTCGGTCATTGTTGCCGTGAAAGCTGCCAGAGTTACTGCAGCTGTTGAAGACGAAGAAGAGGAAGCAGAAGATAAAGAAGCAGCTGACGAAACAGCTACCGAAGCTCCACAGGAATAATAGTTTTAGACAACTCATAAAAGGCATAAAAATTTGAGTTTTATGCCTTTTTTTGTTTCCTTTGAAACCCATAAATGGTATCTTGATGAAATATCTGATCGCTTGTCTTGGAAATATAGGTGTTGAGTATGAACTGACACGCCATAATATCGGTTTCTTAGTAGCTGACCATTTAGCCGAAACCTTGGATGGAAAGTTTCAGACAACTCGTCTATCCCAACTGGCAAGGCTGAAGCATAAAGGACGTACCTTAGTGGTAATAAAACCTACAACCTATATGAATCTCAGCGGAAAAGCTATTAAATATTGGCTTCAACAGGAAAAGCTGACTATTGATAAACTATTGGTAGTAGTTGACGATATTGCCTTGCCTCTTGGCACCTTACGCATGAAGACCAAAGGAGGTGATGCCGGACATAACGGCCTCGAACACATAGCCCTTACCTTAGGAACCACCGATTACAACCGGTTACGCTTTGGAATAGGAAACGACTTCCCTAAAGGCCGACAGGTAGATTATGTGTTAGGCAGCTGGAGCGACCAGGAAATTGAGACCATTGAAAAACGTATCCCAATAGCTTCCGAAATAGTGATGAGCTTTGTGAGTATAGGAGCAGCCAGAACAATGAATTTTTACAACAACAAATAGGATAAGACAGTGATCTTAGGTATCACTTCATGGCTTGTTTCTATATTCGTTGGGGTCTGATCTTCTGGGCAATAGCCATTGATAGCTTATCAATAGTGATGCGTTCCTGGTTCATGCTGTCGCGGTCTCTGATAGTAACTGTGTTATCTTCAAGGCTTTGATGGTCAACAGTGATACAGTATGGAGTACCAATAGCATCTTGTCGGCGATAGCGTCTTCCGATAGAATCTTTTTCTTCATACTGGCAGTTGAAGTCATATTTAAGCGTATCCATGATTTCACGGGCTTTCTCCGGAAGACCATCTTTTGCTACTAAAGGCAAAATAGCCGCTTTCACCGGTGCCAGCATAGGAGGTATCATCAGAACTACGCGTTCAGAACCGTCGGCTAATTTTTCTTCTCTATAGGCGTAGCTCAGCACAGCTAAGAACATACGATCCAAACCAATGGATGTTTCAACCACATACGGGATATAGCTTTGATTCAGCTCTGCATCGAAATAATGTAGTTTTTTTCCCGAGAATTTTTGATGAGCCTCCAGATCGAAATCAGTCCTTGAGTGAATACCTTCCAACTCTTTGAACCCAAACGGAAACTCAAACTCAATATCAGTAGCCGCATTGGCATAATGGGATAATTTTTCGTGATCGTGAAAACGAAACTTTTCTGGCGGGATACCCATGGAGAGATGCCATTTCATGCGTTCTTCCTTCCAGTAGGCAAACCATTTTAACTCTTCACCCGGTCTGACGAAGAACTGCATTTCCATTTGTTCAAATTCGCGCATGCGGAAAATAAACTGCCGGGCTACTATCTCATTGCGAAACGCTTTACCCGTTTGAGCTATCCCGAATGGGATTTTCATACGGGCTGTTTTCTGTACGTTGAGATAGTTGACAAAGATGCCTTGCGCCGTTTCAGGCCTCAGGTAAAGCTCGCTGGCACCTTCGCTGACAGATCCCATCTTAGTGGAAAACATCAGGTTGAACTGCCTGACATCCGTCCAGTTTCGAGTACCGGATACCGGACACACTATGCCTAAGTCTTCTATCAGTTCTTTGATACTAACCATATCGTTGGCATCCATACCGGCGTATAATCGGTTGCGTATCTCCTTACTTTGAGCCGTATATTCCAACACTCTGGCATTGGTAGTAACAAACTGCTGCTCATCAAAGCTTTCACCAAACCGTTTCCTGGCCCTCTCAACCTCTTTATTGATTTTGTCTTCAATCTTAGCTAGATAGTCTTCAACCAGCACATCAGCCCTATAGCGTTTTTTTGAGTCTTTATTATCAATCAATGGATCGTTAAACGCATCCACATGACCCGAAGCTTTCCAGATGGTAGGATGCATGAAAATAGCTGCATCAATGCCTACTATGTTTTCCTGAAGCTGTACCATAGCTTTCCACCAATAGTTGCGGATATTGTTTTTCAGCTCTACCCCGTTTTGCCCATAATCATAAACGGCGCTAAGTCCGTCATAAATTTCACTTGACTGAAACACAAACCCATATTCTTTGGCATGAGCTGTGAGTTTTTTAAAATATTCTTCTTGTTTCATAATGGGCGCAAAAATAGGAAATTAGCGCAAATATAACCCATCTGATTCCTTATCATTAGGAAAAAAATAAACATCCATCGCTTATTTGAGTGGCCCGGCTGAACAATACGTAGTTTTTTTTAGCTTTGGTCCTACAGCAAAGATGTCATTGTCAGATACAGCCTGCTGCTGTGTATTTCCTAACATAGAAACGGATAAATATGTAGTTTTGCCGAAACTTAGTTTATTCATGCAGATAAAACTTGTCAACACCTCTACTAATCCATTGCCGTCGTACGAAACGCTTTCTGCTGCCGGGATGGATCTCAGGGCTGATCTCACACAAGCCATGCTGTTGAAACCTATGCAAAGGGCACTAATACCTACCGGACTATTTATAGAACTTCCTATAGGCTACGAAGCACAGGTAAGACCCAGGAGTGGATTGGCCTTAAAGCACGGAATAACCGTTCTCAATACGCCCGGAACTATTGATGCCGACTACAGAGGCGAGATAAAGGTTATACTGATCAACCTTTCTGAAAAAGTATTTGAGATTCAGCATGGCGATCGAATCGCCCAGATGATCATCAGCAAACATGAAAAAGCCGAATGGATACAGGTGGATACTCTTTCCGATACCACAAGAGGAAGTGGTGGATTTGGACATACAGGATACTGAAAAAGCTATACCAAACCGATGTTTTATACATTTGAACCTTTAATATCACACGATTGAAAACAAAAAACAGCATACACCTTTTTGTACCAACGATCTGGATCATACTATTTTCCGGTCTTATTGTTTCTTGTGGAACTACTAAAAATCTTGACACTGCTGTCCCTCAACATATAAGCGACAGCCTGGCTATTGTCAAAAGCCGTAAAGCAGCTGCATTGTTTTCTGACGCCTTAGCACAACGGATAGCCGGCAACGGACAAAAGGCATTGGAACTTTTTCAGCAGGTGTTAGAGATAGACCCCGAAGATCATGCCAGCATGTATGAGTTGAGCGAGCTATATGCACGCAAAGGAATGATAAACGAATCATTGACCTTGATGAAACAGGCTGTACAGTTAGATCCCAAAAACGAATGGTACTATATACGGTTAGCACAACTATATAAATATACAGGCAACAACCAGGCCTATGCCGATGTGTTTAAAAAACTATTAGAGCTGAAACCCGGCTCAATAGAATACTATAGCGAGCTGTCAAATGCGTTGGTGTTATTAGAAAAATATGACGAGGCTATAGAAGTGTTCAATGAGATAGAAAAACAGCTTGGGATCAATGAAATGCTGTCGTTACAGAAACACAATATTTTGCTTGGCAAAAAAGATACTCTGGCTGCCATACATGAGATAGAAAAGCTGTCTGCCGCCTTCCCATGGGAAACCCGATATCACGCTATGTTAGCTGAGTTATATATCAAATACGGCCCTCAGGAAAAAGCGTTGGAACACTACCAAAAGATCCTTGAGATTGACCCTGGCGATCCTTATGTAAATATCTCAGTAGCTGAATATTATAGAAAAAATAAAGAAGAAGCTGCTGCTTTTGATGCGTTGATGAAAGCATTTGAGAATCCTGCCTTAGACGTAGAAACCAAGCTACAGGTGATGCTGCTTTGGTTCGATAAGGAAAGCATCAGCAAGGAGCTTGACCAAAAAATTGATAGCATCGGTCATGTGCTGGCAAGAGTTCATCCCGATAGCCCACATGGATTTCAGATATTAGCTGACCTGGCTATGCGACTGGAACATAATGAAGAAGCCTTGGACTATCTGTTAAAGGCAATTGAAAAAAATCCGAACAGTTATTTAGTATGGGAAAGCTTGTTGTTTGTAGATGCCCGTTTAGATCAATACGACAGTTTGAATGTACATGCCCGCCAAACTATACTGCTGTTTCCCGAGCAGCCCTTGCCTTACTATTTCAGAGGAATAGCCTTATACCATCAAAAAGAATATGAACAGGCCTTAGAAGTATTGGAAAGAGGTAGAAAATTTGTTGTGGGCAACGACCGTCTCCTGGGGGAGATATTCAGTATAATGGGTGAGATACAACATAGGCTCGGAAATCATATCGCATCAGATGAAGCCTATGCTAAAGCTTTGGCAATCAATCCTGTCAACAGCATAGTGTTGAATAATTTTGCCTATTATCTTTCGTTGCGGGGTGAAAAACTTGATCAAGCATTAGAAATGTCGGCTAAATCCATTGAACTTGATCCGGGCAATGCATCCAACTTAGATACATATGCGTGGATATTGTATAAGATGAATGAGTTTCAGAGCGCATTGGATTGGATCGAACAAGCTATACAAGCTTCTGATACTGTCAGCGGTACATTATGGGAGCATTATGGCGATATATTGTTTAAGCTGGACGACAAACAACAGGCGTTGGAAAAATGGAAGCAAGCTAAGGAGGCAGGTAATGCATCTGAACTGATCGATAAAAAAATACAAGACGCTAAGCTGTATGAATAAACGGATAGCTCTGATAGTGTTAATTGCCTTCACACTGGCTATTACCTCCTGTCGGACAAAGCGGGCACTTATCAAAGCTCCCCTTAAAGAGAGAGGGGAAATGTTTCTGATAGAAAAAATGAATACAGCCGAAACAAAATTCGATTATTTCAATTCCCGATGTACTATCACTTTATCAACCGACCGTAAAACCAAGCTCGATCTGAAAGGGCAGATACGGATCAAAAAAGACAGCATCATTTGGATTTCCCTTTCTCCGGCTTTTGGGATTGAAGTGGTACGAATGATAGTAACAGTGGATTCGGTACGCTTCATCAATAGATTGGATAAGACCTATTTCGATGATGACTTTAGCTTTATTAAGACGGCATTTTCTTCTACTATTGACTTTGATCTCTTTCAGGCTTTGTTGACAGGCAACGATCTGTCGTGGTATGATGACGATAATTTTAAGGCATCAGTAGATGCAATGGAGTATCGTTTGACAGCAGCTCAGCGCAATAAGCGAAAACGCTATCTGAAGCAACAAGACACCACCAAATTCCTTGTACAAAGTATCTGGCTCGACCCTGAAACCTTTAAAATACGTAGGCTGCATATCAAAGAGTTTGGGGATGAAAATATAAGGCTGCAAGCACAATACGATCGTTTCCAGGCATTGAACGGACAGCTTTATCCTTCATCGCTTAAGTTTGAACTCTCAGGAGCTGTGAAAGCTACTATTCAAATAGAATGCTCGAGAATGGAAGTCAACTCAGCGGTTAGTTTTCCTTTTCGCATACCCGAAACTTTCAGCAGAATACAGTAATTTCGTGAGATATGTCATTCAGGAAATCACATATTGCGATCTTATTATTGGTGTTTTGCGTTTTAATTGCATGGAAGCACTCGCCAGCACAAGACCGGAAGACAGAGTTAGAGCAGTCGAAGCAACAAATCGAACAAGAGATTGCATATACTACCCGTTTGTTGGAAGAGACACGAAAAAGCAAACAGGTGAGTATCAACGAGCTTTCTTTGCTGCAAACCCAGATCAGAACACGCGAGAACTTGGTGGCTACCTTACAAAAGCAACTCATATTGCTTGAGACACGTATAAGTCGTACCAAGCGTGAGTTACAGCAAGTAGAGGCCGAGCTTCAATCGCTCAAAAAGGAATATTCAAGGATGATCAGCTTTGCTTATAAAAACCGTTCAGGACTGAATACGCTTATGTTTTTGTTTTCTTCGGAAAACTTTAATCAGGCATATCGCCGCTTGAAACATTTACAGCAATATGCCGCCTTACGCAAAGAGCAAATCCAAAAGATACAATTAGCACAACAAAAGTTGGAGGCTACTCAAAAAAGCCTCGAAGCCGAGCAGGCAGAAAAAAACTCCCTCTTAGAGGCTGAGAAACGGCAGCAAATAGCACTCAACAACGAAAGAATGAACTTAGACCTTTCGTTACGTAAGATAGGGCAGCAGGAAAAACAGCTGAATCAAACCATTAGCCGTAAAGAGCAGGAAGCTCGCAAGCTGCAACGCGAAATAGAAGCTATCATAGCTGAAGAAATACGCAAAGCAAGCCGCCTCAAAGAGGCCGAAGCACTGCCCGACCGGCTGATGCACCTCACACCGGAAGAAAAATTGCTGTCAGATAGCTTCAGCAAGAATAGAACAAAACTGCCATGGCCGGTTGAAAGAGGAGTGATCGCTGCTAACTTTGGTAAACAAGCTCATCCGGTATTAAAAAAAGTTACCATCAATAATAGAGGTATTGATATAGCTACTACCAAAGGCTCCGAAGCAAGGGCAGTGTTTGATGGGATAGTGGTAAGCGTGAATCTGATTACTGCCACTAATAATGCGGTAATTATCCGCCATGGCGATTTCTTTACAGTATATTCAAACCTGGAAAGGGTATATGTTAAAAGAGGCGATAAGGTGAAAACCAAAGAAGTGATAGGATTGATACATACCGACAAAATAGAAGGAAAAACAGAATTGCATTTCGAGCTGTGGCAAGACCGTAACCTGATCAATCCGGCCCAATGGTTAGCAAAATAAGATACCTGAACATTTCCCGACACACTAAAGTAACTACATCCACATTTGTGTGGCTGCTTTCGATAGTCTTGTCGGACAGCGATTATTTCTTGCCTATCCTTTCAGGATTTTGTGCTATGAAAGCTTTCCATCCGCTATAGCCTGTAGTAGTGGTAGGTAGTTTGCTCTGGAAAAAGTGGCAAACGGCGGCAGCTAATCCGTCAGTAGCGTCAAGTTGTTCGGGCTGATTGACAAATTTGAGCAATGTTTTCAGCATGGCAGCTACTTGCTCTTTGGAGGCATTGCCGTTTCCAGTGATGGATTGTTTAATTTTTTTAGGAGAATATTCAAAAATAGGCAATCCGTTATGCAATGCAGCTGCCATAGCTACTCCCTGTGCACGTCCTAACTTGAGCATCGACTGTACGTTCTTACCATAAAAAGGAGCTTCAATCGCTAATTCATCCGGATGGTATTCCCGAATCAGGTCATGAGTTCTTTCAAATATTTTCTGCAACCTGAGTGCATGGCTTGAAAATTTATTTAACTTCAGCACCCCCATAGCAATAAGCTGAATATCATTACCTTGCTGTATGATAAGCCCGTATCCCATTACCGTAGTACCCGGGTCAATACCTAATATAATGCGCTCCTTCTTCAAAAAATTCCGTACTTAGCTTTATGAAAGCAAAAGTAGGCAAAACAACCAATATAGTATTGCGTATCGCCATCATGCTGCTGACCATTGCGTATGTGTATAAACAGATACATCATCGCCTGGAATGGGATCAATGGAAACAAGTGATAGACGATTTATCGCAGAATCGCGTCTCGGTTTGGTTTGCTATCGCTATCATAGCTTTGGTTCCTTTGAATCTATTTCTTGAAAGTGTAAAATGGAAACGACTGATTGACCGATTGGAGAAGGTGACATACAATCGTGCTTTTACTGCCGTACTTACCGGATTATCTGTCAGCATGTTCTTGCCCAACCGTGTAGGTGATTATTTGGGAAAGGTGTTTGTGCTGAACCATGCCAACCGCATCGAAAGCATTTTGGTTACTATTATTGGAAGCATAGCTCAGTGGATAGTGTTCATTGCAGGAGGCAGCCTGGCGCTGATAATCGTTTTTCCTTCTACTGCGGTATTTCAACAGCCAAATGCATTGATGTACTATATAGGGTTGATTATTGGTCTTTTGCTAATTGTGTTGCTATCATTGGGTGTTTATTTTAACCTAAGGGTGGCTCAACAACTTGTCACACTGCTTTTCCCTGGCTTAGCCCCACGACTCAAGCGGTATATTCATGTGTTTTCGTTGTATAGCGGCTATGATATATTGGCTATTTTATGTATTTCGGCCATGCGGTATATAGTATTTACGTTTCAGTTTTTTCTGATGCTACGTATGTTGTCTTTTTCTATCCCTTATACGCAGGCTATCCTGGCTTTAGCACTTATGTATATGGCCCTCACTCTGATACCTACTATTGCGTTGACTGAGTTAGGTGTCCGTGGCTCGGTGTCAGTAGGTATATTTACTATGTTGTTTGAGCATACGGATTACTGGAACGAGCAGTCGGTCATGGCTGTATTATTAGCAAGTGTGATCATTTGGCTTATCAATGTAGCTGTACCTGCTCTTACTGGTGTTTTCTTTGTGTATCGCTTGAAATTTATCAGAAACGGAAACCTATGGAATCGGAAATAGTTCGCTGGTTGCTTTGTCTGATGCAGATAACAGCTTTTGCCTATTTGCTGTTGCTAATGGCATATACAATTGGGTGGTATCGGACACCTTCATCTCCCCCTTTATTGAATACAAATCATCCGAAGGTACATGTGTTAATTGCTTTGCGTAATGAATCATCGCAAATTGAGGCTCTTGTCCAAAGTCTGCGGGACCAGGTGTATCCGTCCGATCGCCTTCTTTTTATCCTGGTAGATGATCATTCGGAGGATGATACTTTTATAAGGCTTGAGCAGGCTGTCAAGGCTAAGATGTCGCATCAGTTTCTTGTATTGCAAGCTGAGAAGCCGGGGAAAAAAGCTTCTCTTCAGCAGGCACTCCGGCATGAAGCTGCCGACCTTATAGTCGTTACTGATGCCGATTGTATTCACTCCCCATTTTGGATCGCACAATTGGCAGCTCATTATGTACACGACAAAGCGGTGATGTGTTTGGGACCGGTTAAGATCAGTCCGATAGAAAGCCTCATGCAGCAACTACAGGCTCTTGAGTTTATGAGTCTGATAGCCAGTACGGCAGGCGCTGCAGGTTTGGGAATACCTTCTATGGCCAACGGTGCTAATATGGCTATTGACTATAATGCACTGATAAAAGCCGGAGGCTTCAACCAGAAAACCCAGTATGCTTCTGGCGAAGATGTGTTTCTCCTGCTTAAATTGCTGCGGACTTATGGATCAAAAAAGATACGCTTTGTTCGGTCGGCGCAGGCGATGGTGACTACTCAGGCTAGCCCCGACTGGAAGTCGTTTATGAGCCAGCGAATGCGATGGGTATCTAAAAGCAAGGCCTACCGACACCCGTTTATCATCTTGCCTGCTCTGATAGTATTTGCTTTGAACTTCAGCCTTGTTGCTCTATCTATTGCAATGATCTGGATTCCATATCTTTCAATCATTTTCTTATTGTTCATATTGGTAAAATATCTTATTGAGCTGCCGCTAATGCAGAGTATGGCTAATTTCATGCATAGCCGTAAGCTGCTTCGATGGTTTTTGCCTATGCAGTTTTTCTATCCTTTTTATGTGGTGATCACTGCTATTGCCGGGCTTGGCTTTAAGAGTTCATGGAAAGGCAGGACGTGATATCCGATAGGATGGCAATAAAAGCTCAGTCGCAGCTGTTGGTTTATATGTGAACAGCCATTCAAATGTGCAATTATTTCACTTCGCTTCCATCATGGAATATATTGCCTGCACTGACAAAGCCTAGTTTTCCGTTGCTGTCTTCGGCCATCAGTATCATACCCTTCGATTCGACTCCACGTAGTTTGCGCGCTTCTAAATTCATTAATACGACCACTTTTTTTCCTATGATTTCTTCCGGTCTGTATTGTTCGGCTATTCCGCTAACTACTGTCCGTTGGTCTAACCCGGTATCTAAGGTCAGTTTTAGTAGTTTTTGGGCTTTTGGGATTGCTTCGGCAGCCAGTATAGTAGCTGTGCGTATATCTAATTTTGCAAAATCCTCGTAAGAGATCATGTCTTTCTGAGGATTGTGTTGAAATTGATGTTGTGCCTTATTGGCTAATTTGATGGCATGCAATTTTTGAATTTGTGTTTCAATGAGGCTGTCATCTATCTTTTCAAACAGATAATCTATTTCTCCCAGTTTATGGCCTTCGGGTAGCAACACCCGTTTTTTGGCATCCGGCCAGCACTGGCCTTTAAGCTGGATCATGTCGGACAAACGGGAAGCGGTAAATGGTAGGAAAGGCTCACAGAGTATGGATAGTTTAGCTACGACTTGCAAAGAGACAGCTAATATCGTTTCTACCCTTTGGGGATTTTCTTTAAATAATTTCCAAGGCTCGTTTTCGGTAAGATATTTATTACCCGCACGGGCTAGATTCATCAGCTCATTTAGTGCATCTCTGAAATAATAGTTTTCGATTGCATGGCCAATCTTTTCCGGAAAACTTTCTATCAGGTTCAAGGTTTTTATATCTTGTTCTGTCAGATGGTCTAAGGCAGGTACTTTACCGTCAAAATATTTCTGGGTGAGTACGAGGCTTCGGTTCACAAAATTTCCGAATATTGCTAACAGCTCGCTGTTGTTGCGTGCCTGAAAGTCTTTCCAGGTGAAGTCGCTATCTTTTGTTTCGGGAGTATTGGCAGCTAATACGTAGCGCAGCACATCCTGCTTTCCGGGAAATTCCTCCAAATATTCGTGCAGCCATACAGCCCAGTTACGTGAGGTGGATATTTTATCGTTTTCTAGATTCAAAAACTCATTAGCCGGCACATTTTCGGGCAGTATATAGCTCCCTTCGTGTTTCAGCATAGCCGGAAAAATGATGCAGTGAAACACTATATTATCTTTTCCTATGAAATGCACTAATTTGGTGTCCGGGCTTTTCCAGTAGGGCTGCCAGTCATTACCAGTTTTTTCCGACCATTCGCGGGCTGCTGAGATATAGCCTATAGGAGCATCAAACCAAACATACAGAACTTTTCCTTCAGTATTTTCTAAGGGCACCTTCACTCCCCAGTCTAAGTCGCGGGTTACAGCACGTGGGTGCAGCCCGTTGTCGATCCACGATTTACACTGGCCATACACATTGGTTTTCCAGTCGTCTTTATGTCCTACTACTATCCACTGGCGCAGCCATGATTCGTCTTTGTTCAATGGCAGGTACCAGTGTTTGGTCTCTTTTAAAATCGGTGCTTTCCCGCTTAAGGTTGAGGTAGGCCGAATCAGGTCCATAGGACTTAGCGATGTGCCGCAGTTCTCACACTGGTCGCCATAAGCCTTCTCATAGCCGCAGTGCGGGCAGGTGCCGCTGATATAGCGGTCGGCAAGAAACTGCCGGGCTTCAGGATCGTAGTACTGATTGGAGGTCTTTTCTTCAAACACACCTTTGTCGTACAAGCTTCGGAAAAAATCAGAAGCCGTTTTGTGATGTATAGGTGCTGATGTGCGGGAATATATGTCGAACGAAATTCCAAACGCTTCAAATGAAGTTTTTATTAGCTCATGATACGTATCTACTACCTGCTGTGGACTGATACCTTGTTGTCGGGCTTTGATAGTGATGGGAACACCATGCTCGTCAGAGCCACCTATGAACAGCACATCGGCACCGGCTGATCGTAAGTACCGAACATAAATATCAGCCGGGACATAGACTCCCGCAAGATGACCAATATGAATTGGCCCATTGGCATAAGGAAGTGCTGATGTTACTGTATAACGTTTGAATTGTGTATCTTTGGTGCTCATTACGGTAAACGATTGGGTCAAAAAAATTTTGACAAAGGTAAGAATCCTTTTAGATGAATACTCCGCCTGATTTGCAAAAAGGTGATCTGATAGCTTTGGCCGCTCCGGCAAGCAGTATCCGAAGTGAGCAATTAAAAGAAGCTATCAAAGTCATTGAACAAAAAGGATATAATGTGCGGTCAGACATAGAGGTGCTGGCCGTACACCACCAGTTTGCCGGTGATGTTACCCAACGCAGACGCCATTTCCAACAACTTCTTGATGATCCTGACATACATGCCATATTTTGTGCAAGAGGGGGATATGGAAGCTTGCAGATCGTTGACCACCTTGACTTTACCGGTTTTAGAAAACATCCCAAATGGGTAGTAGGTTATAGTGATATTACTGTGTTGCATGCCCGGATATTGGCTGAAGGTTTTGAGAGCCTGCATGCAACTATGCCTGTCAACTTTAGCCATCATACGGCAGACAGCCTGAACAGCTTGTTTGACAGCTTGGAAGGAAAACCGTTGTCATATACTATCGCACCTCATCCGATGAACCGGTATGGACAGGCCGTAGGCAGACTGATAGGAGGGAACCTCTCAATGTTGTACAGCCTACAAGGGTCTGCGCTCTTCCCTGCATATAAGGAGTGTATATTGTTTTTAGAAGATGTGGGCGAATATCTTTATCACATTGATCGTATGATTCTTAGTCTGAAGCGTGCAGGTCTGTTTAATCAAATCGCTGGACTGATAATAGGAGGTTTTACCAAGATGAAGGATACTGATATCCCTTTTGGCCAGCAGGCATACGAGATCATTGCATCGCAACTGACCGATTACAGTTTCCCAATGATTTTTGGATTTCCTGCCGGGCATCTTGACGACAACAGAGCACTTATCATAGGCCGGAATATGCAGATGTCTGTAAGCCCTCATCAAGTGATGCTAAAGGAAGAAGCACAAATTCAAAAACAGTAAGTCATGGAGGATAAGCAAGAAATATCATATTTGAATCACACAAACCAAATGGAACAAAACGATATCTGTTGCCCGGTTTTAGACCTCGAACATTGGGACGACAAGCTGCATGAATGGTCCGAAAAAGGATTTCTAAGTGAGACGGTTTATACGTGTTACTATGTGCCGTTAAATTTTAGATGGGTCATCCGACGATTAGATAAAATATTAGAAAATTCTGAAGCAACGGTACCTCATTACCTATGCTTGTCGGAACCGCTCTCACCATGGAAAATGATGATATATCTGGCTGTTGACCGTAAGTTAGAAGAAAAAAACTATATAGAACTCAACGGGATGTTTTATAGCCGTGTGTTTGATGGACCTTATAAACATATTCCCAAATGGTGGAAACAGTTGCATGAGATTGTAAAAAGTAAAGGATTTCAAACTAAGAGGCAATTTATCTGGTACACCACCTGCCCTAAATGTGCCAAAAAAAGAGGTAATAATTATGTGGTACTTTTTGCCAGCCTGAATGACTGAGGAAAAAAAGACCCCACAAAGTTGTTGAGTTCTTATGCATAGAATTATTCATAACAATAATGACTTGAATGCATAGCAGCATGGATTTAAACTTTTTAAACCATTGATTTATCAACTCTGTAGATGCCATAACAAACTAAATTTCATAACTTTGCAAGAGCCTATACACATCACATATAATATCTTATGGCAGATCACAACATATTAGGGCAAACGGGTGAAGATATGGCTGTCCGGCATATAAAAGGAATGGGTTATCAGATTTTAGAGCGTAACTGGCGCTACGGGAGAGAGGAAATTGATATCATCGCAAAAGATGGGGATATGTTGGTTATTATTGAGGTAAAAAGTCGGACAACAACCCGTTACGGCGAGCCGGAATTTTTTGTTACAGCAGCTAAACGACGCATACTGATACGGGCTGCCGAAGCTTATATACTAAAAAACGACTTGGATATTGAGACCCGCTTCGACATCATATCCGTTGTCATCACCCCCGATAAAAAGACAGTGCATCACATAGAAGATGCGTTTTACCCTACCCTTTGAAAAGTTGAGTAAAAAAGCTGTGTACCTATTGCCGTGTTATAAGATGTCAATCAGTTGTACATAGCTCCGATTCGGTCATATACGAATCTATAGAAGGAGGATGCAGAGAGTTAAACGCTTTTCTGTAATTTCGCACTTTGTTTACACCCATAGATTTATGATACGTAGAGTGTATTTGCTGTTTTTTTGGTTGCTTACAAATGCGTTATCGGCCCGGCCAAAGCCTAACCCATATGGATTGCGGGTGCCTAATGATCCGGTACGGTATCAGCCAGAAGCGGCACATCATCCTGACCATGAACCGGTGGATGTAAGGATTGTTAGACATCACCTTTGAGGAGTTACACAATATATATCAGAACAATTAAAATTTCAATACGTTAATTATACCAGTAAGAAATCAAAGCATGGAGTATCAGTTTACAGAAGTTGAAAAAAAGTGGCAGGAATACTGGCGACAAAACAAGGTTTATAAAGTAGATATTGATTCCGGCAAGCCTAAATATTATGTGTTGGATATGTTTCCCTATCCTTCAGGAGCCGGATTGCATGTAGGGCATCCATTAGGCTATATCGCTTCCGATATAGTGGCAAGGTATAAAAGGCTGAAAGGCTTCAATGTGCTTCATCCAATGGGCTATGACGCATATGGGCTGCCAGCCGAGCAATATGCCATACAAACCGGCACACATCCAATGATCACTACCGATAAAAATATCGCACGATACAGGGAACAGTTAGATAAAATAGGATTCTCATACGATTGGGACAGAGAAGTAAAAACTTGTGACCCGGCTTATTACAAATGGACGCAATGGACTTTCATACAGCTCTTCCATTCATGGTATAACCGCGACACAGAACGTGCAGAACCTATAGAAAAACTGATAACTATCTTTGAAACAGAAGGTAATGCAAATGTGAATGCTGCATCAGGTGACACTGATCATTTTAGTGCTGAACAGTGGCTACAGATGACAGAAAAGCAGCGTCAGCAATATCTTATGCCTTATCGCTTAGCTTATATTGATGATACTATAGTCAATTGGTGCCCGGCTTTAGGGACGGTATTAGCCAACGACGAGGTGAGCGAAGGCTTATCCATACGTGGCGGATATCCCGTTGAACGTAAATCAATGAAACAATGGCTGCTACGGATCACTGCTTATGCCGACAGGCTGTTGGATGGATTGGAGACTATTGACTGGAGCGATTCTATCAAAGAGATACAGCGTAATTGGATAGGTAAATCAGTTGGTGGTACTCTGCGTTTTGCTATACGCGATACCGAACTTGAGATAGAGGTTTTTACTACCCGTCCCGACACTGTGTTTGGGGCTAGCTTCATGGTGTTGGCTCCCGAGCATGAGGTAGTAGGACAAATTACCGCTGAGACACAGTTGGCCGAAGTAGAAGAATATATAAGGCGCACAAAAAATCGTTCGGAAAGAGAACGAATGACCGAAGTAAAAAAAGTAAGTGGAGTATTTACCGGTGCATATGCCTTCAACCCATTCACCGAACAGCCTATACCTATCTGGATAGCTGATTACGTACTCATGGGTTATGGCACAGGAGCCATCATGGCTGTACCGGCGCACGATAGTCGCGACTTTGCCTTTGCCCGATATTTTCAGCTTCCCATTATTCAGGTCATCACCCAAAAAGATGAGGAACCAACAGATACAGCCTTCTGGGAAACATCTTATGATGCCAAAGAAGGAATAGCCGTTAACTCGGGATTCATCAATGGCATGGATGTGATGGATGCGATCAGTGCGGTAGTGACAGAAGCAGAAAAGAAAGGGATAGGCACCGCAAAAGTCAACTATCGCCTGCGTGATGCCATCTTCAGCCGTCAGAGGTACTGGGGTGAGCCGTTCCCTGTTTATTATAAAGACGGAATGCCTTATACCTTATCCGAAAACGAGCTGCCACTTGAGCTGCCTGCGATAGATGCATTCCTGCCTACCGAAACAGGCGAGCCACCATTGGCAAGAGCCGAAAACTGGAAGACAAAAGAAGGCTATCCCTTAGAAACCAATACTATGCCCGGCTTTGCCGGTTCCAGCGGATACTATCTCAGATATATGGACCCGCAGAATAACCATCAGTATTTCTCTAAAGAAACAGTGCACTACTGGAAAAATGTAGACCTATATATTGGAGGTGCCGAACATGCTACAGGCCACCTGATATACGCCCGCTTCTGGAATATGTTTCTCTACGATTTAGGATTAGCTATCAAGCCCGAACCATTTAAAAAGCTGATCAATCAAGGGATGATACAAGGGCGGTCTAATTTGGTTTACAGGATAAATCCCGAAAAGATGGCCGAATATGTTCTTTGGGAAGAGCTGAGAGACAAGAAACTTGGGGTAGAGTTTTTTCAGGAATTCAAATCGGGTAGCAGACGATTTGACTTTTATGCTCCCGAAGTACGGCTGATCATCGAAATAAAACGGCAACAAGCATTGGATAAATTAGCTACCGCGTATGAGCAATGGGCTAAAGAACATGATTATACCCTCTTGCTGATCCCTATACGTGATTTCCTTGATCAGCGTGAGCAAATCGTACAGCGTATCAAAGATGCCATAGCTGGAAAAGAGGTTGAGGCTTTTGTTGAAAAAGAAAGCATTGAAAATTTCCCTGCCTTTGTATCGAAAAACATAGCCGGACGAGAACAATATTCTGATCCAATTAATGTGGATATAAGCTTAGTACATAATGATATACTAGATATAGAGGCATTTAAAAAGTGGCAGCCTCATTTAGCCGATGCCCGGTTTGTGTTGGAAGATGGAAAGTATATCTGTGGCTATGAGGTAGAGAAGATGTCGAAATCCAAGTTCAATGTGCAGAATCCTGACGAGCTGATCGACAGGTATGGAGCCGATACTTTACGTATTTATGAGATGTTTCTGGGGCCTATAGAACAGTCAAAACCATGGGACACTCAAGGTATAGAAGGTGTGTTTCGGTTTATCCGTAAGCTGTGGCGCCTTTTTCATAACGACCAGCATATTTTTAACTTATCGGATGAAACTCCGACCGATAAAGAATGGCGGGTGCTCCATAAAACAATACGTAAAGTAGAAGATGATATAGAACGCTACTCTTTCAACACGGCTGTTTCGGCTTTTATGATAGGCGTCAATGAGCTGACCGAGCTGAAATGCAACAAACGTCAGATATTAGAGCCTTTCATCATTTTGATCTCACCCTATGCACCGCATATAGCTGAAGAGTTATGGCATTTGTGCGGCCATGAGGACACAGTGGTAAAGCAGAAGTTCCCCGTATGCGATGAGCGGTATCTGATACAGCAATCGGTAGTATATCCGGTATCGTTTAATGGCAAGACACGGTTTAAGATAGAGCTGCCGGCAGATATAGAGACCAACGAGATAGAATCAGCCGTATTGGCTCATCAAGAAACAAAAAGATGGACAGAAGGGAAACAAGTGCGTAAGATTATCGTTATACCTCAACGGATTATCAATATAGTGGTGGGATGAGACAACATAAACCGGCAAGCTTGTGGATATTGATACTTTGTATTGCAGGGCTGTTGGTAGCCTCGAAGGGCTATGGTCAAACTTATCGTCATCACCCTAATCATGCCTTTGCTGAAAAAGAGTACCTGCGATTCAAGGTGTATTACAGTGCGATGCTGACAGGAAACGTTACGGCAGGTGAGGCAACCATTACCGTCAATGAATCCAAGAAAAGGTTTTTTGGCAGAGAAACCTGGCATTTGGTGGGCGAGGGTAGAAGCAAAGGTGCGTTCAACTGGTTTTTCAAGGTGAGAGACCGCTTTGAATCGTATGTGGATAAAGAAGCTCTCATCCCATTTCTGTTTGTCAGACGCACCCGTGAAGGAGGGTATAAAAAAGATGATGAGGTTTATTTTTATCCCGAGCAACAGATAGCTATCAGTCGTACTGCCCGCATGCCTATACCTCAAAACACTCATGATTTTGTATCAGCTCTCTTTTTTATGAGAACCTTAGACCTGAACGATTTCGATGCCGACAGCAGCTATCTAATCGAATTTTTTCTGGATGACTCGGTCTATTACAGCAAGATAAAATATGTAGGCACTGAAAATATACGAACCGAGTTAGGCGTGTATCGTTGTTTGAAATTTGCACCTATGATGGCTACCGGAAATGTGTTTGCCGATGCCTATCCCATGTATGTCTGGGTGACCGACGATAAAAATCACCTGCCCCTGTTAGCCGAGACCAAAGTCATAGTAGGAAGCGTGAAAATGGAACTGATAGAATACCGTAACCTGCGAAATCCTGTTAGATCGCGCATACGCGATTGATGTTTGGCTTGGATTTTGTCAGCTGATATCTACCGGGACTTATGTCTCGGCCATTATTCTAAAAATCAAATAGTATGAATTCTTTGCCTGCCCACCTGAAACATGTATTGCTTACAACTGTGATACTGCTTGTAACACCTTCTTTTATCTCACCTGATATGCCCGACAGTTACGATCGTCTTTGGGAGCAAATTGAAAGCTTCACCCGTAAAGGACTTCCCAGATCTGCCATGCAAGAGCTTGATAAGCTACACGATCAGGCCATGGCCGAAAAAAACCATCCCCAGCTCCTGAAAGCTACTCTGTATCGTTTTGGACTGTGGCAGGATTTTGAAGAAGACCCACTGATAAAGTCTATTGACTTTGCCTTGCAGACAGTCCCATTGCTGAGTAGTCCGGCCTCAGAAATATTACACTCCATCATTGCTGAGCTGTACTGGATGTATTATCAACAGGAACGGTATTCCCTGATGAACCGCAGCCCGACCACAGGTTTAGAAAGTGAAGACATACGCGAATGGGACCTCACACGACTGCGTGATACTATCGAAGCACACTATGCAGCCAGCCTTCGATCACAGGCATTGTTGGATACTATCCCTTTAAAAAAGTTTACTCCTGTACTACATACAGCTTCTGATGAGGCATGGCAGATACAACCCCGGGTCTTTGGGTTTGTAGCTACACGAGCATTAGATTATTATATGAACCGCGATGCAGGACTACAAGATGTGATACCGGAGAAAGCGCTGCAAGATGAAGCATTATGGTTGCCTGCTGCACAATTTGCAGCTTTCAAACTTCCAACAACATCAGCCGGTCATGCCCATATCCTAAGCCTGATGCAGCAGTTGTTAGCTTCCAATCTGAGGCAACAACAACAGGAAGCTATGATTCATAATGAACTGAAACGCTTCAGATATCTCAAACAATACTACGAACCGCATTCCAAAGCTGATACACTTTATTTAAAGGCTTTGTTATCACTACAAGAGCGCAACGCACATCATCCGGCTTCTGCTCTCATAGCAGCCGACCGAGCTGCCTTGTTGATAGAACAGGCGAAGCTCTCAGACAAGGATACCGTCTCCCTTGCACAGGCTGTTGAGATATGCCGTAAGGCAATAGAGGCCCATCCAAAAAGTAGAGGGGCGGCATTATGCAAAAGCTATAAAGAACAGATACTTGAGACCGAGCTGAACCTCACTATCCAAAGGGTTGAACAACCTCAAACCCCTATAGCCGTCCGATTGGAATACCGTAACCTTACCCAACCTGCCTTTCGGATTGTTCGCATCAAAAGTGAGACCCTGCAAGAGATCATGGAATATCCGGAGCTTAAGGCACGTCAAGCAGCAGTGTTGAAGCTGAAGCCTGATCATCAATGGTCATTAGAACTTCCGTTTGAACCGGATTACAAGAGCCATTCAACTATTATTGACCTGCCACCGCTGGATAATGGGTTATACCTGTTGATAGCCGCTCAGGACAGCAGCTTTAAGTCCGAAAACCAAGTGGTGTTTACTTCCTTTCAGGTGAGCCGACTAAGTTTTGTACAGCTCAAACGAAATTCTGTTAACCATTTTTATATCATAGACCGAATAAACGGGAAAGCAGTAGCTAATGCCGATGTGCAACTAATTACACGTGAGTACGATTACAATATCCGAAAATATATTCAAAACACACGCTTACAGCTTAAAAGTGGGAAAGATGGTAGCTTTGTGGTAGCACCCCAAAAACAACTACCCACTAATCAGGCTTTTATGATAGAAGTATTTACAAAAAACGACACTCTCTATAGCGATAACTATTTCGATGTATACGAACGCAAACCTAATACACGTACCCAAAATAAGACATGGTTTTTTACCGATAGAGCTATCTACCGGCCGGGACAGACGGTGTTCTTTAAAGGTATTACCCTTGAAAAGCAAGCCAACCAGGCTGAATGGAAACTTAAAGAACCACATTCCACCAAGTTGAGATTCTTAGATGTAAATCGTAAAGAGATCAGCACACAAACTTTGTACACCAATACCTATGGCTCATTTGAAGGGCATTTTACCATCCCCCAGGACCTGCTTACAGGCACTATGATGATAAGCAATGAATCCGGCTCGGTATTATTTCATGTGGAGTATTACAAGCGGCCTGATTTTGAGACTAGCTTAGAAGCTGAAGCCGAACAATACGGACTGGGAGATACAGTGAGCATCAGAGGGCTTGCCAAAGCTTATGCCGGTTACGGACTCGATCATGTGGAGGTACGTTATACGGTGGAAAGAAAAATATACTATCCATATTGGCCCTGGTGGAGAGGATGGCCTCCTTTTGATCAGCAGTCCAAACATATCGCTTCAGGTGCTACACAGACATCAGCCGATGGCAGCTTTCAAATCCGTTTTGTAGCCGAGCCCGAAGCAAGAAGTACCGGTCACGATTATACAGCCTATAGCTATACTATCACAGCCGATGTGGTGGATCGCAACGGTGAGACCCGAAGTGGGAAACTTAGCATACAAATAGGGGAAATAAACCTGCTGATGCAGGCCCGCATAACTGAAGTAGTGCAAAAAGGACATCAGGCTGATCAAAGTCTGCAATTGGTAAACTTACAGCAGAAACCGGTCAATGCAATGGTTACAACCCGATTCTACAGGCTCAGAGACGAGAGAACAGTGCTACGGCCTTCTATTTTCTCACCTACTGATCGCCAGATACTTGCTTCTCAGAAATTAGAAGCATTGTTCCCATTGGATGGGTTCACCCTTGAAACAGAACCGGATAAACAGCCCAAAGAGTTAGTATATGAGTATGAGCGTTTTGTCAATGGCAGTTTACATATATTTCCGGACGATATTTCAAGCTGGTCTGAAGGCAGCTATTTAGTTGAGTTTGTAGCTCAGGACATAAAAGGCCAAGAAGTCAGGCTGCTTCATCCTTTTCTGCTTTTTGATGCTGGCAGCAGCAGAAGTCCGTCGAACGAGACGGCCTGGTTCTACCTTGACAAGAAGACTGCAGAACCGGGTGATACCCTGCATCTGTATCTAAGTTCGGCAGCCGGTGGAAGTCGTGTCTTAGTAGAGATCACTGCCGGAGAAGAGATACGGTACAGCCGTTGGCACAAGCTGAGCAAGAAAAAGCTGATCATACCGTATATCGTCAGCGAAGCCGACCGCGGGCACTTGCAGATACAGGCCTTAGCAGTCAGCCACAACCGCAGCCATCATCTGATAGAATCAGTGGAAGTGCCTTATACAAACAAAAAATTAGATATCACTCTTGAAACTGTGCGTCAACCCTTGAAGCCAGGAGCAGAAGAGACATGGATAATACATATCAGGGGTAAGCAAAAAGAAGCTATTGCAGCTGAGCTGCTTGCATCCCTTTACGACGCCTCTTTGGATCAATTTGCTTCCCATCACTGGGCTTTTACTACTATCGAACGCAAACCATCGGCTCATCGCTGGATGACCGACAACGGCTTCCTAACCTATACTGCTTCTCGTCTTACCATGCCCAAGCCCCATGACTATTTGTTTCCACCCTTAGAAGAAATACGGTTGAACTGGTTTGGATTGAGCGAAAACAGGTATTGGAGAGCTAATGGACGTCCTGTCCCACTCATGTCTAAAGAAGCATTGATACATGATGACGGCACAAACTTATCCGAGCAGCTTAGTGGTACACCTGAATCAAAGTACGGAGATAGCCAGGCTGAAATGGATTTTGAGAGTGAAGAAGATATACCACAAGCTAGTTCTTTACGCTCCGATTTTCGTGAAACAGCCTTTTTCTTTCCTCAGCTGCATACCGACAGCACAGGCAATATCAGCCTGCATTTCACCCTGCCCGATGCACTCACTAAGTGGAAACTGATGTTGCTCGCACATACGCAAGACATGAGTTCGGGTTTGGATACCTACACCTTTGAGGCTTCCAAAGAACTGATGGTGGTTCCTAATCATGCCCGTTTCTACAGAGAGGGCGACACGGTATGGCTGACTGCCAAAGTAGTGAATATGAGTGATAAGACATTGAATGGCATAGCTTCATTAGAACTGAGTGATGCGGTCAGTAATGAGTTGTTGCCTTATCTGCTTACATCAGATCGTCAGCCTGTAGCTAACCTGAGGCCCGGTCAAAGCAAGCAGATCAGATGGAAGGCAGTGTTAGATGGTACCGGACTGATGGCTGTGCGTTACAGCATCTCGGCTGGAGCATACTCAGACAGTGAAGAGCAGTGGATACCTTTGCTACCATCAGGTGTCATCATCAGAGAGACCTTGCCACTGAGTGTGCCGGCACATAGCAGCAAAAGCTTCGACTTTAGCTCGATCACCAAACCAGTAGAAGGGGAGAAAAACCTGAGCCTGACCCTGCAATATAGTAACCACCCTGTCTGGTATGCCATACAAGCATTACCGTACCTGCATCAGCAACAAAATGCCTCTATTGACCAGATGTTGTATCGCTTTTATGCCAACAGCCTGGCAGCCTATATAGCGAAAGGTATCCCATCATTGATGCAGACCATCGAAAGCTGGAAGATGGAAGGAGCTGATGCACTGCTTTCTAACTTAGAGAAAAATCCAGAACTGAAAGCAGCGCTGCTTGACGAGACGCCATGGGTGATGGCAGCAGCACAGGAAGCAGATCAAAAACAAAACCTTAAACTGCTGTTCGATATCAATAAAATGCAATATGAGCGGCAGATGAGCATTCAGAAGCTCAGAGAAAGCCAATTACCGGATGGGTCATGGCCTTGGTTCCCGGGTATGAGAGGCAATGTGCATACCACCCAATCCGTCTTATTAGGGTTGGGCAGGCTGATTGAGCTGATACCCGAATCAGCCGATGAGCATCTGCTGAATGAACTCGTCCGCAATGCACTGCGGTATCTGGCACAGGAGATGTATAAAACCTATCAAAAGATAGAAAAGGAAAAGCAATTGAAGCTCTGGCAGATAGGTATAGCCCAGATAGACTATCTGTGGATACGTTCTCTCTTTCCACATGAGGAAATGAGTGAGACTGACCAGCAGGTACTTGCCTATTTCATTGAGAAAACAATCTCAGGATGGCCAAAGATGGAAGCCGATACTCAGGCTAAAGCCGCTTTAGTCTTGTATCGCCATGGAAAAATAAAAGAGGCTCAAGAGCTTCTTGCTTCTTTGAAAGAGCGCTCATTGTTCAAAGAAGAGTTGGGAGTTTATTGGAAGCATCAACGGTATGGTACAGCAGCTGCCATAGAGAGTCAGGCTATGATGATAGCTGCCTTCAGCCAGATAACCCATGATACCGTATTGGTTGACGGAATAAGACAATGGTTGCTGCTCAACAAACAAACCAACAGTTGGCCTACCGCACGTGCTAGCTCCGAAGCAGTGTTTGCCCTCCTGCAATACGGGACACCATGGTTAGAAGGACAACAACAAGCTACTATCAGCATAGGTGGACACACACTTGATGTGGCTCATACACAGGATAGAACTGGCTTTATAGAGAAACGATGGACCGCCTCCGAGATTACTCCTGATAAAGGTAGGGTTGAAATAAATAATCCTAATCCGGTTGTAGGATGGGGTGGACTATTCAGGGAATACAAAGTAGCTGTAGATCAGGTCAGAGACTCTCAAACCAATTTGAAGATACAAAGAGAGCTGCTCGTACTGAGAGAATCAGCTCCGGTACCTCTGTGGCAACCGCTGAAAGATAATATCCTGAAAACAGGCGATAAGATCAAGGTACGGCTTATCATAGAGACCGACCGCGATATGGAATTTATACACCTGCGCGATCTGAGAGCTGCCGCCTTTGAACCGGAATCAACTCTATCAGCTTACCAATGGAATGTCGCTTTAGCATATTATCAAGCAGTGAATGACACCTATACCGACTTCTTCTTCGACTACCTGCCTAGAGGAAAACATCTGTTGGAATATACCCTTATCGTCATGCAACAAGGGGAGTTTGCACACGGATATGCCCAACTGCAAAGCTACTATGCCCCTGAATTTTCAGCTACGAGCAAAGCCCAGCGAGTGAAGGTCGAGGGTGGGGAATAAAAAAATAGGTGGCGCTACTTTTGGTATTAATATTAGATACTCACAGCCCTACTAATTTGATATATTCTATAGTATAATTAGAATTTTTAAATAGTAATAGTTTAAAATATTTCGGTTGATTTTTATCCATTCCTTTTCTGACATCTGCCATCAGCCTATGGTGTGGTGTCAAAATTTAGTGGCACATAAACAGCTAAGCATGACAGTGTTAAAGACGGATCATAAACTAATTACTATACATATTTCCAAGTAAAACAACATATGTGATGTGGAAACTCGTTTGTTAAAAACCTTGTTTGAAATCATATATATTTTTATATTTGTAGTCGTTACGTAAATCGAAAAGATAGGTATGAATTAAACTTACTTCTATGAGAGTATTCATGCGTGTTGCAATATCAAAATAACTAAAAAAAGGATGATTTGATTGCTGTGTAGGTACTATTTTAGTTTCAGACCGATCTTTTGTGACTGGGGTATCGAACAAAGACACGCATTGTAATTCAGATTTTTGAATCAACACAAATAATAAGACACTATGAGGTTCATAATAAAACTACAACTTTTGCATCATTCAGCTAAGCTTATCCCCATAAACTATCAATATCCATTGAGTGCTGCTATATATAAGATTCTGCAGAAGGGAGATGCTGACTATGCGAAATTTTTGCATACTCAAGGGTATGGAAAAGGATATAAGCTGTTTACGTTTTCAGATTTGAGATTAAAGTTTAAGCACGATGGCGATCGAATGAAGTTATTAGAACCGATGATGGAGTTTACGGTTTGTTTTCATCTGCCCGAAGCTGCTCAGGCTTTTGTAGAAGGGTTGTTTCGCTCGGAGGAGGTTGTATTGGCAGATCAATTATCTAAAGCCGAGTTTAAAGTGCAGTCGATCACATCTTTAAAGAATCCATTGCAAGGGTTTGAAGATATGGAAATTGTTGAAATCTTAACCAAACCTCTTTCAATGATTGTGGCTGGAGTAAAAAATGAAAAGGAAAATTATAATTTTCTCTCACCCGATGATCCTCGCTTTAATGAGAGTTTGCTTTTTAATTGGAGAAACAAAATTGAAGTCAGTTATGGAGTTGAAGAGGCCAAGAAAGCATTATTGGTTTTGGAAGTCGAAAAATACGAGAATCCTTGGAGATCACGGTTGGTTACCATAAAACCTAATACTGATGCGGAAACTAAAATAAAAGGATACTTGAATTTTAAATTGAAACTAATTGCTGAGAAAAGGTTTTTGGATTTGATACTGAACTCAGGTCTTGGGCTTTATACAGCTCAGGGAATGGGTTGTTTGGAGACTGTTTAGATGGAGATTGGTCCCGATAGTTATCGGGAGATTGGTGGGAGATTGGTCCCGATAGTTATCGGGAGATTGATGGGAGGTTGATCCCGATAGTTATCGGGAGGTTGATGGGAGATTGATCCCGATAGTTATCGGGAGGTTGATGGGAGATTGATCCCGATAGTTATCGGGAGATTGATGGGATATTGGTCCTGATAGCTATTGGGAGATTGGAAAAGGTGGAAAATTGTTTTATTAGAAATAGAGTATGAAAAAGAAAGATTTAAAAGAAATTTTGGCAAAGACAGATTTTGATTCATTGGTACAATGGATATTTGACTATTCACAGATGAATGCAGGCTTTGAAATTCTTTTGCGCGCAAGATTTGATCCAGAGAAAATTCGGGTTGAAACAGCTAAGGATTACCCGACAATCATTCGGGCGGCATTCCATAATAATCCCTTGAAGTCGTATGGGCGCTATAGGAGATGGGATGAATATGGGTTTGATGCAGAAAATGTTCGTGCCGATTTGGAAGTAGTATTGGAAGATGCAGATTATTTTCTGAAAAATAACAATACCAGAGTTGCTGTCGAAATTTGTAAAAGCATGGTTGAAATAATTCCGGAAGAATGGGAAGAAGCGTTAGATCACGAAGGTGATGTTCAGGTAATGTATGATGGGGCAATTGATAAATTGGAAATAATGTTGAGCAACAAACTATTGCCGGAAAATGAAAAAGCAAAGCTGTTCGAGTGGTATGAAAAAGAAAGCAAAATCATGGGCAAGCATAAATATATAGGTCTTAACACGAGTTTTAATGTGCTTCAACGGTATTTTCTGAGTTCGGAAGATATGATCGAAAAAAATTTAAAATCGTTGAATGAGAAAATCCTCAATACGTCCGAAGAATTCTACAAAGGACAATTCGTGATTGAGAAAATCGAAATTTTGGAAAAGGTTGACCGCCTTGATGAAATGCAGCAAACCATCGACGAATATATAGAATTTCCGGAGGTCAGACGAATCAGGTTGAAGTCTTTGATCCTGAAAAAAGAATATGCGCTGGCTGTTGAATTGATCCGGGAAGGTATTGCCGCTGCAGAAAAGAAAGGACATATCGGAACCATTATTGACTGGAAAGGGGAATTGTTAAAAGTTGTTCAATATCAAGATGATAAGACAAAAATATTACAATTGGCTGAAGACCTACTTTACAATGGAAGAGAGCAAAAAAAATATTACGACATCCTGAAAGCCGAAACACCAAAAGAAAATTGGGATACCACATTGGCAAGGATCCTTTCCTCCATGAAAAGCGAAAAAGGTTTTTGGGGGTTTAACCATTTCCGAGCCGAGATATTGGTAGAGCATAAAAAATGGGATGAGCTTTACGTTCAGTGTAAAAAAGGAGGTGTTGATTATCTGGAGCAATACGAAAAGTATCTGAGGCCTGAATTTGATCGGGAAATTTACGAGATATATTTGAAATTTATTGAACAGCAAGCTACTATAACAGATTCGAAAGCCTATGCCAACGTCTCTCGTTTTCTGAAGCGGTTGAAAACATTTTCGGGTGGTCAGGAAAAAGTCAAAGAACTGATCACTAAGTACCGGGAAGTGTATAAACGGAGAAAAAATATGATGAAGGAGTTGGAGGACATTATTTGATCATACCTTTTTGGCTGTAATAAATCGGAAGACACAGATACAACTAATTGATTTAATTTGGTGTAAAATGGAAAAGACAATACGACTCTTGCTGCTATTATCCGGTAATAGGAAATATAGTATTGATGAACTGAAAGAGAGATTTGAAGTCAGTGAGCGAACAATTTTTCGGTACTTAAATCGATTGGAGAATGCAGGGTTTATTGTTGATCGTCAGGATGGTAAATATATTTTTGCAAGAGATACCTCAGAAATAAAAAGCTTGCATAGACTATTTCATTTTACTGAAGAAGAAGCAATCGTTTTTTATCATGCTTTGTCACATTTGGAATTAGAAAACGAAATGATGGATCGCTTGCTCAAAAAGCTTCATTCCTTATATGACTTTCAAGCTTTGAAAAGGATAAAAAACACACCAAGTGTCGAGAAAGTGAAGTTATTGACTCAAGGAATTAATAATAAAAAGAGAGTCTTGTTGATTGATTATCGATCTTCTAATAGCTCTACAGTAAGCGATAGGATGGTAGAGCCTTTTCAATATATGGAAGACTATAAGGCTATTTGGTGCTTAGACATAGAAGACTGCCAGAATAAGCAGTTCAAAATTTCCCGAATTGCGGATGTTAAAATATTAAACACTCCCTGGCTTTATGAGCATCTTCATAAATTGCCATTTCACGATGCTTTCCGTATGTCGGCTTCGGAGGTAATCACTATAGTAAAAGCTATACTTACTCTGAAGGCTTATAATCTTCTCCGGGAAGAATACCCTGTGTCTGAGCAATATTTAAAAAAGGTAGGGAATAGGTATCAGTTAGAAATTCCGGTTGCAGATTTTCACGGTATAGGTCGATTTGTTTTAGGACTTCCGGGGGAAATTGATGTGCATGAACCGGAGGAATTTAAAACATTTTTGAAAGAAATGAGAAAAAGATTTGATGACTGACAGAATTTGACAGCTAAATGTATTAAGTTTGGAAAATAAATAAAAATTATGAGAATATATTTAAGACTGAGTAAGAGCCAAAAGACAATTCCATTTGATTATCAGGAACTGCTAACTGGAGTAATCCATAAGTGGATTGGTGAGAATAATGAGTTCCATGGAAAAAGTGGGCAGTATTCGTTCTCTTGGATACAAAACACTATTGCCACAGAGAAAGGTCTTAACCTGAAAAATGACGCTTATTTTTTTATAGGATCTGTAAATGATGCTTTAATAAAAAAAATTGTCAGTGGTATCCTTGAAAGTCCGGAAATGTTTCTTGACGTTCGAGTGCTTGATATTCAGATTAAGAATATTCCAAGTTTTAGGAGTTTAGAAAAATTTTTAATGGCAAGTCCGGTCTTTTTAAAAATAAGAGAGGGGGAAGAAATAAGACATGTAACATTAAATGATAAAGATTTCGAAGAAGTTTTAACTAAGAATTTAAAACGTAAATTAGAAAAGGCTAACTTATCTTCAGAAGGGGTGTCAATAATACTCAATCCTGAAACGAGTTTTAGGCAGACTAAGCTTGTGACATACAAGGGGATTAAAAATAAAGCATCTTTAGCGCCAATAATTATTAAAGGCACTCAGGAACAAATTGCCTATGCATGGTGTAACGGTCTTGGAAACTCAACTGGAATTGGTTTTGGGACGTTAAAATAAATTTAAGATGGAGAAGTATTACGTTGTAAAATATACCGGACCATTTGGCTTTATAAAGCCTTGGACAGCTGTAAGAGATAGTGAAACGTTTTCGCAACAGTTTTTGACCCCAAGTATTGTGGAGGGAATCGAGAAAAAATTGTTTCCGGAGTTATTGGATGAAGTTGGGATAAAAAAGATAAAAAGGCATCGATTGTCTTATACACAAATAAGCCAACAGCAAGAAGTCATCCAAACTCGCGGATGGAATTCCACGAAAAAGGGAGGGCAAATTCTCTTTGAAAGGCCTACTGCAATTTTGATTAGAGGTGTTCTTTTAGAACCTATTTTACATTTGGTATTTTGGACAAAAGAAGATGCAGAAAGGGCATTTGAACAACATATCTGTTTATGTAGGAATGAAGATATTCTGATGCCTAAAGGAATTACTGAGGTTAATCAGAATGATTTGGATGATGAAACTCTTTTTAATGGATATGAACTAATTTTTGAAAATAATGAGAATGCATTTCAAGTTGGTTATCATCGTGTAACTAATGAGCCCATGTTCGGTTGGTTGAAGATTGTAGGTACACCTATTAACAGATTTTTGAAATGAGCTTGATATTTGCAAAATCAGGACCTGAATGGACACCTTTACCAACTCATTTGTTGCAAGTTGCCGAGGCGTCTAAAACTTTTGCCAAATATCTGGGATTGGATGAAAATATTGCTTATAATGGAGCTGTTTTGCATGATATAGGAAAAGCACATCCCTTTTTTCAGGAAAGACTAAAAGATAAATTTAATAGAACAACAACCTTTCGTCACGAGATTGCTTCACTGTTTTTTCTTTCAGTATTTCCTAGAAGTCAGTGGAATTCACTGATAGAGATGGCTGTAGGGCACCATAAATCTGTTATTAATGACATCGGAAAGAAAGGTTTATTAGATTTAGAAGAAAATGATGATTACATAGACTTTCATTTGGGTAATTGGAAAGACTGGAGCCTAAGAGCAATAGAAATTTTGAATCAATTAGGAGTAGTTTGTTTACCAATAAGAAGAAATGAAGCTTTTGAAAACTTAGCATATTGCATTGAATATTGCGAAAGTTTTATAAGGCAAAAGGGATATTCCGAATGGAGAGGTTTATTAATGGGAGCTGATCATTTTGCATCTTCACTGATAAATAAAACTGTAGAACACACCCGTAGAATCTTTAAAATTCCTGATTTAAGTTTTTACAATCGACAACATGTACTGTTTCCATTATCGTTGAAAGAAGCAAGTTCGCCAAAAAAGCATACAATAGTTGTTGCTTGTACTGGTGCAGGAAAAACAGATTATTTGTTTAGAAGATGTAAAGGTCGGGTTTTTTATACTTTACCATTTCAGGCATCTATAAATGCTATGTTTAACAGAGTACGGAATGATTTGGAAAATAATAATCCTGACATTGATATTCGGGTATTACATTCTACTTCGATAATAGTTGCGAGAAAAGAAAATGAGGAAACTTCATTACAGAACTTAATGGGGTCTTCCATTAAAATTCTGACACCACACCAATTAGCTTCTATTGCATTAGGAATGAAAGGATATGAGGCAATGATTTTGGATATAAAAGGTTGCGATGTGATTCTCGATGAGGTACATACTTATTCCGGAATTTCTCAGGCATTGGTTTTAAAGTTAATTCAGGTGTTGAAAAGTCTGGATTGTAGGATTCATATAGGAACTGCGACTATGCCAAGTATTCTCTATCGGGGAATAATGAAGGCGCTAGATGATGATGTATTGGAAGTAAATTTAGCTGAAGATGAATTGGAGCAGTTTGATCGTCATATTATACATAAGATAGAAAGTTTTGATTTAACTCAGGATATTATTTCTAAAGCAGTGGAAGACAATCAGAAGATTTTGATTGTTATGAATACGATCAAAGACGCTCAAGATGCTTATAGGATTATTAAAGAAAGTCATCCAGAAATTCCAGCTTTACTGCTACACAGCAAATTCAAAAGAGGCGATAGAAATTTTAAAGAAGCACAGCTACTAGGTTTAGATGATGATGGAGAACCATCTTTTAAATTTAATACAAGTAATGAAGCCTGTATCGTGGTATCAACACAAATCGTTGAGGTTAGTTTAGATATCAGTTTCGATATTATGATAACAGCAACCGCGCCTTTAGATGCTATGATTCAAAGATTTGGACGAATTAATAGAAAAAGATGTAAAGACACAATTGGGAAATTTAAAGATATCCATGTTATAAAACCACCAATTGGAATCAAGGAAGCACGACCTTATGAAGTGGATGTTTTACAAAAGTCTTATGAAGTTTTACCTAATGGCGAAGTGTTAAGAGAAAGAGATTTACAACAAAAGATAGATCAGGTTTACACCGAAATAGACTTTTTAAAAATCGAAGAACATAGCATTTTCCAAACCAATATAGGATTTACTTTAGGAAAACTAACACACAGAAGTAGAGCTATATTGTTTGATTTATTATCCATTGAGAGTGTGAGTTGCATTCTAGAATCAGACGAAGAAGAATATTTGAATGGTGATTTTGAGACAAGACTAAATTTGGAAATATCTGTTGCTTATTGGACAGTGGCAAAAATGCGTCAGTTAGATAAGGGAAACAAACCTTTTGTTATTCCCGATAAAGCTTATGATTTTGATGTAGGTTTGGAGGTGTCAAAAATAAAAAGAGAGAATTTTAGTGTATTAAATCAATTTATATGATAACAACATTAGTAGGCAGAACTTTTTTAAAAGCATATAACAAGAAATACAATCAAAATTACTCTGCTAAGGATTTCTTTGAAAAGGTGTATTTCGAGTTGTTTTTTAATCACTCAAAATATATGCAATGGGTTACCAATTCACCTTTTGTGCAAATGAGTAAAGGTCAAAAGCCTCATTTGCTTTCAGTAAAGGAGAGAGCAGAAAAACTTGAGAAACTCTTTTCTAAAGTTGAGACAGAAGTGCCAGACGCAAGTTTTGCCATTGGTTTTCCAGCATCTGAAAGTAAGACTTATGCTAGTACTTCAGGTTTAGTAAGTGATATTTTAATTGATACAGATGAAGAAGATGTCTTTCTTTCATGGATAGGAAGTGGGTTAGGGATAGGTGTAGCAGGTGGTTATAGTTTGCTGATAAATGATTCGCAAATAACTTTGGAGACTTTTGAAGGTTGGAGACTGTATAGAAAGTATTTGAATGATCCAGCTTTAGAAAAATTAAGAGGAAATCAAATTAATTCCTGGAATGGACAATGGTTAACTTATAAGATGGGAACGAGATTTAATGAAAGCTTTAGTTTTTATGATTTAGAGCAAGAACAAGTTTTCAAGATAGACTCGTCGTTAGCTGAAGTAAATACTGTCAATTGGTCTAATCTGTTTTTTAGCCTCTCAAATAAATTTCCTGATATAGTATTAAACGCATATATCTATAGTTTAGGACAAACAAATAAAACTATTGGTTTCATACCGTTGTTTTTAAAATCAGGCAGAAGATTGAAAGATGTGTTCAGGCAACTTTATCATACTGAGAAACCGTTTAATAGTAAAGAGTTTCAATCATTGTTTGGAATGCATATTAAAAGAGCTTGTGAATTAGGGAATATAGGTTTACATGCTTTACAGCCAATAAATCTTAAAAAATATATGGATGAGAATAAAAACTTACCCATAAATAACGACGAACAAATTTTAATTTATCAATCATATAAAACTTGGTTAATAGCTATGATTTCAAAAAATAAAGAACAAATCACAGATTATACTATAGAATTAGCGGAGCTACTTCTGAGGTATAGAGGTAATGCAAAAGGCACTACAGGGAAAAATCTAATTGAAAAAGATCTATTTGGTGCTACATCCAAAAAAGGTTTTATAAATGCTTTGACAAATATGATTGCTGATTTGAACGATTCAGATTTAGAAACATTGAAAAAGCTGAAGGATGAAGTGCATTTGATGAACAATGAAGAATTTAGTTATTTCAGCACTTTATTAAAATTTGACTACGCTTTTATAGAGAAAAAATCTTAACACTTTAAATATATAAATTATGAGTAATACAGTTTATATCAGAACACTAAAGAGAGCAGAACACACTGTATTCTGTGTTTCAGATGGACAGAAATATTATTATGACGCACAGTTTAACCGAAGAATTCCATTTTCAAGCGGACAGCAGGTAAAAAGGAGTATTATTGATTCTATTTCTGATCACCTAAATGTGATTCCAAGTCCTACAACATTTTTGTTTGATATTGATAAGCAAAAGAAAATGACAGAAGGAGAAGTTTATGGCACTTGTGATCCGTCTTATCCAGATCAACTATTCGGTGGTTGGATGAAAGCTGCAAAAGGTGGAAAAGACAGAACTTTGAAAAGAAGGAGTCCTTTATCCATTTCAGCGATGCGTGCTTTACATCCTCTATTAGCTGGACTTGAAAATGATAATGCTTCTTTCGACAGAAGCGATCGTCCTAATAATATTGTTATTGTAAGGGATGCTGATGGGAACGAATTGTCAGAAGAAGAAATTGTTCAATTTCTCGAAGGAAAAGATAGAAGTTTAAGTAGAAAGTGGATTCCGAATCAGAGTCGCGCATCAGGTCTTTTCGTTTCAGATATAGCTATCGATTTACGCAGATTATTTTGTGTAAGTTTAAATTCATTCGAACCTGAAATGTCAGATGAAACGATAGAGGAACTAAAAGAAGAAGGATGGATTGAAAGCAAAAATGTTTTTGGCTCTTGTTTAGTTGCTCCTCAAAATATTCGGGAAGAATGGGCAAAGGCCTTAGCTTCTGCAATTATTAATTGGAAAATAACATCTAACCAGTCCAGAACTTTTAGTTTGATGGATACTTTGGCTATATCAATAAGTGATAATGCTAATTTAATCGCAGGAAGTATCCGTGCAAAACTATCAGAAGAAGATTCAAAAAGAGCAGAGCCAATTATTGAGGAAAAGATGGATGGCGTAAAAACTTTTGTTAGTATTCAGGCAAGTGCTTTTATCTTGACCAAAACAGAAACTATTGATGCAATCCAAAAAGCAGAGCAGGAATTATATGATAGAATGATGGCTTTCGATTACGAAAATCAAATTTAAAGTACGTCGCAGATAGGTGTCTGGTGAAATCCAAGCACCTATTTTACTTTGTGACTTGTCTTCGTCAATAATAGGGAGAGTCACCTTTCATCTTATTAAAATCATCTCCAACATAAATACAGCTAAACAAAAAGTGATATAAAACAATGAATTGATTAAGTGAAAACCGAATTAAATTATGAACCTCACCGCAACCCACATAAATTATTACCGTGTATGCCATCGCAAGCTTTGGCTTTTTGCCAATAATATTCAGATGGAACAGACTTCTGATTTAGTTGCCGATGGGAAATTGGTTGAAGCAGAGTCATATCAACACAGGGGTGAGCGTTTTTCACAAATTAATTTATTTTATGAATGGGATGACATTTCTTTTAGTGGTAAAGTTGATTATTTTGATGCTAAAAACAAAGTGATTCACGAAACCAAACGAAGCAATAAAGTGGAACAGGCACATATCTGGCAGGTGAAGTTTTACCTATGGTTGATGAAAATGAATGAAATAGAAGCTGAAAAAGGAATCATCGAATATCCTAAAATGAGAGAAAGAGAAACGGTCTATTTAGAGGAAGATGATATGCTTTATCTGGAAAAAATAGTTGAGGAAATAAGATATTTGCTTAAAAATGATACTTGTCCGCCGGTTATTAATGCTAAGATCTGTAAAAGTTGTAGTTATTATGATTTTTGTTATTCAGGAGAGGAGGATTGATGGGAGATTGATGGGAGATTGATGGGAGATTGGTGGGAGATTGATGGGAGATTGATGGGAGATTGATGGGAGATTGGTGGGAGATTGATGGGAGATTGATGGGAGATTGGTGGGAGATTGATGGAAGATTGATGGGAGATTGATGGGAGATTGATTGAAGATTGGTGGGAGGTTGATGGGAGATTGGTGGGAGATTGGTGGAAGATTGATGGGAGATTGGTGGGAGATTGATGGGAGATTGGTGGGAGATTGATGGGAGATTGATGGGGGATTGATGGGAGATTGGTTGGAGATTGATGGAAGATTGATGGGAGATTGGTGGAAGATTGATGGAAAATCGTTCAATCCCTTCAATCTTACTCAATCCATTCAATCTAAAAATAAAAAAATATACAAAAAATGCATTATGGAAAATAGTCAATGGTTGTTATACAAAATGGAAATTCGAGAAAAAATTCGTTCTTTTTCATTACTTGTTATCAAGCTTTCAGAGAAATTGGATAAAAATACAGCAACAAGAGTAATCAATTATCAATTGACAAAATCAGGAACTTCAATTTATGCCAACTATAGGGCTGCGTTGCGTGCGAGATCGAAAGCTGAGTTTTTCAGTAAATTATCTATATGTGTTGAAGAGGCAGATGAAACGGAAATGTGGCTAGAACTACTTATCACATCAAAAATAGTTGAAGGTGAAGAATTAAAAACAATCCATAAAGAAAGTCTTGAAATACTGAAAATTCTTGCATCCATGCGAAAAAAGATAAAATAAACGATTCAATCAATCTTTTCAATCTCAAAAAAATGAAAAAATCCTATTATTTATTCAATCCTGGACGGTTAAGCCGGAAAGACAATACCTTACGTTTTGTGCCTGTTGATGAAGAGGGTAGAGAAGGAATTGCTAAATATCTTCCAGTAGTTGGAATTGATAATTTGTATTGTTTTGGTTCGCTTGATACAAACAGTGCGTTGTATAATTTTTTAGGTAAGAACAGAGTTTCAGTTCATTTTTTTGATTATTACGAGCATTATACGGGAAGTTTTATGCCAAAGGAGTATTTACTAAGCGGGAAAGTGATTATTGAACAGACAAAGGCATATACTTCCACAAAACGCAGGATGGAAATTGCACAAAAATTTGTGGAAGGTGCTATAGCTAACATGCTACGCAATCTGAAATATTATCAAACTCGTGGAAAGGCTCTCGAAGCATATATCAGCCAGATTGAAGAATTTAATGAAGGTCGGAAAAATGTTTTCGGAATTGATGAACTCATGGGATGGGAGGGAAATATCCGACAGGTTTATTATGCAGCTTTTAGCGAAATTATTCCCGGATATACAATGGGTAACAGAACCAAGCAACCACCATCTAATGAGATTAATGCATTAATTTCGTTTGGTAATATGATGTGTTATACCCTATGTTTAGATCAGATTTATCATACTCAACTTAATCCTACGATCAGTTATCTGCATGAGCCTGGGTATAGACGCTATTCATTAGCTTTAGATATTGCAGAAGTTTTTAAGCCGATTTTAGTTGACCGATTAATTTTTAGTTTGTTGAATAAGAAGATGTTGACTGAAAAAGATTTTGAGAAGAAATTAAACTATTGTTTACTGAATGAATCGGGTAAGAAGAAAGTTTTAAAAGATTGGGAAGAACGTTTGTCTCAAACCATTAAACATCGTAAGTTAAACCGAAGTGTTAGTTACAAACATTTGGTAAGATTGGAGATATATAAATTAATTAAACATATTATGAAGATCGAAGAGTATAAACCGTTTAAGGCGTGGTGGTAGCGGAGAGATTGGACCCGGTAGCTATTGGGGGATTGATGGAAGATTGGTGGGAGATTGATTGAAGATTGGTGGGAGATTGGTGGAAGATTGATGGGAGATTGATTGAAGATTGGTGGGAGATTGATGGGAGATTGGTGGGAGATTGATGGAAGATTGATGGAAGATTGGTGGGAGATTGATGGGAGATTGATGGGAGATTGATTGAAGATTGGTGGGAGATTGATGGGAGATTGATTGAAGATTGGTGGGAGATTGGTGGGAGATTGGTGGAAGATTGGTGGAAGATTGATGGAAGATTGATGGAAAATTGTTCAATCCCTTCAATCTCATTCAATCCCTTCAATCTAACTCAATCCCTTCAATCTAACTCAATCCCTTCAATCTAACTCAATCCCTTCAATCTAACTCAATCCCTTCAATCTAACTCAATCCCTTCAATCCCATTCATTCTAACTCAATAAAAAAAACAAATAATATGTATGTAATACTGGTATATGATATAGGCGAAAAGCGTGTAGGAAAAATGTTAAAGTTGTGTCGTCAATATTTAAACTGGATACAGAATTCCGTTTTTGAAGGGGAACTTACTCCATCACAACTTCGTGAATTAAAAATGAGATCGAATAAAATAATGGATGTAGAAGTAGATAGTTTGATTATCTTTACAAGTCGTAATCAGGATTGGCTTGATAAAGAAGTGATAGGCAAGGAAAAAAACGAGTTGACTTCATTTCTTTAAGTCGTCTATGTTAACGAAAAAAAATGTTTAAAGGCGTTCTTTGACATCTTGAAATTTAAAATGTTTATAATCAATTAGATATGCTGTCGTCTAAGTCTTGATACTTTTGTGATATTAGACATGGACGACTATTTGTTGCTTTTTTGGGTATATTTATTTTTACAATCAGTTGAGATTCAGACTTGAAATTTGATTATCTTTGCGGCTCTTAATTGAACCATATTGGAATTGAAACGGTGTCGCCTTTCCAAATGTCTGTATTTTGATTTTTCTCTTAATTGAACCATATTGGAATTGAAACACGCTTCTAAAATAATGTAGTTTGCAT